>Ga0272446_1002457_pt1 | contig 25213 bp, 15 predicted proteins | sample YNPCB0061_FD_194587 | JGI IMG/M metagenome (GOLD analysis project Ga0272446, IMG submission 194587) | Hot spring microbial mat communities from Yellowstone National Park, WY, United States - YNP-CB-006-1 | ecosystem: Environmental > Aquatic > Thermal springs > Hot (42-90C) > Sediment | place...
GTGAATTACAATTTAAATAACTCATTGAACTTTTTAATCCATCACTAATTGCATTAATAATACTTTTCACAGCACCTTTGTATGGAACCATTGTCTCTTCACCTTCAATAAATTCACCTTTCATCTTCACTCCAAAAGAAGCAGATCCACGATATTTTTTCCATAGTTGATCATTGTATTTAATTACTTCACCGGGAGTTTCTTTTGTACCTGCTAACATTCTTCCGAGCATTACTATATCAGCACCAGCGGCAAGTGCTTTTGCAACATCACCAGGACTCTTTATTCCACCATCAGCAATTAATGCAATATCAAGTTTTAGTTCTTCACGATGAAAATAAACATCAAGCAAAGAAGAAACTTGGCCAATTCCAATTCCTGTTTGAATTGAAGTTGTACACATACTTCCACCACCGATTCCAATTCGAACTGCATCAGCACCAGCATCAACTAATTGTTTTAATGTTCCGCCGTGTGCAACGTTTCCTATTATAACTTTCAAATTGTATTTCTTTTTTACCTCTTCACATTTCTTAAGAACATGTGCATTATTTGCATTTGCAGTGTCAATACAAACTAGAAAATTTTTCTCTGCAATTTTTTCAAGTAGTTCATCTTCTGCTGATAAACTGATCGAAACTGCTTGTACTCCTTCACTTGATTTTTCATCAGCAAATAATTGTTTTAAAGATGAATCAAATCGATTAACTATTCCAATACATCCAAGCGAATTGAGTTCACGAGCCATTTCAATTCCACACACTGTATCCATTGGACTTGCAAGTATGGGAACACTCATTTCAATTCCGAGAAACTTGGATTTTATATTTACCTCTGTTCTGCTTTTAACTTGTGAAACTTCTTTCGGCACTAGACTTATATCATCATAAGTCAATGAAAGAAAATATTCATTCAATTCTTTTTTACTATAGATTTTCATTCTTTCCTCAATATTAATTTTTTCGGTTTGGAAATTACTCTTTAGGATTAATTACTACAAACATTGAAATAAAAAAATTCTTTTGGTGAAAATTTATTTTGTAACTTGGCAAAAATTTTTTGAGGAAATATGAACGAAACAAAGAAAGTAACCACTTGGAAATTAACTAAAGATTTTTGGATTGCAAATGTAATGGAGCTTTTTGAACGAGCTGCTTATTACAGTTTTTTTATTGTACTCACATTATATCTTACTAATATTGTTGGCTTTGATGATAAAGCAACTGGAATAATAGCAGGAATTTTTTATGCTGGAATATTTTTCTTAACTCCATTCATGGGTGCTATAGCTGATAAAATTGGTTTTAGAAATGGAATGCTTCTTACTTTTACTTTTTTATCAATAGGTTATTTTTCTTTGGCAATAATTCATACAAAATTATTCGTATTATTTTTTCTTTTAATTGTAATGATTGGTGGTGCATTTATTAAACCATTAATAACTGGCACTGTTGCAAAAACAACAAACCAAGATAATCGTGCAAGAGGTTATTCTCTTTTTTATTGGGTGGTAAATATTGGTGCATTCAGTGGAAAAACATTTGTTCCCTTTGTTCGCCAATCAATGGGATTAGAACATGTATATTTATTTTCTGCTGGTATGGCTTTGTTTGCATTGTTGTTCACATTTCTTTTTTATAATCCAAAAAATTTTGATGGCGAGAAAAAAAGTGTTAAACAAATTGCAAATACTTTATTGAAAGTAATCAAAACTCCAAGATTAGTTTTTTTAATTCTTATTGTGTCAGGATTTTGGATTACACAAGGACAGCTTTATGCTTCTATGCCAAAGTATGTTATTCGTCTATTAGGAGAAAGTGCAAAACCAGAATGGCTTGCGAACGTTAATCCATTAATTGTTGTAATGTTTGTTGTGTTAGTTACTCAATTAATGAGAAATAAAAAAGCAGTTACATCAATTTTGATTGGAATGATGTTAATGCCATTTTCAGCATTAGCAATGTCTTTAGGTCAAAGTATTGAAGGTGACGTAAATAATTTAGTTTCAGTGTTAGGATTAATTTATCTTCATCCATTAACCTTAATGATGATAATTGGTATTGCAATTCAAGGTTTTGCTGAGTGTTTTATTTCTCCAAGATATTTAGAATATTTTTCTTTGCAAGCTCCAAAAGGTGAAGAAGGTTTATATCTTGGTTTTAGTCATTTGTATAATTTCGTTTCATCATTAGCTGGATTTATTATGAGTGGATTTTTACTTGATAAATACTGTCCCGATCCTAATACATTACCAACAGGTTTGAGTGAAATTGAAAGAGCAAGTTATTATGCACATGCTCATTATATTTGGTATTACTTTATGGCAATCGGTTTTGTTGCTGTAATATCATTATTAATCTTTAAATATGTAACAGAAAAAATAGATGCTAAAAAAGTAAGTTGATGATTAAAGAGCCTTTGCATGCAAATTCTCTACAATCATATTCATACATTAACAATCTTCTTATTATTGGACTGTATAATAAGTCAAGAATTGTCAGGCTGAGCTTGCCCGCCTTAGGCGGGCTTGTCGAATACTGACAATTTGAATCACATTTCGATAAGCTTAGTGTGACATAAAAATTTACTTTTTGGACAACCTCTACGGATAAATAAAATTCAAAATGAAAAAACCCCAAGCTTCAGCTTGGGGTGATGAGAATGAAAAAAAACAAATTGGACTTTAGTCCTGAAGTTTATTAGTAAGTTTTTAGTCAGGGCTAAAGCCCGAATGGAATGGTTGAGTAGCATTGGATAACCCCACACTAAAGTGTGGGGTTTGTGCATCAATGACAGTGTATTAGCGATAAAGTAGAGACGTTTTATTCAACGTCTTTTTATTTAATTATACCATTTGAATCAACTTTGAATTTTAAATAAAATGGCTTTGCATGATTTCCATTCTTGTTTGCAACAATAATCTTGATTTCATATTCTTTCGATTGATTCAAATTAATTGGAACAGAAAGAATATTATCCGTTCTATCTAAAGTGTGAGTAGCTTCATTTTTATTAACAAAAACTTGCACAGATCTTGGATCTATTCCTTGTTCATCATCAAACTTGAAATACAAAGTTGCTAAACTATCTTTAATAACATTTCTCTCTTCAAGATATGTTATAGTTGGAATTCCTGCTCGAAAATATTTTGCAATTCCTCTGAAAATTCCCCAAGCTTGAATTTGATTGAACTCTTCGTTGTTCAATCTTAATTCTTCAAATCTACTTGTGTGAAATGCACACTCAATAAGCACTGCTTGAATTTTTGATTTTCGTAAAACAGAAAATCCTTCTTTTGGATAAATATTGTAATCTGAATAAGTGCCATCAAAAGAACCGAGTCCAACAGGATTGTTCATTACATACGATAAATCACGTTCAATATATTTTGCTAAATCTTTGTTGTATGGTTCATGTTCATAATCAGTTTCATTTGCGTGATAATAAACTGAAGTATAATTTGTAAAATCATCTTCTATTTTTGAAGGTGCATTGTGATGAACACTAATAAATATTTCCGCTCCACTTGAATTTGCTTGCTCTGATCGATAACCAAGTTGAACAGTTGTATCTTTTGAACGTGAAAGTATAACTTCGGCTCCTGCTTGTTCTAAATATGATTTCAAATTTAGAACAACTCTTAGATTTACATCAGCTTCTATAATTTCTCCGTTGCGACTTTTATTTTTTCTATCTTCACCACCATGCCCAGCATCTAAAAATATTTTTTTACCTTTTAAATATTTTGAATATTCATTTATTGTTTTGTTTCTGATTTCTAAATCTTTCCAGTCAGTTGGATATTCATATAAAGGAACATTGTAAACAATTGTTTTTGTGCAACCGATTAAAACAAATATTAATGCTGCAAGTACTATTGAATTTCTTTTATACATTTTTTCTCTTCCCAATAAAAATGACATTGTGAACAATGTCCATAATTTGGTTGATAATTTTGTTTATAAATTTTTTCTACTGCATCTTTAATTACAAATTCATGTTCGGATAATTCTTTATAGGAAACATGTCTAATTACTTTTATTTCCGGATGTTTCAAGAAAATCAACTGCAATGAAAATTTTTTGTATGCAGGATATAAACTTGACAAAACTAAAGCATAAAACATTAGCTGATTAAAATAATTTTCAGCTCTTTTATTTATTTCCACTTCTTTAATATTATCTGTTTTGTAATCAACAATCAGTAATTCATCATCTTTGATTATCAGTTTATCAATTATTCCATAAAGAATATAACCTTCTTTTCGAGTATAAATTTCAAATTCATTTTTATAATTCTCAAATGAGCTCAATATTTTATAAGTAGAAGAAGAAAAGAATTTTTCTAATTCATTTTTTATTGATTGAAGCATACTTGACGAATTATCATGAAGATTATTTCTTTCTAACTCTTTCATAATTATTTGTGATAAATCTTCATTTTTATTTTTACTCAAAAGTTTATGAATAATTTTTCCACGAATTTTTCCAAATAGTTTTTCATCTTCTTCATTTGGTTGAAATTCAAAATCATTTTCTTCACTTTTTAATAATTCAAGAATCGGTTGATATCCATATTCATAAGTAAGCTGATATTTAACTGGACATTGTTGGTATATCGAAATTTTTGTGGCTGATATAATTTCATCAACTGGTTGATCTGTAATTTGCTGAATATATTTTTTATAAAGTTTATTCTGTTCATTTTCAATTTTCAGCTCGGATGTTTCAATTTGTTTTTCAATTGGAACATATATCGAAATATTTTTCTTAAAGTTTTTATACTCTTCATCAACGACAGTAAGAAAATCGACTTGATCAGAGATAAAAATCTTTTCCTTTTCTGTAAAATCTCCAAGTCCTTCAATTAACAATTGGAAGAAAGAACCTTTTGAAATATTAACTTCACCATTTTTGTTTTTTGAAATTGTTGCCGAAAAATAAAGTTGTTCAATTGCTCTTGTTGATGCAACATAAAGCAATCTTTTCAATTCAGCTTGACTTTTCCTTTGAATCACATAATCATAAATTAATCCAATTGGTGGCGTTTCCGCTGAATCAAAATAATTATCAGCAGTTATTTTAGTGATGATTCCAAATTCTTTGTCAATAAAAATATCTCTTGCCTTCGATGTGTTTTGTTGAGCTTTACTATTTGTATCATACACAACCACAATTTGAAATTCCAATCCTTTTGCTTGATGTATTGTCATCAACTTAACCGAATTATGATTTTTTGCAATCAATGCTTGTCCTTCCTGATCATCTTCATTTATCATAATTTTTAAATGCATTACAAAATCATAAAGGTTTGAAAATGGTTTGCTCGAAAATTCTCTTGCAATACCAAGAAGTTTTTCAACGTTTGCTAATTCTTGTTCAGAATTATTTTTGTGTGCAATTAATGCCCAATAACCAGATTCAACTAAAATTTTTCTAATAAGATTTGGTAACGAACTACTTTTTGCAATTGAAATATTTTTCTGTAACGCTTCAACGATTGATTCGAATTTGTTTTTCTTTTTAGAAAGATTAGCAAGCTTGTCAAAATATGTTTCACCATCTTCTTTACTAATTTCATAAAGTTCTAAATCTGATAGATTAAAAAATGGTGCTCGTAAAATTCCAATTAATGCAGCATCATCTTTTTGATTTGTTATAAATGATAAATAATTATAGATATCATAAATAGTTTGTTGCTGATAAAATCCTTTTCCCCCGACAATTGTGTAAGGTATTTTATTTTTAACTAATTCATTTTCTAGTTCTACAAACGCATCTCTTTTTCTACAAAGAATTGCAAATTCACTAAATTTATATTTTTCTCGTTGATTGAGCTCAATTATTTTTTTTATAACTAATGATGCTTCTGAAATCTCGCTCTCTTTTTCGGCAATCAACAATCCAACTTTTCCAAGTTCAGAATCATTTTTGGTACAAACTAAATTACTATAAGCAACTTCATTAAAATCTTTGTTTGCATTTTGAAATAATCTTTGAAACAATTTGTTGACAAATAAAACTAAACCGGGATACATTCTAAAACTATGTGGCAGTGATAATATTAATCCATCTTTTCCATTTTCTTTAATCTTATCTCTCGTGCGTTCGAAAAGTTCTAATTCTGCTTCACGAAAAGAATAGATACTTTGTTTTTCATCTCCAACGACAAATAAATTTCCTTTTCTTAAATCATCAAGTAAAGGCATTACAATTTCATATTGAATTTCATTTGTGTCCTGATATTCATCAATCATAATGTATTTAAACTTTTCACTTAATGATTGCTGAACATTTTCTTTCTGCAAAATTTTTCTTGCAAGCAGGAGTAAATCTTCAAAGTCCAAATAACTTTTTTGCTTTTTCTTTTCTGTGTACAATTCATTCGCAGATTCAAAAAGGGAAATGAAATTTTTACTAAAGATTACTAATTCTTTATTTGCATCGATATTAATTCCTACATTGATTATTGATTTTAATTCATTGAAAGCTGTTTCTATAAATTCAAATTCTTCTTCACAGTCTTCAACAGCATTGCGATATTTTTTTTGAATTCCATTGGTTTTCGTAAAAAGAGTTTGTTTAATTTTTTGCAGTAAGATAATTTTTTCTTGTTGGGAGAGATCTTTTTTATAATTATTAATTAATGGTTGAAGTTCAACAGCAATTGTTTTTGCTTTTGTAGATTTTAGTGCTTCAAGATTAACCGCTTTGATTTTTTCAATCAACTCATCAATCATTAACCCGAAATATTTATCAAATTTTTCATTGAAAAGAGAATTGAGAATTGTGAAAACTTCTTCTTCATTTTTTGAATAGAGTGACTCTTGAAGCTGTTGAATAATTTTTCTTTTATCAAAAGTTTTGATTAATGCTTTTGCTAATAAATTCTTTGACCCAAAAAATCTTATCAAATATTTAATAGAATTTTCATCATCTGGATTTTTGAGTTTTGCTTGAATGATTTCATCAACAGATAACTCTTTTAGCTCGTCTGAAATAACATTATCAATTTGAACAAATGAAGAATCAATTTCAGCTTCAGGTGAAAATTCTTCCAACAAACTTTTGCAAAATGAATGAATAGTTGAAATGTTTGCTTGAACTAATTCTTGTTGAAGTTTTATTAATCTTTTTTTTCTACTTATATCAGTTTCAACTTCCAATCTTTCTATAACATGACTTGCTATTTTTTTATACAATTCACCAGCTGCTTTTTCTGTAAACGTAATAGCAACTATAGATGATAATTCTATTTCTTCATTCAAGAATATTTCGACAAAACGATTTGACAACACAAATGTTTTTCCTGAACCAGCATTTGCAACCAATGAAATATGTTTGTGATATTCAATCGCTGCTTTTTGATGTGGAGTTAATGTGTTCATTTTTTTAGTAAAGGAATTTTGATTAGAAATGTAGTTCCATTTTTATTTGTAGCTTCAACTTTAATGCTACCATTTAAGCTTTCAAAATATTTTTTTGCCATACTTAATCCCAACCCCATTCCCTTTTCTTTAGTTGTAAAATTTGATTCAAAAATCTTCGGCAAAATTGATTCCTCAATTCCGCCACCATCATCTTTAACTTTTATAAATGCATTTAATTCATCAGCAAATATTTCAATAATAACGTTGCTTGCTTTTGCTTGAAACGAATTTCGAATCATATTAATAATAGTTCGTTTCAAATGATCTTTATCAGCTAAAACAATAATCTTATCAATCTGTGAATTAATATTAACCGATTTTTTTTCATCAACAAACAACATTACCGCTTCATTGATTGCACTAATTATTTCAACATTCTCTAAATTCATTTTTGGCATTCGTGCAAAGTTAGAAAATTCAGAAGCAATATTTTTCAGTGTTTCAATTTGCAGTAAGATTGTTTCAGTAACTTTGTTGAAAATCTCTTCATATTTATTTGATTTATCTTTGTGCGCTGCTATTAATTGCTGAACAGAAAGTTTCATAGGAGTTAATGGATTTTTTATTTCGTGGGCAACCTGTTTTGCCATTTCTCTCCAAGCTTCTTCTCTTTCAAATTGTGCTAATTCAATTTGACTTTGCTTCAACTTTTTAGTCATTGAATTGAATGCTTTTGCCAACTCATTAAATTCATCGTTTGTTTCAATTTTGATTTCATAATCTAAATCACCATCAGCAATTGATTTTGTTGCATTTGTTAAAGTGTTAATTGGCTTTGAGATTTGCAAAGATAAAATTGTCGATAGAATTAGTATAATCACCAGCAGTAATGAAAATATTCCAAACAAGAAAACATCAAAATCAAATTTTGAAAGTGCAAGATTGATTGGATTGGTAATATCATTCACTTCAATTATTGCCCCATTCTCTAATTCACAAAATACTGCATTGCTATTCTTTCCAGAAATATTTTCTGTCGCAAAATATATTTTTGATTTGGCGGTTCTTATGTTGGCAAATGCTTCATAATCCAAATTCGAACTCATCAAACCAGAAGAATATAAATTTATAAATGAACTGTATTGTAAACGATTATTTTTATAAACAGAAAAGTTAATTCCATACTCATCGTTGATAGATTGATAAATCGCAAATTCATTCAACGCCTGCCCAACCAATTTTTTATCAATAATATTCTTCACTTGAACGATTTTCTCTTTTAATGATTCTCGTAAAATTTTATTATTATTTTCATCAATGATCGTTCGAATGTAATTTGAAATAAATATCATTGGTAATATTGAAAGTATAAATAGTGAAAATGCAAGTTTCGTTCTGAACGAATAAAATCTTTCCGAATATTTTTTATAATTAACAAAAAGAAATAAAACTAATAAAGCTGTAATTATAAATGCATGAATAAAAAAGATTTTGAAAAAGTCCGATAAATTCCAAGAGAAATTTTTTTCTGGTTTTGCTACACAAATTATTTGACTTTCTCCGTTTGTTTTGTCATTCAAGAAGTAAGCAAAATAATTTTCGTCAGATAATTTTATCTTTCCCCAAGATTCTTCCATGTTCTTAACTAGGATTTCTTTAATCTTCGCAAAATCTTCATCGCTAAGATTAATCATTTCATCTGAATAAATATTACCATAATTATCAACAAAAAATGTTTTGATGTTATCAACATTTAATGAAGATGAAATTCCTTTTCCTTCATTGCGAAATGTTGAAAATGTTTTTTTACTTGGAATGTTATTATGAATTTTAATTGAGATTAAAATGTAATTTAGTTTTCCAGATAGTTCGATTGGCATTAAACCATAGATAAAAACATCATCGCTATAAGTTGAATTTATCTTCCCAACAATTATTTCATCCTTAAATTTTATTTCTCGCAAATCAATTTGATTATTCTGCTCAATAGAAGAACTGAATCCACCCAAAAACATTTTTTGTTCATCAAAAAACTCAATTGAAGTTTCAATACCTTCTGTTCTGAAAAAACTCTTCGACCAAATTTGAAAAGCTAAATAATCATAATCTAATTCCTGATTTTCAAAATTTTTTAATTCATTACTTGCTTCTTGCAATGTTTGATAAACCATAAAATTTAATTGCGGTTCTCTAACTCTTACTAAATCATAAGCAGTGTTTTTCAAAGATTCTCTTTCCAATTCTGAGTTATAATAAGTCAACATCGAAACAGAAATGATTGAAGCAACGAATGAATACAAAATGAATTTCGTAATAACTTTATTATTTAGAGACTGCGAAAACCAAACGAGCAAAAATATTGCAGTGATAAAAACAAATCTTATTAAATCAGTTCCTTGTGGTTGAAGCTGAAGTTTGTCATAAACAAGTCCAACAATTTGAATAAAGAGAAACACATAAATATATTTTTTTCTTTTATCATCAAGAATGAAAAACAAAAAACCGACTAAAATTGATGACGAAATAATAATAATCATTCCAAGCAGAAGAATATTTAAGCTCATCAATGCAACAACTGGTTCAGGAATAAGTTGAAATTCTTTGAAGTATCGAATATTAGAATCGAAGATTACACTTCTTATCGAAGCACCGCATGCTCGCCATATCAATAATAAAAGAAAAACTATTACTGCAGTTACAATATATTTAACAAAATGATTTTCAAATACTTTTATTGATTTTTGTTTTAGTAGTTCTTCAATTCTAATTTGAAAAAGAAGAATAATTGTGAACAAAGCTAATGCTGTTAAAAAAAATTCAAATGGTGAGCTTACAATTCCAAATCCAAAACGAGAAGAAAAGTTCATTGGATTTGTTAATTCAGTTTTCCAAAAACCTGAAGGAATTTCAAGGACAAATAAAGCAACTCTGAATAAAATAATTTCTGATGAATAAATTATCCATGAAATAAATTTACTACTTTTATTTTTTCGATTAACAAATATGAAAAGTATTAAAAGAAAAAGAACTATTAATAAAGATTGTGCAACTTTAGTCTTTCTATCAATTTCTTGTTGTGCGAAAGACAAAGTTGGTTTATTTACTGTAGCAATACCAATCTTATTTTTGAAATTATTTAAAATCGGGAAAGAATACTTTCTGCCATCTTTTTTAATGTTCGCTGATTCATAAAAATCAAAATCAACTTCTGAATTGAGTTTACTTTTTAGTGAATCAATAACCGTGTTTTCTTTTTCTCGTAAATCAATTTTACGATAAATTAATGAAGATACAATTAATGAATAATGATTATTCTTTGTTGAAATTGTATCATAATAACTAAAAAAAACTTTTCCTTTTTTATTTATAAAAAATGATTGACCAATTTTATCATCGTAATAATTATCAGTCGAATCTAAAAAACTATTTTCACTCCAATAAATTAATTTTTTATTTGAATCAAAAAGATGAACGATGAATTCTTCTTCATCCGCATCAGGAATAGAATTAAAGATTTTTTCTTTTTCTAATTTATTCTGTTGCTTGAGTTGTTTCTTCAGTTCATTTGAAAATGAAATTAACTCATTAGATTTTTGATCAAACTTATCTTGAATTTTTTCTGAGATCTTAAAAGTGTATTCCTTCGATTCATCTTCCCAATTGTTTTCAAGATTATTTTTCAAGAATGGATTAAGAAAGCCAATAATTATTACCCCAAACAAAATAACTGCGAGCAATGCAATAAAATATTTATCAATATTTTTCTTGTCAGCAATCATTTTTAATTAATTGTAATCTGAGAAATTTTCCATTGATTTTCACTCCAATGTAAAGCAATAAAAATAATCGCTGTTCCTTTTACACCTTTGTTGATATACTTAAAAGTTCCTGCAGCAAATGGATTCGCTGTCTCCGTTACAATATTATTTAGCTTAAATGAGATTGGTTGATAAATGCTGAGATAATCTTTTAATACATAATAAGATTGGTTGAAACTAAAATAACCAGCTGACGAATTATTTAAACTAAGATAGTTCCTTTGAGAAAAATAATTAGCAAATTTATCTACTGAATTGTCATTAATTCCTTCTTCAACCCTCTGAAAAATTTTTAATGCTTCTTTTGATTTGTTTTCTTGGGCAAAGATTGATTGCACAAAAAATAAAAATCCGATTAGAAAAACATATTTTAGTAATTGCGTCATCGTTCTATTCATTTTTTACAATCCAAAATAATTAAAAGAAACAAAAAAGCATACCATGATAGGTATGCCTTTTTGAGAAAATATTTATTCAACTTTATTTCCTTTCAATTTTTGATGGAACTTGTTTACGCTCGTCTTTAATTACTCTCTTTAATTCTCTGTTTCCTTCAACTAATTGATAAGCCCAATCAAAAACCATTCGATCACCAACAATATTTTTTATTCTCACCTTTGCAAAGTGATTATCCCAAGTCCAAATTACATAAGTATGACCAACTATTGCTTCTTCATACTTAAAATTTTCATTTGGATTTTGTGGAGCCCAACCTGTTTGTGGGGCAAAGCTAACATCGTAAATATCATTTGTTGGACCCATATCTTGAATATCAGAATCATCCCAAACATCTAAGTAATATTTTCCATTATACTTTTCAAAAAAGATATCTGTGTTTTTGTCATTATATGGCAATACTAAATAGTTACTAAAATCATAACCTGAATTATTTGGAGACTTATTAAAATCAAATATTGCTTGGTTGTAACCTTCCGGACGTGGAGTATCATAAACAACATCACTGCTTAAATCGCTTTCATTTCCATCATAATCATAAGCTGTTACTGCATAATAATATGTTACTCCATTTTTAGCACCGTAATCTGTAAAATTTGCATATCTTGAACTGCCGATTAAAGAGTATTTTCCATTATAAGAATAACTGTAATAAATATTGTATCCTGCTAAATCACTTTCACGATTTTCATCCCAACTTAAATAAACTGCATTATCTCCTGTAACTGATTTAATATTTCTCGGAGGCGCTGGTGGAGTTGTATCAATATAATTGTTGATGTTATCGCATCCGGTAAATGTTAACGATAATAATATCGAACCAAATATCAAGAGTTTCTTTTTCATTTTATCCTCAAATTGTTTTTCATTGAGAGTACAATAGCAATGCCAGATTTTTCTCAACACTTCTGACGAAAAAGAAATGAAAATGTTCAAAAAAGATAACTTTCATAATAGCGTTTAAATTAAAACGAAAAGGATTATACAGAGCTGTACTATTAATTGCACAGCTCCATAAAATCATATTGAGAAAAACTTTTCCTCAAAAAACATTTTTCCTTTATTTATTGTTGCTATGGATTTTCCTGTTAGTAATCTTTTATCGAATGGGGAGTTTTTTGATTTTGATTTAAATTTAGAAATGTCAACAGTCCATATTTGTTCTGGATCGAGAATTGTCAGATTTGCAGTTTCACCGATTTTTATTTTTGGAATTTCAAGATTTAAAATTTTTCTTGGATTGATTGCAAATTTTTCAATCATTTGTTCTAAAGTCAGATGTTTCTTTTTAACCAGTTCTGAAATTGCTAATCCAATTTGTGTTTCTAATCCAATGATTCCATTTGGAGCGTAAATAAATTCCATTTCTTTTTCTTCAATTGAATGCGGTGCATGATCGCTTGCAATGCAATCAATGGTTCCATCTTTTAATCCTTCAATAATTGCTTCAACATCATCTTTGGTTCTCAAAGGTGGATTCATCTTAAAGTTTGTGTCAAAAGTTTTTAGATTATCATCGGTCAAAGAAAAATGATGTGGTGTAACTTCAGCAGTAACTTTAATTCCCTTCTTTTTTGCTTGACGAACTAATTCAACAGAATTTTTTGAACTAATATGTGCAACATGAATTTTGCCATCAACATATTCAGCCATCATAATATCTCTCATTACAATTAAATCTTCTGCCACTGTTGGAATTCCCGGCAAGCCAAGCAAAGTTGAATTAAAACTTTCATTCATTGCTCCATCAGCAAGAGATTCATCTTCGCAATGTTCAATCACTGGTGCATTTGTAATTTTAGAATATTCTAAAACATTTCTTAAAATTCCTGCAGACTTAATCACATTTCCATCATCACTATAACCAACAACACCTGCTTCATATAATTCAAGAATTGGAGAAATTGATTCACCTTTTCTATTCAATGTTGCTGCACCAATTGGATAAACATCAACCAAATGATTACTTGCTTTTTCTTTTATGAATCGTACAACTTCTGCAGAATCAATTGCAGGATTTGTATTTGGCATACAAGCAATTCCTGTGAAACCACCTGCTGCTGCAGCATTGCTTCCCGTTTCAATTGTTTCTTCATCTTCTCTTCCAGGTTCACGCAAATGAACATGCATATCAAAAAATCCGGGTGAACATATTTTCCCTTCCATATTGAAAACTTTTGAAGATTTAATTTCTTCTTCAGTTAAATTTCCAATTTTTTTTATCACACCATCTTCAATTAGCAAATCATTTACTTCATTCAGCTTGAGAGAAGGATCGATTAATCTAATTTGTTTTAATATAATTTTCATTTCTCACCTTTCTATTAATGCATTGTACCAAGTAAATAAAGGACTGCCATTCTTACAGCAACTCCATTAGTTACTTGATCTAAAATAATTTGAAATGGACCATCAGCTACTTCTGAAGAAATTTCAACTCCACGATTTATTGGTCCCGGATGCAAAATTAAAATTTCACTATTGTACTTGTTAATTCTTTCTGTTGTAATTCCAAAATATTGATGATATTCTCTAAGTGAAGGAATTCTTCTTCCTGCATCTCTTTCTAATTGTATTCGAAGAACATTTAAAACATCATTATTTTTTATTGCATCTTCAATTTTATGATAAACTTTAACACCAAGTTTTTCAATACCATAAGGAATCATTGTTGCCGGTCCGCAAACTGAAACATTTGCACCCATTGTTTTTAATCCAAAAATATTTGAAAGAGCAACGCGACTATGAGCAACATCTCCAACAATACAAACATTCAATCCTTCAAGTCTTCCAAGTTTTTCATTGATTGAATACATATCCAACAATCCTTGAGTTGGATGCTCATGTAATCCATCACCTGCATTTATAATATTCGCATTGCTAATTTTTGTTAAGTAATGTGGAACTCCCGCTGATTGATGACGAACAACAATCATATCAACTTTCATTGCTTCAATATTGCGAACAGTATCTTTAAATGTTTCTCCTTTTTTAGTGCTACTTGTTGATGTAGAAAAATTTATTGTATCTGCAGAAAGTCTTTTTTGAGCAAGCTCAAAAGAAATTCTTGTGCGCGTTGAGTTTTCATAAAAAAGATTTACAATTGTTTTACCTTGCAACGTTGGCACTTTTTTGATCGGTCGTTCAAGTACTTCTCTAAAAGTTCTTGCCGTATCAAGAATTAATTGTATATCTTCTCTTGGAACTCCATTTAATCCTAATAAATGTCTGCTTGATAATGCCATTAGATTCTCTCTTTAATTTTTTTGTGGTACATTAACTAAATAAACAGCATCTTCTCCATCAAATTCTTTAACTTTTACTCTTACTTCTTCATTAATTGAAGTAGGAATATTTTTACCAACAAAATCTGCTTTGATTGGAAGCTCCCGATGACCTCGATCAACAAGAACACAAAGTTGAATTGTATTCGGTCTTCCTAAATCCATTAATGCATCCAATGCTGCGCGAACGGTTCTTCCTGTATAAAGAACATCATCAATAAGAATTACATCTTTTTCATTAATATCAAATGTGATATTTGTGACAGAAATTTCTGGTTGCTTTAATCGAGTTCTAAAATCATCACGATAAAGAGTAATATCCAGAACACCGAAATTTGGTTCTGAATTATCAATCTCTTTAATTTTCTTGTGAATTCTTGAAGCGATAAATTCTCCCCGAGTTCTCATTCCAATTAGAACTAAATTTTGCGAACCTTTATTACGTTCTAAAATTTCATGAGCAAGACGAGTAATAGTTCTATTGAAACCTTCTTCATCAATTAATTTAGCTTTGATATCCATAGAATATTCCGTTTAAATAAAAAAATTCCTCGTTGGCAAAAGCCTTCGAGGTTCTTTTAGATGTTGTTTTATTTTTCATTCCTTTTTTACCTCACGGATAAAATTAAAGGTTATTTGATGAACAAAGATAGATATATTAATTAAAATAAAAAAGGTCGCCGAAGCGACCTAAAAATTTACTTAACCAAAAATTCAATTCTTCTATTCAGCATTCGACCCTCTGCTGTTTTATTATCTGCAACTGGATTTCTTTCTCCGTAACCAACAGCAGTTAATCTACTTGCAGATACACCTTTGGCAACTAAGTATTGCTTAACAGCTTCTGCTCTTTTCTGCGATAGAGTTTTATTATACGCATCCGAACCAACATTATCAGTATAACCTTGAATTTCTACTCTCAAATCAGGATTCTTCAACAAGGTTTTTGCTGCATCATATAAAATTGGATATGATTCTGGATTTAATTTTGCACTGCCAGAGTTGAAATTAACTCCAACAAGAACCCACTTTTCTGCTGAGGCAGCAGCTTTGATTGGTTTTTCAACAAGGACTTCTTTTGTAATTTCTTTTGGTATATGTGCTTTAATTAATTCTTCAATTCTATCATAATCAGTTAAATCTTGTACTGAAATTCCATCATACAATTGGCAAATTTTTGATGGCTCTCCCTTGTCAATATAAAATACAAAACCGACATTAACATTAAAGAATGATTTATCTGGTGAACCAAGTAATCCACCTTTTGTTTTGTTTCCACTTCCGTCAAATTTTTCATCAAACACAGTTGCATAATTAAATTCTGTTCTCATTTTCCAATCTGAATCCATAACCCACTCAAGACCTAAGCCAACATTAAATTCATTAGTTACATAAATTTTTCCATCTTTAATTGCTTGTGGATTACTTACAAAATACATTAATGGTCCACCACCAATTGAAAGATAAGGAGTTACTGGTTCGCATGGATTGAAATAATATAAAAGATTTGCTGCGATGTCAAAAGAATGTGTTGTTGATTTCTGTTCAGGAATTCCATATTTACCACTCAAATTAGAATATCGTAATCCAAATCTTAAACCTGTGTGTTCGGAAAAATTTCTTTGGATTCCAAAACTTGCACCAAAACTAAATGGGTCAGGAATATTGAAATTATGATTAATAAATCTTGGGTAAGCTAAGCTGAAATCCCAAAGCCATGCATCTTTTGGAGCTTGCGAAAAGATGGCAGTATTTAATAATAATAAAATTACTACTATATTCTTTTTCATAACTTTTCCCTTCATTATTTTTTAATTAGTTTTGCAATGAACTTTTCGGGGTGTAGCGCAGCCCGGTTAGCGCGCTTCGTTCGGGACGAAGAGGTCGGGAGTTCGAATCTCCCCACCCCGACAAAGTTTAATTATTTAATTAACTGATTTTAAAATGTCTTTTTTTTTATTTAAAAGCAAATGGCTACTAATCATTCATTCGATTTGGTCTCTGAAATTGACTTTCAAGAAGTTGACAATGCTATCAATCAAGCATTAAAAGAAATTCAGCAACGTTATGATTTGAAAGACTCAAAAACAGAAATCAATCTTCTAAAAAAAGAAAAACAAATTACTATCAACACAAAAGATGATTATTCATTAAAACAATCTTTTGATATTCTTCAAAGTAAGTTTATTAAAAGAGGAATTTCAATTAAAGCATTGAAACCACATGATGCAGAACCAGCTGCAAATGGAAGACTAAAACAAATTATTGATCTTCAAAGTGGAATCTCAAAAGAAAATGCAAAGCTTGTTACAAAAATGATTAAGGATAGTAAATTAAAAGTAAATGCTCAAATTCAAGATGAACAAATTAGAGTTTCTGCAACAAAGATTGATGACCTTCAAGCTGTAATTAAATTAATTAAAGAAGCTGACCTTGATTTTCCCGTTCAATTTACAAACTATAAATAGATTCAGTATAAAAAGAAACCCCGATCATCTCGGGGTTTCTTAATTTCTTATCTTAACTAACTATTAGAAACCAAAACTATATCTGATTCCCAATTGCATTTGCCAACGAGATGAAGAATCACTGATTGACCATGGAACATTACGAGCTGGTTTGCTGAATGAGTAAACTGGAATATTAGCTTTTCCATTATAAGTAATTCTTCCTCTATAAGTAACAATTGCATAGTTGTTATTTGGTACTGTTTCAACCCAACCCCATTTTGAATTAAGAAGATTGAGTACGTTAAGAATATCTAATGTTAATTGGAATTTTCCAATTCCCATAAAATCAGGAATATCTTGTGATAATCTGAAATCTAAATAAGTAACCCATGGTTGACGTGCTGCGTTTCTTTCAGCTATTTTTCCACGGTTTTCTCTTAAATAAGGATTGTTTTCAATAAAGTTATTCAAGTCATCCCAAGTTGTTCCAGCAGCTGTAGCTTTAACATATTGATTATTTACAATGCTACCTAAAAGAATTTCACTTTCATTTCTTGGAATGTAGAACAAATCATTGCTATCAAATCCATCATTGTTTAAATCACCATTAACATAGAATGTTAAAGGATCGCCAGATTGACCATTGTAATACAATGAAAATGTTGTCGGTGCATTTTCAAAGAATTCTGCTACATATGATAATTGAGCAAAAATACGTTGATCAACTTGGAAGTTAGCTGTTGTCAAAGGTGGATTGTTTGGATCTTCTGGAATTTGGTTATATCTCATTTGAGAAACTGCTTGTGATGAAAGTACACTATTACGATCTTTTGCAACTCCAGTTACATAACCAATATTATAAGATAATCCTCTTGCCATATTTCTTTGTAATTGGAATGCTAAGTTTGATTGATAACCGCTTGATGTATTCATTAATTGAAGTACATCAAAGAAGTTATTGTTGTAAGAAGTTGTTCCACCATAAATTGTTCTTCCATCAATACCACTGCCTAATTGTCCAATCTTGCCAATTGGTTGACCAATATTAAGTTTACGATAAATCATATCGTTAATACTCTTTGAATATTGGTATTCAACTGTACCGATTGTATTGTAAGGTAACTGTTGATCGATAGCTATATTTACACGAAGAACTTGTGGCATTTTTGTATCAGGATCAACTAAGTTAATTTCAGCTTGAGTTCTTGCTGAACCTGTTCCAGGATCTCCTGGTTTTGGTTGATTATATGGATCAATTTTGAAGAAACCATTTGGAACTGTTCCGCCATTTCTAACTTCTGCATAGTAAACACCAGTGTTTCCATAGTTATTAGACATCCAAACATAAGGAACACGACCAGTGAAAACACCAAGACCACCACGTAATTGAGTTGAACGATCGCCACTCAAATCGTAGTTAAATCCAAATCTTGGAGAGAAAAGCACATTTGTTTTTGGTTTATCAAGTGTGCTGATTCCAGGGAAATATTTTGAAACTGAATCATTTCTTGCTGGTTCTGTTGGGAATGTTGGAACATCTCCACGAACACCAAGTGTGAATTTCAATGCTGGTGAAACTGTCCATTCATCTTGAATATAGAATCCATATTGAGCAACATCAAATTTTGCAGGTTGCAATGGATCACTTGTAATTGAATATCTTCTTAGATATGAACCAGCTTTGCCATTTTCAAAATCTGTAATACTATTAAATACATAAGAACCAAAATAAGCTCTTAAAAATAAGTTTCTAAATGAATAGAATTCGTTGTGTGTACCAATTGTAAATACATGGTCTCCAGCAAAGTAGTTGAAGTTATCTGTGATTTCAAAAATATCTTGGTCTAATTCATTTGCTGATGAGTATTGATCTGGTCCAGCCCAAATAGTAAAACCACCATCGTTAATTCTAACTTCTGGTGCATCTTGAGATGTTCCATGTCTTCTATCACGAATCCATGTATAACCAAGAATTAATTCATTATTCATTTGGTTGCTGAATGTAGAGTTCAATTGTAAAACTGCAGAGTTGGTTTTGCTTTTGATTCTATAATTATAGCTTGAAAATGACATTGCATTTGTAGCTGTTCTGCTTGCAAGAACATCTGTGTATGCATCAACATAATTATGACGGAAAGTTAATTTATGATTTTCTGAAAGGTTGTAATCAAATCTTAAGAATAATTTTGAGCTTGGTTGTTCTCTTAAGAATTCATCATAAGAACCAGGATCATAACCATATTTTGTTTTAAAGATATTTGCAACTTTATTTACTTTATCAAGGTATCCTTGAATGATAGTAGGATCACCTTGTGTTAAAGATGCATTTTTCAATGGTAATTCGTTTTGTGTTTGTTCACCATTTACAAAGAAGAATAATTTATCTTTGATAATTGGTCCACCAAAACGGAAACCATATTGATAATCTTTAAAGTCTGCAACGGCTTTTCTTTGAATATCAGTTGAGCCAGCTTTTGGAACATCATCAGTAGTTCCATATTTACCAACTAAACTTTGATTACGACCAAAGAAATATGCTGAACCTAAAAATTCATTTGTACCAGAACGTGTGATAGCATTAATTCCACCACCAGTAAATCCACCGAGACGAACATCGAATGGAGCGATAACAACTTGGAATTCACGAACAGCATCCAAGCTCACTGGATTTGTATTTGTTTGTCCGCCAGGAGTACCAGTTGAACCAAGACCAAATAAGTCATTGTATTGTGTACCATCTAATTGAATATTATTATATCTGCTCGAACGTCCAGCAGCTGAAAGTCCGCTACCAGAAAACATTGGAGATAATTTTGCAAAAGATTGAAAACTTCTGCTGATTGTTGGAATTTCTTCAATTTGTTTGATGGTAATATTTTGTGCTGCACCAGTGCGTGATTGAGAAAGAATTGCGTTTCTTTCTGCTGTTACTGTTACACCACTTAATTGAACTGCTTCTTCTGGTAATTTGAAATTAATTTTCAAATTTTGACCTAATGCAAGTTCAAATCCTTCTTCTACTTGTGTTGTATATCCTACAAATGTTACTGTAACTTTGTAAGGACCGCCAACTCTCATACCCAATATATTGTAACGACCATCATTACGAGTGGTAGTTCCATATTGGGAACCTGAAGGCAAATGTACAGCTACAACGTTTGCGCCCGGAAGTGGATTTCCATTTTGATCTACTACTAATCCATTGATTGATGCTGTAGTAGTTTGGGAATACATTGTTCCGAAGCTAAACATCATAACTGCAAGTAGAAGTGTTAAAAGCTGTTTAACTTTACTCATACATTACTCCTATTGTGGGTTGATAAATAATTATTTAGATAGAAAGAAAATTGTGTGTGATTTTTTGTGAATTGTTTAAAACTTATTTTTGTAAAAAAATCTTTCATTAATCTCACGCTAAAATCAAAATTTGATTGGGTAATTATTTTTACACATGGAAAATATGAAATTCAAATTAATGTCCAAAACTTTTAACAATTTTTTAATATAAAATTTAATTGAACTATTTTTCATTATTTCTTGTCATTATAGATAAGAAAATTTATTTTCCGCTCCATTTTAATATAACAATTAGAGAAAAATCATGAAAAAGCTAATTTTTATTTTATTGATTTCAATCAGTTTGCTGGCACAAAGTAAACCTTATGTAATTTTGGTTTCTTTTGATGCTTTTCGTTGGGATTATGTAAATCGTGGATTAACTCCAAATTTAAATAAGATTAAATCAGAAGGAGTTTATGCTTTATCGTTAAGACCATCTTTTCCTTCAAAGACTTTTCCTAATCATCAATCAATTATTACAGGAATGTATCCTGCTCATCATGGAATTTATGCAAATGGATTTTATGATCCATTCTCTAATGAAACTTACAAGATGAATGATTCTAACACTGTCAATAATGCAAAATGGTATTGGGGCGAAGCATTTTGGGAAACAGCCGAAAGACAAGGAATAAAAACTGCAAGTTATTTTTGGCCCGGCAGCGAAGTTAAGTTATATTATAGAAAGCCAACTTATGCTGTGACTTATGAACATACTCGCCCACATGATGAAAGAATTGAAGGTGTAATTAATTGGTTAAAACTTCCACAAGAAAAAAGACCACATTTCATAACTCTTTATTTCAGTGATACTGATGATAAAGGTCATCGCTTTGGACCTAACTCAAACGAAGTTAATCAAGCAATTCAACTTTTGGATGGAGTCGCTGGTAAAATTATGAATCGCTTGAAAGAAATTAATATGATTGATAGTGTCAATGTTATTTTTGTTTCAGATCATGGAATGACTGAAATATCTAAAGATAAAATCATAAATGTTGAAAAAATTCTTGAAGGTTATAATTGCAAATTTTATGATGAATCTGTTTTGATGACAATTGAACCTCCAAAAGAAAAATTGAAAGAAGTTTATGAGCTATTAAAAAAGAATGAAAATCATTTCAAGGTTTACTATCGAAGTGAAGTTCCGGAATATTTTCATTTCAGCGATAATTATTTAATTCCTTCGTTAGTATTAATTCCCGAAATTGGTTGGAGTCTTTTGACTGAAAAAGGAATGAAAAGAGCAAATGAAAATTATTCAAAAGGAAATCATGGTTACGATAATCAACATCTTGATATGCATGGAATTTTTATAGCTACCGGACCAAATTTCAAAAAAAATTATCAAACAGGTACTCTGTGGAATATTGATATTTATCCTTTGCTTTGCAAAATTTTTAATATCATTCCACGAAGTAATATTGATGGCAAAGCTGAACGTATTGAATTCATTTTAAATAATTGAGGAATCGTGAAGAGTAATTCTATTTTAGATCTTTCGTACAAAAAATATAAATTAAATAACGGTCTTGAAGTTATTCTTTATCAAGATAAAAGTTTACCAACTGTTGCTGTAAATATTTGGTATCGTGTTGGTTCTGCAAATGAATCTGAAGGCAAAACTGGTTTTGCTCATTTGTTTGAACATATGATGTTTCAAGGTTCTCAACACATTCCAAAAGAAGGACATTTCCATTACATTCAAGAAGCTGGTGGAACATTAAACGGTTCAACAAGTATTGATAGGACTAATTATTTTGAATCACTTCCTGCAAATTATTTAGAACTTGCTCTTTGGTTGGAATCTGATCGAATGGGTTTTCTCATTCCAGCATTAACTCAAGAAAAGTTGAATAATCAAAAAGATGTTGTGATGAATGAAAGAAGACAGCGTTACGAAAATCAACCTTATGGACTTTCGTGGGAAATTCTTTTTTCAAATTTGTTTTCAAAAGATCATCCATATTCTTGGCCAACAATCGGTTGGATGAAAGATATAGAAAAATTTGAATTGAATGATGTAATTGAATTTTTCAAAAAATATTATGCGCCAAATAATGCATCGTTAGTGATTGGTGGTAATTTTGAAATTCAAAATGCAATTGAGCTTGTTGAAAAATATTTTGGTGAAATAAAATCCGGAATTCCTGTTGAACCAATCAAAGCACCTGAGCAAAAACTTTTTGAGAGCAAAGAAATTATTCATGAAGACAATGTTCAGCTTCCGCGAATTCATTTAGCATGGCATACTACTAAAGCTTTTGATACAGATGATGCGGCTCTCGATATTCTTGCAGAAATTTTGAGCGGCGGAAAAAATTCTCGATTAAATAAATCTCTGGTCTTCGAAAAACAAATTGCTCAAGATGTTTCTGCTTTTCAATACTCTGCAAAATTGACCGGAACTTTCATAATTGTTTCAACTGCAAAACCAAACGTTGAACTTGATTTAATTAAGAAAGAAATTTTTGCTCAATTAGAAAAATTAATTTCTGAAGGTGTAAAGGATGAAGAATTGCAAAAAGCAAAAAATAGTTTTAAATCTTCATTTGTTTATGCATTGCAAAAACTTGATAATGTTGTTGATCATATGAACTATTATAATTTCCATCTTAATGAACCGAATTCATTTGCATATGATTTAAATAGATATGAATCAATTACCGCTGATGATGTTGTTGATGCAGCAAAGAAATATCTAACTCAAAACTTCGTTCAACTGAATGTAATTCCAAAGAAGATTAAAAATGATAAATAGAAATTTAGCTCCTAAAGAAACAGAAAAGATTGATTTTCAAATTCCTGAAATCAAAGTTTTAAAAACAGAAAATAATCTTGAAATTTATTTTGTAAAGAAAGATAAACTACCAATTGTTTTTTCATTTGCAAGTTGTTATGCGGGAAGCAAAAATGATCCAATTGAAAAAAAAGGATTAGCTTACTTAACTTCATTATTGATTGATGAAGGTGCTGGTCAGTTCGATTCTTTACAACTGAGTGATGAATTCGAAAAACTTGGTTCTGTTTTTTCAACTTCAGTTCAGCATGATAGCAATGATTTTTCTCTTCTTTCTTTAAAAGAAAATTTTGAAAGATCATTCTTCCTTCTTTCTCAAATTTTAACCAAACCTCATTTTGAGCAAAAAGATTTTGAACGTGAAAAGAAAAAATTGCTGGGTAGAATTTTACAACTTAAAGATGATGCTTCATATGTTGCTTCTTCTGTTTTTGAAAGAATTGTTTTCAAAAATTCTTTTTATGAATTGCCTGAGTTTGGCTTTGCTAATACAGTTCAAAATATTTCAAATGAAGATGTAATAAATTTCTATCAAAATAATTTTGCAAAAAATAAAATCAAACTTTTTGTAGTTGGAAATATTGAAGAAAGTGAATTAGTGCAAATTGTTGAAAATAATCTTTCTGATTTAAAAGAAAAATCTGATGTTGATAATAAATTCATCCTTCCAAATCTTTCCGAGAAAACATTTTTCTTAATTGATAAAAAAGATTCTCCACAAAGTGAAATAAGAATTGGTCATCTTGCCAAGAAAAGAAATGTTGAAGATTATTACGCAACAAGAATCATGAATACAATTTTAGGAGGTCAATTTTCTTCACGTATAAATTTAAATCTACGCGAAAATAAAGGTTACACTTACGGTGCAAGCTCTTCTTTTGGTTATTACAAAGAAGCAGGAATATTTGAAGTAAATACTGCTGTCAATATCGAAAATACAGCAAATGCAATTCGTGAAATTTTTTATGAACTTGATGCAATTAGAAAAAATATCAGCGATAAAGAAATTGACTTTGCAAAATCTTATCTCATCAAACAATTTCCATCAAAGTTTGAAACTTATTCTCAAATAGAAAAAAATGTTGAATCATTAATTGTTCATTCACTGCCACTTGACGAGCTTAAAACTTATCAAAATAAAATTGAAGCTGTTACAAATGAAGAAGTTATTACTGCAGCTCGAAATAATATTCTTCCCGATAAACTTGTAATTGTAATTGTTGGTGATAAGGATAAAATTTCACAACAATTAAAAAATGAATTTGGTATTGATGCAATCGAATTAGATAATGAAGGAAATAAAATTTCTTAGCAGTTTGAATAAATGTTCAATTGATTATGTGCGATGTATTTTGTGATTAACATTTTTAAGAAAAATTCACAGCGATATTGAAACTACCGTAAAAGTTAAGTGAAAATTTATTTTGAAAGTTTTTGTAAACAATTAAGCTTATCATTCACGTGCAAACTGGAATCCATAGAAATTCTTCATTAACCTTTTAATGCCAAATAGCATTTTGAAACCGGGATTATTTTCCCACCTTTCTTTTTATACTGTTCAATCATCGGAATCATTTTACGAAAATTTTCAAAAGAGGTATAAAATAATTTCTTATTTGTTGTTGTATCTTCAATATAAAACTTCAACTTCGAATACATTTCTTCTTCATCAGTCTGGTCTAATTTAATGCATTCGC
>Ga0272446_1002458_pt1 | contig 25213 bp, 23 predicted proteins | sample YNPCB0061_FD_194587 | JGI IMG/M metagenome (GOLD analysis project Ga0272446, IMG submission 194587) | Hot spring microbial mat communities from Yellowstone National Park, WY, United States - YNP-CB-006-1 | ecosystem: Environmental > Aquatic > Thermal springs > Hot (42-90C) > Sediment | place...
CTTCGACTATTTTTGGCTCAACGATGACCATTTCATCTTCTATGTGCTGGATGTGTCGGGGCATGGGGTGGGGGCAGCCCTGCTCTCTGTTTCCATTCAGAACTTGCTCAGGAGCGCCCGATCGGGCACCGGTTTTGCTGGCATGGATTTATCCCAACCCCGATCGGTTCTGGCGCGCTTGAACGAGTATTTCCAGATGGCAAATCATCAGGAGATGTATTTCACCATTTGGTACGGCGTATACGATCGGTCTAGCAGTCAGCTCACCTATGCTGCCGCTGGGCATCCCCCCGCCCTCCTTTTTCATGGGGACTCAGTAGAAAGACTAGGAATGCCAGGACTACCCGTCGGGGTGATTGATGGTTTTGACTATGAGGATTCCCAAACTACTATCCCCTCCCAGAGCCAGCTCTATGTCTTTAGCGATGGAGCCTACGAAATTCTACAGGCAGATGGAACTATGTGGGGGATAGAGGGCTTGACCAATGCCCTATCCCAAAATAGAAAAGCTCCCCTAAACTTTGTGATGGAAGAAGTAAAAAAGATGAAGCTAGAAGATGACTTCTCGATCCTAGAGATTCAATTCCCTTAACCTATTGCTGCCAAGCAAGTTGCCCGATCGGGGTAAATCTTAAAAATTTTACTCATACTGGTTAGATCGAACAGCATTTTTACTTGATCGTTTAAGGAACAAATATAGAGGTCACATTGGGCAGAGCGGGCAGTTTTAAGGGCAGAGACTAAAGCACCAAGACCCGAACTATCCATAAAACTGACATCTTTTAGATCAATGACAATTACTTTTGGTTTAAGGGCAACCAAACCACTAATATCTAAGCGGAACTTTGCCACATTGGTAATGTCTAGTCTGCCATTAGGTTCAATAATTTTAATGTCCTGACTCATCCCAAAATACTTCTTAACCGGAATATAGACTAGCACTAAATGGCGCTAAATACTACCAAGAGGATGCTGGTTGTAGATATAGCTTCTAACATTTTTTCTATTCCAATTATCTGGACTGTCAAGCTAGAGAGAGTTTGAACATGATAAGGATGGCACTAATTGTCATTACCCCCGATCGGTAGGCATCGTTTCCAAGATTTTTGATATTGAGTTGTCATTATTTATTAAGTTGTGTTATGCTAGACCAGCAATCTGAAAGCCCCCATCGTCTAGAGGCCTAGGACACATCCCTTTCACGGATGCGACACGGGTTCGAATCCCGTTGGGGGTATCAATTTTCAGGAGGGACTAATGGCTCGCTATCCAGGTATCTCAAGTGATGTATTCCGCCATCCCCTCGATCGGCAGGCAGAGCAGGCATTACGAAGCGTGCCTGGTTTTGACCTATTAGCCCGCAAGTTTATTGAATTTTTTTCGGAACGTCCCCAATACATCTACAATTTGGGCAACTATATCCTAGTTGGACCCCGCCAATATTCCACTATCTATCAGATGTTCCGCGACTGTGTGGCTAGTTTGGATGTAAGCCCAGAACCTACCCTGTTTGTGGCACAAAGTCCCCTAGTAAATAGCTATTCCCTCGGTAAGGACAAACCCTATGTAGTAGTGAATTCCGGCTTATTGGATTTGCTTTCCGAGACGGAGATTAAGACAGTTTTAGCCCATGAGTTGGGGCATATTAAATGCGGGCATACCGTATTAATTTTGATGGGAATTTGGATGCGAGAGATTGTCACGGCGATTAGTGAGGCTACCTTTGGGCTTGGTCAGCTAGTCAGCACGGGGCTTCTGTTTGCTTTCTATGAATGGCGCAGGAAAGCGGAGTTGTCTTCCGATCGGGCTGCCCTCTTGGTCATGGATGAATTGGAAATTGTCCAGCGCACCATGATGAAGGTTGCAGGGGGTAGTCAGAAGTTTAGCCATGAACTGAGCCTAGCTGAGTTTGGTCGTCAGGCGGAGCAGTACCAGACTTTGGATGGCGACAACCTCAACCAGGTTTACAAATTCTTTCTATATAACGATTTGCTTTCTATGCTCAGTCATCCCTTCCCGGTAGAGCGCTTTAGCTTTTTGGCAGATTGGTCCCGATCGGAGGAGCTAGCCCAAATCCGGCGCGGGAATTATAGCCCCACCCCAGAGGGAGCAGTTGATGTTAAGGATGAGAGTGCCCAGAGTGCGGAAGTTTTACGCCAACAAATTCGTGACCTCCAGGCGGAAATCGATCGGATTAAGGGCTTAAAATAAAGGTCGGGTTTTCGTTAAATTTCATGGCTCCTCCTAAATTAAGTCAAGCACAAAAGCAAGATATTTTGCAGCTCTATAGTGAAATGTCTAATGCTGATTTGGCAGCTCGTTTTGGGGTTAGTGTCAGCACGATCGCTAGGGTAATTAAAGAGGGTAAAGACCAGGCGTTAATTCAGCCCAAAAAAGCTCCTAAACAATTAGAACAGCTTGATTTAATCCCCCAACCAACCCTAGAAGCGCCCCCTCCGGCACAGCCAGATGTAGAAGAATTGCCCCTTATTGTGGAAGAAATCGAACCGATCGAGCAAATACAAGTTTTAGAGGCGGTGATTGGGGATGATTTTGAAGATGATGGCGAACTGACGGAAGAAGAGGAAGAAGGAGAAGAAGAAGAACCGATCGAGGAGTTGAACAACTTTGCCATCCTGCCCCTCCATGAGTTAGGGTTGCCGGATATATGCTACTTGGTGATCGATAAATCGGCGGAGATTGTCACCCGTCCCCTAAGGGATTTTAAGGAGTTGGGTTTATTGCCCCAAGGTCAGGAACAATGCCGCACTCTGCCCCTATTCCGTAATCACCGCCTTGCCCGCCGCTTTTCTAACCCTCACCAACGGATTATTAAAATGCCTGGTCATCTACTCAACGTAACCCAAAATAAACTACGGCAGAAGGGAATCTCCTATATTTTGTTCAACAGCAGGGTTTATAGTCTTTAATTTATGGGGAAAGTAGCTAGTCTGGTTTGGGGCTGTTTTTTGCTCTTGGGCATGGGGGGCTATGGCGCAGAACAAGGCACCACGATCGAGCTTAATGGCAGGGTTTCAAGTACGCCTTGGCAGCGGGATGAGCAGGGGCAACTCTTTATTCAAGACCATTGGGTGAGGCGAGTTTTAGGGGCTACGTTTTTAAGTTCCGACCAGACCCAACAACAGCGCTATCAGTGGTATGGTAGTCCCGCCTTTGCTAAGGCTTTGTTTGTTCAACCGAGCCGCCTATTGGAAATCAATAGCTTTAAGCAGGGCTGGCGCACCGAAAGCAATGGTAATACCCTCAGAATTTTTACCCCCGATACCCAGATCACGGAAATTCGCCGCAATAGCACTCCCAAGGGGGAGCGGGTCACGATCGCGCTGAGCCGTCCTACACCCTGGCGACAGTCCCAAATTGCTAACCAACTTTCGGTTACAGTGGCAGCGGAAGGAACTCCAACCCAACTAGAAAAGCTGACCCAGCCCACCGATCGGATTTCTAGCCTAAAGTTACGCCCGGAAGGGAAGGAATTGACCCTAGATTTACAATTTGATGCCAAGCTCATCCCCAGAGTCAGCACCCTAAGTAATCCCCCCAGGGTGGTAATTGACCTAGAGGAGGGCTATCTGCCTACCCCTACCAGAATTAAATGGCAACCAGGTATTACCTGGCGGGAAGAGTGGCTCCAACTAAATGGTAAAAGTTTTCAGTTCTATGCCCTAGAAATCAATCCTAAAGAGCAGGGACTGAGTTTTAAGCCCCTCTGGCACAATCAAGCCATGACCGGCAATGCCCCCCTCCCCACGATCGCTAGTGCTGCCCAAGCGACGGCAGCCATCAATGGGGGCTTTTTTAACCGTGACCGTCAGTTGCCCGTTGGTCCCCTCAAGCGGGAAGGGGTTTGGTATGCAGGGGCAGTGTTTAAGCGGGGTGTAGTTGCCTGGAACGACCGGAATGAATTTACCTTCGATCGGTTGGACTACAGGGAAACAATCACGATCGATGCTAATGAACCAATCAAACTGACTAACCTAAACAGTGGGTATGTCCAAAAGGGAATTGCCCGCTACTTGCCTAGTTGGGGAGAATATACCAACTTGACAGACAGCGAAACGATCGTGGCGGTCAAAAACAACCAAATTAGCCAGAAAACGGTCACAGGTCCGAGTTTAAGCCAAAAATTCCCGATTCCCGCCGATGGTTACTTGTTAGTGGGCAGACAGGTACCAGAGCTGTTGAACCTATTACCAATCCAGGGCAGAGTCAAGGGAGAAGTCGTCACTCGTCCTCCAGTCCTCAATCAGTTACCCCACCTGCTCGGGGCTGGTCCCCTACTCCTGAAGGAAGGCAAGACTGTAACCGATGCCATCGAAGAGGGGTTTTCTAAGACCTTTAGTAATCAGACTGCCACCCGCAGCGCCATTGCCAAACTAAAAAACGGCAACCTACTGCTCATCACCATTTACCCAAACCCTACCCTAGAGCAGGCTGCCAAAATCTTGCAACAACTAGGGGCAGTGGATGCCTTAAACCTGGACGGGGGAGGCTCCAGCGGGCTGTGGCTCGGCGGGGCAATGCTCGATCGGCAGGGAGAAACCCGATCGATTCATAATGCCCTTGGGGTATTCACAACAACCAATAGCGCCAAAGACTCCTTTTAGCTTAAATCTACTCCCTTGCCACTGAACAAACTAATGTGTAATTAAGGGGAGTGGAGGGGCTGAACCCCAATGCCAAATATTGCGCCTTTAGCTCCCTTCGACAAGCTCAGGGAGCAGGCTGAGGGCTGAGCTTGTCGAAGCCCGTACTCCTTTCATGAGCATTCGGCAATACTAGATGGGAAGGGAGTATCTAAGGGGAAAAAGCTATGAAATAATAACCAAAGTCTAGGGATTAAATCATGGCTTATGCTGTTGAAGTTTTAGAGGACAGGGCTGGCATCGTTGGACGTGCCCTCGCCTTAATTTTAGAAAGAATCAAAGCCAAAGCAGGGGAACCCTTCACCCTAGTTTTAGCAGGGGGCAGCACACCCAAACCCCTCTATGAAGCCCTTGCTCAAGAATCTCTGGATTGGTCTAATCTTCATGTTTTTTGGGGAGATGAACGTTTTGTACCGCCCACCGACCCCCAAAGTAATGAGGGGATGGTGCGCCAGGCTTGGTTAAGTCGAGTAAATTTTCCCGAAGCGCATATCCATCCTATGGGCACAGGTTTCGCCTCACCTGAGGAAGCCGCTACCAATTATCAAGCCCACTTGGCAGCCTTTTTTGCTATGGAACCGCCCCTCCTACCATCTTTCGATCTGGTTTTGCTGGGCATGGGAGATGATGGTCATACTGCGTCCCTCTTCCCTCTGACTGGAGCCTTAACCGTCACCGATCGGTGGGTAACAGTAGGACAAAAAGATGACCAACCCCGCCTAACCCTGACCTATCCTATTTTGAATAATGCCAAACAAATTCTATTTTTAGTCAGCGGTAGCAATAAAAATCAAGCCCTAAGGGCAGTCCATGCCCCCGTTGGGGACAGTAACCTCTATCCATCCCGCCTAATTCAGGGTAATGTGTTATGGCTAATCGATCGGGATGCTTACGGGTCAGGAATTACATAATTATGATGTCTGTTTCAGAAAAATTTAATATCCTCCGCAATCGGGGGGAAGCAGCGCTCATCCCCTTTATCACGGCGGGGGACCCCAGCCTAGAAGTCACTGCCCAAGCCATTGTTGCCCTCGATCGTCATGGTGCAGACATGATCGAACTTGGTATTCCCTATGCCGACCCCCTCGCCGATGGTCCTGTCATCCAAGCGGCTGCCACCCGATCGTTACAAAGGGGCACCAATTTAGAAAGGATTTTGAGCCTACTAGAAGAGCTAAAAGGGAAAATCAATGCACCTTTGATCATTTTTTCCTATGTCAATCCAATTTTGCGTCATGGCATCCCTAACTTCCTAGAAAAAATCTATGATAGGGGCGCAAGGGGCTTAGTGGTTCCCGATTTGCCCCTAGAAGAAGCCCAAACCTTGCTAGAACCCGCCCGGACGATCGGGATTGAGGTTACCCTCTTGATTGCGCCTACTACACCCCCCGATCGGATGGCAAAAATTGCCGAGCAGTCGGAAGGATTCATCTATTTAGTCAGCACAACGGGAGTGACGGGAGTCCGTAATCAAGTTGCCAAGGGTGTCCAACGCCAACTCGAAGCCCTCCGTACCGTGACCGACAAACCGATCGGGGTAGGGTTTGGCATTTCCCAGCCCGAACACGCTAAGCAGGTAGTCACCTGGAACGCCGATGCAGTGATCGTTGGTAGTGCGATCGTAAGACGTTTAGCAGAAGATGGCATAGAAGGAATGACCGACCTTTGTCGCACTCTCAAACAAGCGATCAGACAGGGAGAGCTAATCAGTTAGAAGCAGTTTATTAGAGTGTAGTTTGTTGATGGGATAGTTGATCCAACATCCGGTCATAGATCCGATCGATTTCATTGCCCAGTTTGGTTTGTTTTAAGCCTACTTTTTTCAGCAGAACCCCTGCTTGTTCCACCGATCGGATGGACTTACCATGAAATTCGTAGGGCGTAGGGAGTTTAATTGCAAAAGAATAGAGGGCAGCCATATCCAACAAAACCAAAGCTTGATGGGAATACATCTGACGTTCTTCATATGCCAATGCCACTTCTAACAAAATATCTTCTAAAGTTTCAATAATGTCTTCATTTAGATTGACCAATCCTTCTGAGATTTTCCCTATACCCAAAAGACCTTCTAAGTATTTAGCCTGTTGTTTAATTTGCCAGTTATTTATCAAAGATAGACGGGCAGAAGTATGCTCCCAAAAAGACATAGCGCCAGAGACTTCCCCGCTCCGACATAACTGCTCTAGTTGTAAAAGCAGGAGGGTGACAACTTCTAAAATGTCCTTTGTCGGGTCGATTAGGGGCTGGGCATCTTCGATCAGGGCAGCCGCAACTTCCATTTGGTCACGCCGCAAAGCAATTTTGGTCAGTAGGACTAAGGCTCTAAATCTCAAGAGTTGGTCTTCCGTTTGAATTGCAAGTTCTAGGGCATTTTGAGCAGCTTCTTCTGCTTTATCAAAGTTTTGCATAAATAAAGCCATTTCCCCCAAGTGAATATAGTTAAATCCTAAGTAGAAAGACTCTGGACTAAGGAGAGCCGTTGCCCGGTCGTAATGTTTTTGGGCTTCTTCAAATTGGTGAGTAAGGCTTAGGCATTGCCCAAGATGGCTACTAATTAAACCCTGGAGTTCTAGGTCATCGGTTGTGTTGGGGGTCTGGAGGAGGGTATTAGCTTCCAAAAAGTTACCCCCAGCAATTAGGGACTGTCCCTGTGCCAACAAGAGGTAGGGATTGTTCCGATCGGCAATGGTCAGAGCCTGTTCAATTAAACCCCGATCGGTGTTGCCACTTTCTAGGAGTTCCCAAGCGAGGGTGAGGGTACTAGCAAGCCAGAGGTCTTGGTCATTGGCAAGAGCTGCCTTTTGCATCTGTTGTTCGTAATAAGCAATCCCACTTGCCCTGTCCTCTTGGCGGAGCATTCTGCCGTTTTCCAGCATTTCAAGTCTGTTCATAGTCTCCATCCCTCTTTTGTCAGTATTCTATGATCTTTTCTGTATGACATGAGCTAGTATTTTGTATTCTTCTAACTCGTTATACACTTGGGCAGAAATGCGGACATAGAGCCTATCTTGCCAGGGAACGATCGGTACTTCAATGTGATGTTGTGTGAGTAACCAATCGTGGATTTCTTTGGGAGCCTGGCTTTGCCATGTTGAAGGGAGGGGCAGAGAAAGCATAAAACCTTGAATGGGAGGAATTTCACTCAAATGGAAGGCTTCTGCTAAAATTTCTCCCGCCTGCCTAATTAGATTCAAGTTATAGGAGCGGGCTTGTTCTATGCCTAGTCCCTGGAGGAACTCGATCGCTTTGGGCAGAGCCAGCCAACTGCTGAAGTCCTTTGTCCCCGTCCAGCTAAATTCAGCTTCATAGCCCTTGCCATAGTCATGGGAAATAACCAGGGGATGGGTCTGGGACTGCCATTGGGGAGCCGTATAGATAAATCCACAACCCTTTGCACTACAGAGCCACTTATGACAGTTGCCTACATACCAATCGGGCTGGAGTAGGCTTAAATTAAGGTCGATCATGCCCGGTGCATGGGCACCATCTACTAAAACGGGAACCCCCCGATCGTGGGCAGCCTGAATAATCTCTCGGATCGGGAAAACCAGGGCAGTAGGGGAAGTAACGTGATCAATTACCAATAACCGTAAATCTGCCCCCAAGTAAGGAATTAACCGTTCTAAAACATCATCACTCCAAAAGGTGAGGGCTACCTCTTCTACAATTACGCCATACCGATCGGTGATAAATTTGAGCGCCTGTCTTACTGCCCCGTAAATATGGTTAGTGGTTAAAATTTTGTCCCCCCTCTGCCAGTCCAGGGAGCGCAACACCGTATTTATCCCAGTGGTGGCGTTATCAACCAAGACCAGGTGAGCGGGGTCACTGCCGATAAATTCCCCCAAGCATGACCTAGCCCGATCGAGGCGGGGTAAAAGCTCCTCCGCCATAAACAGAACCGGTTGGGATTCTAAACGCCTTTGCCAATCGGATTGCTCATCTAAAACCCCGATCGGGGTTGCGCCAAAGGAACCATGATTCAGAAAAATACAATTTCTGTCTAAGTTCCAATAGGAACGGGCAGGAGCGCCAAACACTTATTCGTAAACCCAAGGGGTGATAGCAGGTTGCCAGGCACTGAGTTCTTCTTCCTTAAACCAGAGGCTAATTTCCCGTTGGGCAGTCTCGATCGCATCAGAGCCATGAATTATATTGCGCCCGATGTTTGCCGCAAAATCGCCCCGGATCGTACCAGGTTCGGCAGTGAGGGGATTAGTCGCACCAATAATTTTACGGGCAGCCGCTACCACGCCATCACCGCCCCAGACCATCGCAATGACTGGACCAGAGGTAATAAAAGCAACCAAGCCAGGGAAAAAGGGACGCTCCCGATGCACGCCGTAATGTTCTTCTGCTAATTCCTTGCTGACGTGCATCATTTTTAAGCCCAAGAGCATAAAACCCTTAGTTTCAAACCGGCGGATAATTTCTCCTACTAAGCCCCGCTGCACACCATCAGGCTTGATTGCAATAAAAGTACGTTCCATAGATATTTTTGAACTGAGCAACCCTATTATAGGGATAAATGTTGACTTATCTTTCAACTTTTACTTAATCACTCAATCCTTTACAGCATAAAAAACTATAAAACGATCGGTTTTTATCTTACCTCCCAAGTTATTCATAAATATGGCATAGTGGGATTCAGGGATGGACATTACCATTGGCTCTTGCTACTTGTACTTTTTTCATTTGAATTGGGCAATAACTGAGATGTTTCTCGATCGTTAATCCAAAAGAGCTTACTATCATCTGTAAAAATAAAGAAGATTTATCCCTTTAGCCAAGATAATAATAAAATCATAAAGTAATCACTAAAGGAGATTAAATATGACTCATGTTTTAGTGCCCCTAATAGAGGGTTTTGAAGAGATTGAAGCAATAACGATCGTTGATGTTTTGCGCCGCGGTGAAATTAAAGTCATCTTAGCTAGTGTAAATGATACTTTAGTTAAAGGCTCCCATGACATAGTTTTACAGACAGATGTTCTTTTGCAAGATGTTAAAGCAGAAGATTTGACAGCTATTGTTTTACCAGGTGGACCCGGTGTTAAAGCTCTACAAGAGAACGAACTTTTAAGACAGATGCTCCAAGCCCACTACCGATCGGGTAAACTAACAGCGGCAATTTGTGCTGCTCCCTTAGTGTTATCCAAAGCAGACATTTTGCAAGACAAAAAAGTAACTTCCTACCCATCGGTAAAAGACCAACTGGACTGCGGCACCTATTTGACCGATCCTGTTGTGATTGATGGTAATTTGGTAACCAGCCGGGGACCTGGTACTGCCATGGCTTTCAGTCTGGCTCTAGTCGAAATTCTGTTAGGCAGAGCCAAAGCCGATTCCCTAGCTGCAACAATGATCGTTAGTTAGAAGTATGTTCAAAACTAACGACCGGAGCGATCGAAGTTAACCGCAACTTGGGATGATCAGACATTACTTGTTCTAAATTCCATTGGTTTTTGAATAATAAGACTGGTCTTTCCCATCGGTCTTTCACAACTAGAGTGTTGAATAACTTACCAGTTGCCTCTAATGCCTGCCAACCATCTAAAACCCACCTTGCCACACTGTAGCCGAGGGGCTGGAGGTTAGTTTCTACGCCATATTCACTTAAAAGACGGTATTGCACCACCTCAAATTGTAATTGTCCAACTGCTGCTAAAATCGGCTCTCTTTTGCTGTCATCGGCGGAATACATAATTTGAATCGCTCCTTCTTCTTGGAGTTCTGCTACTCCTTTACGGAACTGCTTAAATTTAGAAGGCTCTGGGGATTGCAGATAGGCAAACAACTCAGGTGAAAAACTAGGAATACCAGCAAAATAACGCTTCTTCCCTACACAAATTGTGTCCCCGATCGCAAAGGAACCAGGATTATTCAAACCAATTACATCGCCAGCATAAGCCTCTTCGATCGCTTCGCGGTCTTGCCCGAATAACTTCTGAGCATGAGAAAGACGGATCGTTTTTCCCGTCCGCATATGGGTAACGGTCATATCTTTTTCAAACTTGCCCGAACAAATCCGAATGAAAGCAATCCGGTCTCTATGTTTCGGATCCATGTTCGCTTGTAACTTAAAGACAAAAGCAGAAAAGTCCGGCTCGGTTGGTTTTACCTTTCCTAAATTACTTTCATGTTCGCCTGGTTGGAGAGCATATTCTAAAAAAGACTTCAAAAATAGTTCTACCCCAAAGTTGGTCATCGCCGAACCAAAAAAGATAGGAGTCATTTTGCCCCGATGGACGGCTTCTTGGTCCCATTCTGCTCCTAAGGCTTCTACCATTTCCCATTCTTCTTGGAATTTTGCCCACCGATCGGGCTGAATAATCTCTTTTAACCGATCGTCATGAATAGAAAGAACTTTAACAGCAGCTTCCTTACTGCCATGTGCCGTGCGTTCAAACAGATGGACGGTCTGACTATGACGGTCATAAACCCCCTGGAACTGGTCGCCCGTCCCGATCGGGTAATTCATCACATAAGGTAAGATGCCCAACTCTTTTTCAATTTCATCTAACAACTCTAAGGGTTCTTTGGTCGGTCGATCCATTTTGTTAATAAAGGTAAAAATCGGCAAAGACCGCAGACGACAGACTTCAAATAGCTTGAGTGTTTGAGTTTCTAAACCCTTTGCCCCATCTAATAACATCACCGCATTATCGGCAGCTGCTAAGGTGCGATAGGTGTCTTCACTAAAGTCTTTGTGTCCTGGTGTGTCTAGTAAATTTACACAACAGTTATTGTAATTAAATTGTAAAACAGTAGAAGTGATAGAAATACCCCTTTGTTTTTCTAGTTCCATCCAGTCGGAAGTCACATGACGCTGGGCAGCCTTTGCTTTAACTGCACCCGCTAGGTGAATTGCCCCCCCATAGAGTAGGAGTTTTTCGGTCAAGGTCGTTTTACCCGCATCGGGGTGGGAAATGATGGCAAAAGTCCTTCTTAGTTTGACCTGTTCTTCAAGTTCTGGGGTTGTCATAGCCGAAAAAAACACGCTCTTTTAGTATAGTTATTTTTTGAGGTCTTTTTCCTCTAGGGAATGTAAAGTGGTGAGGGTCTCTTCACACCAGTTTAGCCACATTGTTTCATAGGCAATACCGCAACGGAGAGTAAGGTACAAATGAAGTCCCTCCCGATCGGTCTTTCGTCTAGTAGTCATAGGGATTTTTCGGTTCTGGGATGGGGAGCAGTTCCTGGGGCAGGATTGCCAATTTTCTTTTGCCTTGCCACTCGATCGTGTCCATTTCTCCCTTGATGCGGAGCCATTTATCGGCAGGATACTTACTTCGGTCTTCGGTCGGTAATTTTACTAAAATGCCTACGGGATAGACATCGGCAGCACAGCAGGTAATCACAAAGCGGGAGATGAGCAGATACTGGGGGGGGAAATCTGACGGATAGACGACAAAGCCTTCTACATCTACTTTTTGCCCTTTATAGGCATCGGGTTCGGGATAGACATTGAGAGTCCTGACCCATTCCACGATCGATCGTTTTTCTGGGGGCTGGCTGCGGCGGAAAGTTTGAGCGCCCCGCACCGTTGTAAAACTTTCACTAATTCCCCTTTGAAAGGCAATATCACTAGCGAAGGGACGGGGAGGCACAATCAGACCCAGTAGACCCGCTATTAACAAAATGCTGTTACTCCACCGACTAGGTAAAAGATTAGTATGCTCCCCAGTCCGCTTGTCCCGCCGCAGTAGTTGCAGAATTGCTAAAGTAATTAGCCCAAAGCCCGCCCCGATCGTGAGTAATTTATAGTTGGGATGGATTAACAGGTACAACTTGTCCGTCAGCCATAGTTTCAAAAATAAGACACCCCAGATTAACGTAACTAGGATGTCTAAATTAAATCGTTGTTTCATGGGAAGAAGATCAAACTTCCCGTTAGTTTAACTTTTGATGGGTACGGGGAGCTATAAGTCCCGCACTGTACCCGCAGGGTCAGTGTCGGGATACATGGACTCCCCGTGCTTGTCGATTCCTCTCAATGGGGATGAGACAAGCATTTACCATTTGCCATAGCGTATGGTAAATTATAGTCATGCTGACAATGAATTACACCTACCGAATCTATCCTTCTGCTGAACAACAAGCAGAACTATTAGAGTGGCTTGAGATTTGCAGAGGCGTTTACAACTACGCTTTACGAGAAATCAAGGACTGGATTGCTTCCCGTAAGTGTCTGGTAGACAGATGCTCCTTGGAGAAGGAATACATCATTCCTGCCGATGAGCCATTTCCGTCTTATCATCGTCAGCAAAACAATCTACCCAAAGCAAAAAAGCAGTTTCCTCATTTGGGTAAGGTGCATTCTCAGGTTTTGCAGACTACGATTCGCAGACTGCATGATACTTGGGAAGCGTTCCAGAAGCGGGGATATGGGTTCCCTCGTTTCAAGAAAAAAGGTCAATTCAAATCCTTGGTGTTTCCTCAGTTCAAGAATAACCCTATTGATGGTTTTACTATCAAGTTGCCAAAGATAGGAGAAGTGCCTATCAACTTGCATCGCCCCATCCCTGAAGGGTTCAAAGTGAAGCAGGTAAGGGTATTGTCCAAAGTACGAGGGACACAATGGTGTGTGGTTGTCACTATCGAGTCGGATGTATCAATTCCTGATACTCCTGTTCATGGCAGAGCGATTGGGATTGATCTTGGATTGGAGCGATTTTTGACGGTTTCGGATGGTAGCTTTCAGGAGCGCCCCAAGTTTTTCAAGACTATGCAAAGTAAGCTGAAATTGCTACAACGCAGAGCATCACGAAAACAGAAGGGTTCGCAAAACTGGGAGAAGGCACAACTCAAAGTTAGCAGGATGCACCACCGCATTGCCAACCGCCGTAAAGATTTCCATCTCAAGACGGCGCATAAACTTTGTGACCAGGCGCAAACCATTTTTGCAGAAGACCTCAATGTCAAAGGTTTGACACGGGGAATGCTGCGAAAAGATTGCGTGGATGCTGCCTTTGGGCAGTTTTTGTCACTATTGGAATGGGTGTGTTGGAAACGAGGCGTGTATTTTGCTAAGGTTTCTGCCAACGGGACAAGCCAAACCTGTCCATCTTGCTTTGCTACGGTGAGCAAAGGGTTAGCAGTCAGGGAGCATCATTGTCCTGAATGTGGGTATCGTACCCATCGGGATCATGCCGCTGCAGAAATGGTTTTGCATCGAGGACTGGAAAATATAGTAGCCCAGGGACACTGGGGAAAGGAAACCGCCTGTCAAGTCGGGCTGTCGGGGGTCTCTGACCTAGATAAGTGGCGTGGGACAGGAATGCCTAATCGTGAGGCTGGGAGATCCCCCCTCTGTCCGTAGGACGAGGGTCGGGAAGATGTCACCCTACTAGGAAATCGATCGGAGGATGCTGATAAAACCTTGGTCGGTAATAACTTCGATCGCTAACAACAAGACAAAGCCAATCATGGCAAAACGCCCATTCCATTTTTCAGCAAATTCTGTAAAACCGAAGCGTTGTTCTTCGTCAATATACATGGGAGGTTCGTAGGCAAAGTTGTTTAATAAACCCCGATCGTCAACAATACTGGTGCGTTGTGCCATAAAAATTACTTTTGAATTCAGTATGGACAATGTAACAAAACATGAAGATAAAAACTATATTCCCGATGAAGGAGTTTAGAGAATCTGGCGCAAAATTTGGTTAAACAACCGAAACACCACCAAAATTGCTACTATCCCAAACCCCATCACTAGGCTTACTGCCAACAGGTCTACCAAGGTAGGTACAGCAAAGCCCGATCGGAAAATCGCTTTCAAAATCAAAATAAAGACAAAACTAACGATCGTGGAGGCGAGCATATCTTTGTTATCCAAAACATTTTGCACCCGCAGAAACAACAAAGTCAGTAGAAATCCCAACAGCAAAAGTAGACTAGGCACCGCACCCATCAACCTAAATCCCTGAGTCAGGGCTAAGCTCCCCCATATCCCCAGCTGCACCCCAAAGCTAAACCCACTCAAAATGTAAGTCTGGAGAGGGATAGAATTAACCGATCGGACTATGCTAGCAGCAAAGGAATCCTTTTGCACAGGTTGGCTCATTTCTACGACAACGGATTTAGCGGGGCTAAAGGAAACCCCCAAGTCCGGCGATGGTTCTGGAGCAGGGCTTGAAGGGAGAGACAAACTAGAAAGAGCAGCTATCACATCATTAGCACTGCTGTAGCGGTCTTTCAGACTAAGGGCGACCATCCTGTCAATAATATCCCCCAAAGCCGTAGAGGTTTGGGGGGCATAACTACGCCAATTGTGACCAACTATTTCCGGCTCTTTGCCAGTAAGCAGAAAGATGCAGGTAGCCCCCAATCCATAGATGTCCGTAGCAGGATAAATAGCCTGACTTTTAATTTGTTCGGGGGCAGCATAACCAGGGGTATAAATACCGGTGGATTGGGTGTTAGGTGGATAGGTAATTGATTTGATTTGCTTAACTGCGCCAAAGTCTAGCAAATAATAAACCTGAGTTTGGCGATGTACCATGATGTTAGCGGGCTTAATATCGCGGTGGACGGACTGCCGATCGTGAATAAATTGCAAGACCGGCAGAAGTTTATCTAAAATATCAATTACATCACTTTGAGGTAGGGGACCGAAGTCTTTGATTAGTTTTTCTAAAGTTAGACCATCAATATATTCTTGAACCAGATAAAAAAAACTCTCTCCTTCTACATCTAATTCAAAGAATGCCAGTAATTCTGGTATTTGGGGATGATTACCTAATACTTCTAAAACTTCACCTTCACGATAAAATAATTGTTTAGCTAATTGGGCTTGCGCTGCATCAAAACCATGAAAAACTAATTGTTTAACTACACATTTTTTCATCCCTGGCGTGCGCCGGTCTCTGGCTAGATAAGTAATACCAAAACCGCCCTGGGCAAGGGGTTTTTCTATCACATAGCGATTATCTAAAATTAAGGGCATACCACAGGTCTGACAAAATAATTGCCCTACAGTAGCAGTCTGAAGACTTTGGGAGCTAAGTTCAGCAAACTCATTACGGGGTTGGGCGCATCCAGGACGGGAGCAAAAAATTTCCACAGATGTTGCTTGGGTTATTTTTATACTATTTTCAGTTTGTAAATAGATTGTGTCAAGTAGGGAATTTCTCTGCGGATTTTAGCGTAAATTTCTCTAAATTTATTGTTAATTAAAACTGAGATAGAAAAAACATCCTATTTGAGCATTTACTTGGTAATTTTGTAATCAATCTCTCCCATAGCTAACGATCGGGCTAGAACTGCTAAGATAAATAGCCACCTATAGCCAATTTTCCTATGTCTCAGCAGTATGCTTACCTGAGGGGGGAGTTTTTACCCCTCGAACAAGCCACAATCAATGTCCGTACCCATGCTTTTTTATACGGGACGGCGGTATTTGAGGGGATTAAAGCCTACTGGTTACCAGAAACATCAGAGATAGCGGTATTTCGGATTTTTGAACATTACCAGCGCCTGTGTCAAAGTAGCCATATTCTACGCCTTGATGTGCCTCTTTCTATTGAGGAAATGATTGATCTCACTCTTCAATTAGTCCAAAAAAATCTCTGTCGTCAGGATACCTACATCCGCCCGATCGTTTACAAAGCTGACCTCCGCATTGGTCCAATTTTGAAGGTGCCTGACACGCAGGATGATTTCTGTTTATTCACGGTGCCGATGGCGGGCTACTTGGATACGGCAAAGGGTATTCATGTAGGGGTTTCCCCCTGGCGCAGGCTGGACGACAATGCCATACCAGCTAGGGCAAAGGTGAATGGTGCCTATGTCAATACGGCTCTAGCTAAAACGGACGGCGCTCTCTGCGGCTTTGATGATGTAGTGGTGCTGACCAATGAGGGTCATGTAGCGGAAGGTAGTGCCATGAATTTGTTTTTAGTCCGCAACGGTGAGTTGATTACCAGCCCTATTTCAGACAATATTTTAGAAGGGATCACCCGCCAGAGCATCATCGAGTTGGCTAGCCGTGAACTGGGTATTAAAACGACTTGCCGCCCGATCGACCGGACTGAGTTATACATCGCCGATGAAGCCTTTTTTGTTGGTACTGCCACGGAAGTCGCCCCGATCGTGAAGTTCGACCATCGCCATGTGGGTAAGGGGGTAGTAGGGGAAATTACCCTACAGATCCAGGAGCTATACGCTAAAGCTATCCACGGGGCGCTCCCCCAATACGATCAATGGGTAACGAAGGTCAAGATTCCGGGCTGACGGTGACAATCAACATCCGATCGGGTTGGAGCAAATTGCGGGCAGTATCATTTACCTGAGCTAGGGATACATTATTGAGGCGTTGGGGGAACTGATAAAAGTCTCCCAGCGGTAGCCCATAAATCTGATCTGCCAAAATAATTCGAGCCAGGGCACTCGGATCAGCCAGGTCTACTGGAAAGTTATTGATCAGGGAATTTTTGGCAGCTTCTAGCTCACTGGCGGTGATGCCTTCTTTTTGCATCTGCCTTAAAAGGGTGAGGGTACTACCAACCGCCCGCTCCACATCCTGGGGATTGGTCTGCATCTGCACGACAAAGGGTCCCTCTGACCTGCCCGCCTGGAATTGGCTATAGATGCCGTAGGTAAGCCCCTGACGGTCCCGAATTTCTGTACCCAAGCGGCTTGAAAGGGTGTCCCCTCCCAGAACCTGGTTCATTAACAAAGCTGGGTAGTAGCTGGGGTCGGTGCGGCTGATGCCTGGATGCCCCAAAACAGTCACAGCTTGGGTTTTGCCCTTCAAAGTAAGGGTCTTGCGGGTCAGTTGACTGGGAAAATCCACCTTGGGCAATTCCTCCCCTGCCTTGGTGTCGCCCTTCTGCCATTCGCGGAATAGGGCTGTAATGTTGCTTCTGATTGCCTCTGGCTCAAAATCCCCCACCAAAACTAAAGTAGTCCGATCGGGGCGGTAATATGCCCGATAAAAATCAACTACATCTTCCCTGGTAATTGCTTTGAGGCTCTCTTCTGTCCGCATAGCATGGAAAGGATGCCCAGAGGGATAGAGCATGGCTTGGAATGTCCGCCTTGCTAGATTGCCAGGGCTATCTAACTCCGATCGGAGGCTAATTAGGTTCCGTTGGCGGCTGAGTTCCAACTCCTTGGCGGGAAAATTGGCTTTCTGTAATACTTCTCCCAGTTGTTTCAGGAGGATGGGGGCATCTTCTTTGAGGGCAACCCCGCTGACACTGACTGCTTCCCGATTGGCACTAAAATTCAAACTTGCGCCTCGTTTCTCTAACTCCGTCGCTAGGGTCAGAGCATCAGCAGTAGTTGTGCCACTACGGAGATTTTGGGCGACCAGACTGGCTAGACCAGCCTTGGCATCGGGATCAAGCCCTGTACCCGCTCTAATATCTCCAGCGATCGTGACTGTAGGAGAACTCCGATCGGCTAGAAGCAATACCGTTAAGCCATTTGCCAGGGTAAAGCGTTCTGCCTTTTGGGGGGATGGATTTAACCTCACCTGGAAAGCGCTGGGGGGTAGATATTTCTTGACTTCCTTGGGATCAACAGGGCTAGAAGGACTATAGGGAGTGTGTTGGGTAGTGGGAGTCGCTGAAGAAGCACTAGCCGTAACGACGGTAGGCTCAAAATAGCCCACCACGGGCTTCTGAAAATAGACCCGCGCTAGCCGTTGCAGGTCGGCGGCTGTAATCTCTGCCAATCTTTGTAGATAACGATCGCTATATTGATAATCTCCCGCCACCGCTTGGTTGTAGCCCAATTGGAATGCTTGCCCCCGGATGTTGCGATTGCTTAAAATGTAGCCCGATCGGAGTTGGCTTTTCGCATTAGCAAGTTCCTCTGGGCTTACCCCTTCTTTTTGGATTCGTTCCACTTCATTTAGGATAGCTAGGCGCAATTCATCTAAACTCTTGCCACTGCTGGGTGTAGCGCTAAACAGGTACCAGCCCGTAGTTTTCATTGCCGAAGCACTGCCACTTACATTACTAGCCAAACCAGTCTGCACCAAAGACTGATAAAGGCGGGAGGACTTACCAGAAGTCAGTATGGTATCTAACAAATCGATGCCTGGTGTATCGGAGTCCCCGATCGTGGGCAGATTGGGGAACAACATCTGCAAGAAGGGATTACTGCCAGGCTCCCGCAAAACGATCGGTTCGGTTGGCAGTGGTTCTGCCTTGCCCCGATATTCAGGGGGTTCGGGCATAGGAGGGAGCTTAATTTTGCCAAAGGTGTCCTTAATTTTATTGAGGGTCTGGGCAACATCCACATCCCCTACAACTACTACGGTAGCCCGATCGGGGCGATAAAAAGTCCGATAATATTGCTGAATATCTTTCGCTGTAAAGGTTTCCACATCCCGCCGATTGCCAATCACCGACCAACCATAGGCAGAGCCAGGATAGCCCGCTGCCATCACCTTACGGTAGAGCCTTGTGCCTGGATTATTCTCATTGCCGTCTAATTCCGATAAAACTACCGTCCGTTCACTTTCTAAAGCCTTTTCATCCACTAGGGCATTGACCATCCGATCGGCTTCCAACTCCAGCAGGGCATCCATTTTGTCCTTGCCCACCACCCCGTAATAGGCAGTGACATCATAGCTAGTAAAGGCATTAGACTCACTCCCCAAAGCACTAAACAACCGTCCAAACTGAATCGGGCGGCTCTTTGTCCCCTTAAACAACAAATGTTCCAATTGATGGGAAATGCCCGTAATACCAGGACGTTCATTGCGGGAACCCACCGGGTACCACACCTGCACCGTCACCACTGGGGAAGTATTGATCGGCTTAATCAGCACCGTCAGACCATTTTCCAGCTTCGTCTTACTTACTCCCGCCGTCAATTCCATACCTTGGGTAGGAGATGCCTCCACCCGATCGAGCCAATGATTCATAGCAAAATTTCCCGACTGAAGAGTAATGACCGCCACAGCAATGACCAGCATCCGTGCAATAAAAGTGAGCATAATTCATGGACAGCAGTAACTAACCCATTATATGCCCTTTACAAAACTTGACCATCCCTAGAGCAAGTAAGACCTAGACTAGGAAATAGGAATGGGAGAGATATTATGTATAAAAAAATCCTGGCAGCCATTGAAGATTCCCCTCGAGGCGACAAAATCTTTGCCAATGCCCTAGAACTAGCGGAAGTAGCCAAAGCCGAACTTAAACTACTCAATGTCCTTTCTCCCGAAGAAGAATATGGTCCCGTGTTTCATGGCATTTCTACTTTAGACTATTACCCCGCTCTCTATGATGACTTGATGCAAAAGTACCGCAAAGAATGGGAGGAATTTCTATCAAATACTCGCAGTCGATTGGAAAATTTAACTAGCCAAGCTAGGGCAAGGGGTGTGGCTACAGAATATAGCCAAAATTATGGTAGTCCAGGGCGGACGATTTGCGAAGTTGCCGAAGAATGGTCAGCAGATTTAATTATTATGGGACACCGTGGACTAAAGGGTATCACCGAGTTAATCCAGGGCAGTGCCAGCAATTATGTCATGCACAATGCCAAATGTTCCGTTATGATTATCAAGACCCCGATCGAGGGAGAAGGATAAATTTATTGCCTAACTAACCCTTTCCAGGGGATACTAGGCTAAGTATTTTAAGTAAGTTATGACGATCGGTTCTGAGCAGGTCAAAAAACAATTCGAGGAAGCCCCCTATCCCGAAGTCCCCTTTGATAAATCCCTCTGTCAAGACCTGAATGACCTCTACCGCTGGTCCTTAATTACGCCTTTCTATCGCAAATATCAAAGGTTGATCAACCCTGCGGGAATGACAGTGCTGGACGTGGGTTGTGGGTCCGGGGTTGTTGCCCATAGAATTGTGGAAGCCAATCCCGGCATTACCCTGACGGGCATCGATCTATCCCCCAAATCCGTAGAAGTAGCCCAGAGTCGGTTTGCTCACCACGGCTTAGAAGGGCATAAATTTATTGTTCTCTCGGCGGAAGAATTGCCGGAATTAAATCAGACTTTTGACTATATCAATTGTCACGAAACCCTCTATCTCTTACCCGATCCCCTAGCCGGATTAAGGGCGATGAAAGCGGTTCTAAATCCAGGGGGAATTATTAGGGCAAACCTCCATTCTTTTTATCAAAGGCAGAGTTATTTTCGTATCCAGACCTTCTTTCAATATCTAGGAGTAATGGAAGATTGTTCCCTGCAAACTAGCATCGACTTAGTTAAAAGTTTTGTTAACTGCTTACAGGACTACACCGCACTAAAATCTACTTGGAATAGTAGTAATAAAACCGACGAATACATTACTGCCAATATGATTTTGCAGGGGGACAAGGGTTTTACGATTCCCCAAATGTTTCAACTCTTGGAACTAGCAGAATTAGATTATGTCAGTATGGTCAATTGGCAATTCTGGGAGTTGCCTAAACTGTTTATCGATCCTAAAAATATCCCAGAAGAATTTGCTCTAATCTTTGAGGCAGCATCGGAAGACCAGTTGCTCTATATGTATGAATTGCTCCACCCCGCCAACCGTTTAATTGATTTTTGGTGCGGGCATCCCGATACCCCCAATCAGTATTTGCCAACGGCGTTGCAGTCTCTGACGGATTGGCATCAACGCACCATCTATGTCCATCCCATCCTGCAGGATTTGCGCTTTGCCCCCAAGGTCGATTTTAAGGAAAGCCTGCTCCAGGCACTTAAGACTAATACCCCCCTCCCCCTCAATAAAGTCTTTAGCGCTACCAGTCCTGGAGAAATCACAATCCCGATCGATTACTGTCTTTGCCTTTACCACCTGTGGAGTTCCCACCTCACCTTTACGGAACTGGTGGAAATGTGGGCAAAACTCAAGCCACTCGATCCCCTTACCCTAGCCCCCCGTAACCTGGAACAGGTCGCCCAAGAATTGATCCCCATCCTCAGTTTCCTAGAAGACCGATCGTTGATACTGGTGGTTTAGTTTACAGATTTGTCAAGGTATGATATTATTAAAATCCTGTGCCCATTTCTTTTTAGAATTTTTCACGGAGCCTAGATTCACCTTATCTACTTTACTATGCCAATCACTCGGAACAAAAAAAAAGCAGGAACGAACCAAAACGTGGGCTTTACCCATGATGATTTTGCCGCTCTCTTAGACCAGTACGACTACCGCTTTAGTCCTGGGGATATTGTGGCGGGTACTGTTTTTAGTATTGAACCGAGGGGCGCTTTGATTGATATTGGGGCAAAAACGGCGGCTTTTATTCCCCTCCAGGAGATGTCCATCAATCGGGTTGATACCCCTGAAGAGGTATTGCAAAATAATGACACTAGGGAATTTTTTATCCTGGCTGATGAAAATGAGGAGGGTCAACTCACCCTTTCCATCCGGCGGATCGAGTATATGCGGGCTTGGGAGAGAGTTAGACAGTTGCAGAAGGAAGATGCTACCGTCCGATCGTTGATTTTTTCGACAAATCGGGGGGGCGCTCTAGTTCGGATTGAGGGACTACGGGGCTTTATTCCAGGCTCCCACATCAGCACCCGCAAACCCAAGGAAGATTTGGTCGGGGAGGAACTGCCCCTCAAGTTTTTAGAAGTTGATGAGGAGCGCAATCGCTTAGTTTTAAGTCATCGACGTGCCCTTGTAGAGCGGAAGATGAACAAACTTGAAATTGGCGAAGTAGTAGAGGGAGTAGTAAGGGGGATCAAGCCCTATGGTGCCTTTATCGATATTGGCGGTGTTAGCGGTCTACTCCATATTTCAGAAATTTCCCATGAACATATTGAAACCCCCCACAATGTCTTCAATGTCAATGATGATGTGAAGGTGATGATTATTGACCTAGATTCAGAGCGGGGACGCATATCTCTATCGACTAAGCAGTTGGAGGCAGAGCCGGGGGATATGGTGAAAGACCCCAGCTTGGTTTATGCCAAGGCGGAAGAAATGGCTGCTAAGTATAGGGAGCAATTGCGGTTAGCCGCTTTGGGTATTGAGGTTGCCCCTGCGGAGGAGGTGCCTGCCGCAGTAGAGACGGAACCTGAAGTTGTCCCCGTCGGCTGAGTGAATCGATGTTGCAGTTGGTGGCGTTATGGCTACTTACTACACCCCCCCATGAAATCCAGCTTAGTGCCGACCCTTTAGACTCGATCGGGGTGTTGGTTTTGCAGGGTTCCCAGCCGGTTTTAGCCCAGTCTGGTTTTGATCCTATTGCAACTAGGGCAATGGAAAAACATTTAGCTACGCTCCAGGGCAAGGGTTACCCCCGCTCTCTGCAGGGGGTCTGGATTCAAGACCAGGGGGGCAATCTGCTGGCTAGTCATCAGGGGAGTCTTCCTCTGCCTGTGGCATCTCTAACCAAAATTGCGACGACTTTGGGTGCCCTCAGTACCTGGCATGGAGATTCTCGTTTTGTAACCACGATCGGGACTAATGGCAGGCTTGTGGGTTCTACCTTGGAAGGGGACCTAATTATTGAGGGAGGGGCGGACCCCCTTTTTGTTTGGGAGGATGGTATCAGGATAGGCAATCGCTTGAAGGCTTTGGGAATCAATAGAATTCAGGGGGATTTAATTGTAACGCCCCGTTTTTATATGAATTTTGAACCCGATCGGGTCAGGTCAGCCAATTTTTTCCGCCAAGCGATCGATAGCAGCCAGTGGAGCGATGAAATTTTGACCCAGTACGAAACTTTACCCCCTGGTACACCCCGTCCCAACATTCCAATTAGCGGTTCAGTTAAACTCGTTTCCCAAGTCAGCTTCCGTCCTCTGATCCGCTACCGATCGTTGCCATTGTGGCAAATCCTCCAACAGATGAATATTTATAGCAATAATGTTATTGCTGACTTACTCATGGAAAATTTGGGAGGGGCAAGAAAAGTGACAGAGAAGCTCGTGAGTTTAACGAGCATTCCCAATGCTGAAATCCGTCTAGTTAACGGGTCTGGGTTGGGGCAAGAAAACCAAATCTCTGCTAGAGGAGTAGTGTCACTCCTGATGGCAACCCAGCGGCAAGCCCAGTCTCAAGGGCTTAGTTTAGCCGATCTTTTCCCGACTGGAACTTGTGGATGCGGTACAATTCAAGACCGCTACTTTAGGAAGGGGGATATTCTCAAAACTGGTACTCTAAGGGATGTTAGCACTTTGGCGGGGATCATCCAAACCAGGGAAAAGGGTATAGTTTGGTTTGCTCTGCTCAACCGTGGGGAGGGGGACATTAGTTTATTTCACAAGGCGCAGGAGGAATTGTTAAGTAGCTTACATCGTAGTTGGCAAGAATTTTTGGTTTGGAAACCCAAGCTCAATCTGCAAAACTACAGCAGAGAGGACAGAAATTGACCGATCGGGTTGTTCAACAACAATCTTGTGAACCTAATCTCTTCAGCAAATTCAGAAAACTGGGGGGAGGAGTAGCTTCTACTGCAATGGTAAGGTTGGTTTCTGGATGTTGAAAACTGAGCTTCCAGGCATGGAGGGCTTGATGTTTAATCATTTGGGCGATTTTAGGGGAAACATGGGAATAGAGGGGGTCGCCCACGATCGGGTGACGCATATGGGCGCTGTGGACGCGAATTTGATGGGTGCGTCCCGTTGCCAATTGAAAATGGAGCAAGGCATACATTCCCAATTTTTCCTTGACTTGCCAATGGGTGAGGGCGGGTCTGCCGGTCGCTATGACTGCCATTTTGTGTCGGTCTTTGGGATGTCTGCCGATGGGGGCATCGATCGTGCCTGTAGATGCTGTGGGTACACCGTGCACAATGCCCAGATATTCTCTTTTAGCGGTTTTAGTTTGAATTTGTTGTTGCAGGCTTTGGTGTGCCCGATCGGTCTTAGCGATCACGATCGCACCGCTGGTGTCTTTATCTAAACGATGGACAATGCCTGGTCTTTCTATGCCGTTGATGCCTGAAAGATGGTTACAGTGGGCTAAGATAGCATTGACTAAGGTGTTATCCGTATGACCGGGCGCAGGATGAACAACAAGACCAACGGGTTTATTAACGACTAATAGATGATCGTCTTCATAGAGAATAGGCAGAGGAATGGGTTGGGGCACCAGATCAAGACTTTGGTTGGGGGGTAAGACCAGGGTAATCCGATCGTTTGTTTTGATTGTCGTCTTTTTGTTGGTAATCTTCTGCTGATTGATGGAAACATAACCATCTTCGATCAATTTCTGCAGTCTCGATCGGGATAAGTCCTGCCAAACTAAACTCAAATAACGATCGATTCTTATCGGTTCTTGTGTCTCAACGATCAATTCCCGTCTTGCTTCCATTTACCTTAAGGCAGATAGGAGAGTCTTTATTTTAGCAATGTTTTTTATCCCTGGACTATCTTCCACCCCACTAGCCAGATCAATTCCGTCCGGTTGGGCAATATCGATCGCTACTTTGACATTATCAGCATTTAGTCCTCCCGCTAACCACCATTTGCCCCTCGGTCGAAAATGACGGAGCATCTGCCAATCGATCGTTTTTTCTGTTCCCTCTTTTGGTACATCTAACAAAATTATATCAACAATTTGACTGTAGGAATTTGCTAATAAAAGGTCATCAGGTTGTTTGATTGCTACCGCTTTAATTAACAA
>Ga0272446_1002459_pt1 | contig 25207 bp, 20 predicted proteins | sample YNPCB0061_FD_194587 | JGI IMG/M metagenome (GOLD analysis project Ga0272446, IMG submission 194587) | Hot spring microbial mat communities from Yellowstone National Park, WY, United States - YNP-CB-006-1 | ecosystem: Environmental > Aquatic > Thermal springs > Hot (42-90C) > Sediment | place...
TGCTGGGGATCCCCGTCCTGGAGCGCATGTAAAAGCTAAGGGCAGAGCATTTGCTCTGCCCTTAGTCCGAGGCTGTCTGACGGCTGGATTACTCGGCCCGTTCCTTCAGCCAGTTGGCAATCACCGGTGGCAGGTCGCGCTGAACTTTGCCGCTGACATACATGCCGATGTGACCCACCGGAAATGACTTCACCGTATAGTCTTTCGAACCCATATAGTCCCCCAGGGCTAGGGAAGAGGCGGGAGGAACCAGGTGATCTTTCTCAGCATAGAGGTTGAGGATGGGCATGGTGACATTGGCCAAATTCACCTGGCGATCGCCAATCATCACCTCCCCTTTGATCAGCTTATTTTGCTGATAGAAGTCCTTGAGAAACTGACGGTAGGCTTCCCCAGACTGATCAGGGCTATCAAAAATCCATTTTTCCATTCGTAGGAAATTCAACAGCTTATCCTCACTGTCCATAATTTCCGGAAAGTCCAGATATTTCTGAATACCCAATTGTTGGGGTTTCAGCATCAGAAATTCCAGGTTGAGAAAGTCTCCGGGAATATTGCCCAATGCTTGCACCATCAAATCAATATCCAAGGCTTCAGGCCCCAACGTACAGCCGCCCCGAGCGTTCAGCAGCGTATCGGGTTGGTGGAAATCCACCGGCGCCACCATCACCACCAGATTTTTCACCTTTTCAGGATAGAGGGAACTATAGCAGAGGCTAAAGGTTCCGCCCTGGCAAACACCCAGCAGGTTAATTTTGTCTACGTGGTGCGACTGGCGAATGAAATCCACGCAATTGTTGATATAGCCATTGATGTAGTCATCCAGGGTCAACCAGCGATCGGCCCGAGTGGGATAGCCCCAGTCAATCAGGTAAATATCCAGTCCCAGTTTGAGCAAGTTGGCTACCAGAGACCGATCTTCCTGCAGGTCCACCATGAAAGGACGATTAACCAACGCATAGGTAATCAGCAGGGGCACCGCATGGGGTTGCTCAACCACTGGTTTAAACCGATACAGAATAATCTTGTCTTCGCGGTAGACCACCTCCTTGGCACTGGCCCCCACTTCAATGTCTTCTTCCCGCAAATGGCTCAGGTTTTCAATGCCCTTCACCAGTCGTTTGGTCAATTCAGTGTATTCGTGGGTTGCGTCCTCCAGACGCATCTGGGTCAAAAATGGCAACATAACTTGCACTATCCTCCCCGCAAGCATTGATATAGATGGGCCGGTGTCAATTGGGTTGAGCTTATGGCTTGCTCTGGCGACGGGCGGTTGATTTACTCGTCGTCTTGCCAGGGCTAGGGCTATGAGACGCATCAGCCATCTCGGCTGGTGACTCTGGCGACTGTTCTGGAACCGGATTCGGGTCGGCCTCCGGCGTGGTCTCACTGGTCTGGGTAACCAGAGAAGAAGCAAGGGCAGACTCAGTAGCAGGCTCCGATACTGCAAAGGGAGTAGCTGTTTCCTGCGATTCATATTTAGCCAGGGCTTTTTTGAGCGCCTTCACTTCTTTCCGAAGTTCATAAATGCTTTTATGGACTTCATCAACCTCACTACGAACTGGCAGATCCATCTGCTTCATCCACACCTCCATCAAGCCTTGCTGATGAATGCGATAGGTGTTTAAGGCATTCAAAAAGCGTCCCCGAATTTTCAGGTTGTCTTCCGAGCAGAAGGCTTTCTCAAACACATCATCTGCAACCTGACCCCAAATTTGCTGGAATTTGCGCCACTCTTGCACTGGCTCACCTTTTTCTGCGCGGGCCACTAAATCTTTCATCAACGCATCAAAGGACTGTACCTGAATGTCTGCCAGCAGAACCTGATAGTCAATACTGGCCCGATAAAGTTTAATCCAGGCATCAAAAGAACGTAACAGCTTGCCATTGAACTCACGAGTGGGTCCCAGCAAAGGACTCTGCATTAAGCTGCCAAAGGTTTCTTCGTAAAGAAAATTCCAGTAAAGGTTGTTCAGCTCAATCCAGGGTTCACTGCCGCCATTCCAAGCCGCCTGACCCAGGGGAGACATGACGCTCCCTAAGGAGGAAACCCAAAGTTTGCTCACTTTTTGGGTTTCCTGCAAGTAGAGTTTCCATAACTCAGCAATATCCTGATTGATTTTCAGGCTGCCAGCGGAAAATTCATCAACCTGGCTTTTAATCTGCTGGACATATTGGTTCATCGACTGTTGCCAGTCGGCTCCCGATTCTACTTTGGGCAACATTTCTTGCCAGGCATTGAACGAGAGTCTGAGCAAGCGGGCAACCAGTTGTTGATTATCCACAAGTCGCTCCGTCACGGACTCCAGCCCCACCTTCATGTCCGTCATCGGAGGCTTGGCCGCTACACCCATCATGTCAAACCAGCCTTGCCACATTTGGGTTCCAACGGCAGTCCAGGTGTTCAAAAGTTGGTTGCTCATCTCGGTCCAGGAAGGTGTTTCATTTTCCATCTGTCCGTTCCTCAATTAGCTATGGGATTAAGTGTGATGAGCGCCGTTGACCCGGAGGACTTCACCTGTGACATAGGCACTGGCAACCGGAGACAGCAAAAAGGCAACCGCCCAAGCGATATCTTCGGGTTTGCCAAAACGCCGGAAGGGAATCTCGGCGACAATCCGTTCTTTCACCTTTTCAGGAATGACGCGGGTCATTTCCGTATCAATGAAGCCGGGAGCAATGGCATTGGCCCGTACATTATAGCGAGCCCCTTCCCGAGCCAGGGATTTCATTAAACCAATCACAGCGGCTTTGGTGGCAGCATAGTTGGTTTGTCCGGCATTGCCGCGATCGCCAGAAATGGAACTAATGCCGACAATCGATCCGGCGCCCTGTTCATACATTTCTTCGATAAAAGGGGTGATGGAATTAACCACGCCTTTCAAATTGACGTTGATCACGGCATCCCAGTCTTCCGGTGTCAGTTTGGTGAAAAAGTTGTCTCGGGTAATGCCAGCATTGGCCACCACGCCATAAACCGGACCTAGTTCTTGCTTAATTTGGGCTGCCGCTGCGGCCATTGAATCTCGATCCGTGACATTGGCCTGGATGGTTAAAACCCCTTCTGGAGGTTGCTCAGGCGCCTTAATATCCAGCGATGCCACCTTCGCTCCCAGTTCCTTGAGCAGCGCTACAATCGCCGCACCAATGCCCTGATTGCCGCCGGTGACAACCACCACTTTGTCTTCCAGTCCTAGCGAAACCATAATACCCCCTCCTCTCTAAACTCGTTCAATTGCGATCGCCGTCCCGCCACCTGTGCCATGACAGAGGGCCGCTAACCCAAGGGTCTGATCCTGTTCAGTCAGCGCATTCAGTAGCGTCACCACAATCCGTGCCCCAGACGCCCCAATAGGATGGCCGAGGGCGATCGCGCCCCCATTGACATTCAATTTCTCTCGGTCCACACCGAGCAACTTCTCAAACAGCAAGGTACTGACCGCAAACGCCTCGTTGTTCTCAAACAAATCAAAATCAGCAACGGTTTTACCCAGTTTCTCCATCAGCTTCTTAGAAGCATGAATCGGCATTTCTGGGAACCGCCAGGTCTCTCCGCCAGCCCAGGTACCCCCCAGAACTTTAGCCAGGGGTTTTAGACCATGGCGCTCGACCGCATCCTGACTAGCCAGCACCAGAGCGGCCGCCCCGTCAGAAATTTGACTGCTATTACCCGCCGTTAGGACACCATTTTTATTAAAAGCAGGACGCAATTTTGCCAAACTTTCCAGCGTACTGTCCGCCCGGATACCCTCGTCGGTGTCAATCACTTGCGGTCCTTTCCGGGTGGCAATTTCAATGGGTGTAATTTCCTGCTTGAAAACACCCCGCTCCGTTGCCGCAGCCGCCCGCAGATGGGAAGTCACCGCCACCTCATCCAGATCCTTCCGAGTAAACCCGTGGGTTTCAGCTAGCCGGTCGGTCTGATCTCCCATGCCCTCACCCGTTGTGGCATCCATCAGGCCATCATGCAGGAGCAGATCCATTAGGGATTCTGGGTTCCCCAGCAAAAACTTGTAACCCCAGCGAGCCCGATGCGAAAGGAAAAAGCCGGTTTGAGACATCGCTTCCATACCGCCCGCCAACACCAGATCCGCCTCTCCCGCGCGAATCGCCAGAGCCCCGTTCACCAGGCTGATCATGCCAGAGGAACACACCATATCCACGGCATACCCATCCACCACATTCGGGATACCCGCCTTGAAAGCTGCCTGCCGCGGCAAAAGCTGACCGTGCCCAGCCCGCAAAACCGTTCCCATAATATACAGATCAAGCTCTGCTCCGGATATATCGGCCCGCTCCAGCGCAGCCTTCATTGCATGGGCCCCCAGATCCGCCGGGGAAAAATCTGTCAGCACCCCACCAAACTTGCCCAGGGGAGTGCGAACGGCCGAGACAATATAGACGTCGCGCATAAATACTTATCTACAAACGTTATCTTCATTGTCATCTGCAAAAATAGGGACTCAAAAACCTTACGGTTATCTTCAGGATCTACGTAAACAACTGTTGCCAAATCTCACCCTTTCATGACGGAAAGCGTGGGCGCAGATCCGGCGCTGGCTGATTACCTGAGAGCCCTGATCAAACGTCTGATGACTTCTGCCCTGCCAACAATCAGCCATTCCTCTTCTCAGACCTTCTGATCCAGGCGCAGGGCTTGTTCCAATGCGGCTTTCTCTCTTGCCCGAATTGCATAGGGTTGTAATTGAATGACATCCCAACCGGTCAGAATAGCCAGGTCATCAGTCGTCATGCCCCGGCCCAACATCTCCACACACCAGGTCTGCTGCGCTTGCTCCATTGCCAGGGGCTGACCAGAAGTGGGGATCACCCCTTCAACCCATCTCTGCCATCGCTGCCTGAGTTCCGTTTCCGACAAAGGCCCTCCCAAGGAATTCAGAAACAGGGCCGCCTGGTCATCTTTACGGCTTTTCATCCATTGGCTTAAGGGATTACGGCTATGGGAACCATAACGCTTGCCCAAGATCCATTGGTTAATCGGCACTTGGCGTTCACCACCGTTGAGAATTCGTAAAATCTGATGATGATTGTCGTTAACATAGTGTGATCGCTGCAGTCCAACCATTTCTGCAGGGGTTAACCCAGCAGCAAACAGCACATAAGCCAGCGCATAGTCCTGGAGCCCCATTTTTTTTGCCCGCTGCAAAATTTGATGAACCACTTCGGCCGACAAATCCACCACCCTCTCAGTTAACTGAGAGGGTAACTGATCCCCAGCCTGCCCATCCACTTGCCCCTGTAAGGGCATCCCACTGCGATGTCCAGGTTCCTCAGATAGGCTATCTCCCAACGTAGCAGGCTCACCCAGCCAATCACGCTGCAAGGACAGAGCCGTGCTATGCCCCAACGGCGAATCACCAGGAAGCGAGATCGCCTGGGGTAAGGAAGAGGATGGCGAAACGGCTCCGTGTAAAAACAGCGTCACCAGATTTTCCAGGAAGTCGTCGCGATCGCGCCAGAGATTGTGAAACTCACTGGTAAATTCAATCACCGCATAGCCCAACAGCATGCCATGCAGCAAACTGGCCAGTTTTTCAGCCGGTAAGTGGGTTTGCAACTGACCTCGATCAATCACTGTCTGAAAATACTCAGCCACATAGCGATTGGCCTGGGTTAAGCCACGCCCCAGCGCTTCCCGATTCTCGGAAGGAAACTGACCCGCCTCACCCACCACCGATCGCACCACTTCTGGAACCCGCTCCAGAGCTTGCAAACAGGCCGTCGCATAATCCTTCAGCGCTTGATGAATGCTGCTGGTCTGATCCGCCCGTTGGATCAAGGTCCGCCCTAACTGCGTAAATACCGCCGCTTCTTCAATCACCGCCAATAGCAAACCATGTTTATTGCCAAAGTGGCGAAATAGGGTAACTTCATTTACTCTTGCCAGTTCGGCAATCTGTTTGGTCGTTGTGTCGGTAACGCCCTGGGCCGCAAATAGCTTGATTGCAGCACGAATCAGACGCTGTCGAGTGGGACTGGACTGAGCAGACATGGGCAAAATGCAAGTGCCACTTGCAGAAAAATGGGGCAACTGTTAAACTCAATATGTAAGTAACACTTGCATGCTTTCCTACTGTAACGTCATTCTGCTAAAAGCGGATTCTCTTTCCGGTATAACAGCATTTCACTTTGCAGCAGGGAGCCCGGCTATATGCCGACCAATTCATCCAGGGAGTGAATTCATCCGCAGCCATTGCTTGGTTTATCCCTGATCTCTCATTAAGGACTTTCATGACTTCTAATCCTGTTTCAACAGCCCCCGGAGGCGATCAGGCGATCGCGTTTAACTGGACCAATGCGCTGTTTTTCGGGGCGGTTCACGCACTGGCATTGCTAGCCCCCTGGTTTTTCTCCTGGCCTGCACTGGCGGTCGCGATCTTTCTGCACTGGCTGTTTGGCAGCGTTGGCATTTGCCTGGGATATCACCGTCTGTTGACCCACCGCAGCTTTCAAGTGCCAAAGGCATTAGAATATGCGATCGCGATCGTCGGAGCCCTAGCCTTACAAGGAGGACCCATCTTTTGGGTGGCCGGACACCGGATGCACCACCTGCACACGGAAGATGTCGACAAAGACCCCTACTCGGCTCGCCGGGGGTTTTGGTGGAGCCATATGCTGTGGCTATTCCACAAAAATCCCAAATTCTTTAGCAGCGAATCCTATCGGCAATTTGCCCCAGACTTAGACCGTCAACCGTTCTATCGCTGGCTAGACCGTTACCATCTGCTGCTACAAATTCCATTGGGAGTAGTGCTCTACTTCTCCGGCGGATGGTCCTTCGTCTTCTATGGATTAGTGGTCCGCACCGTCCTACTCTGGCACAGCACCTGGTTAATTAACTCCGCTACCCATATGTTCGGCTATCGCACCCACGACTGCGAAGACAACTCCCGCAACCTCTGGTGGGCAGCCATCCTGACCTATGGCGAAGGCTGGCACAACAATCACCACGCTTATCCCAATGTGGCAAAAGCAGGATGGAAATGGTGGGAAGTTGATACAACCTGGTGGGTGATTCTCTTCCTCGATAAGCTGGGTCTGGCACGCCGAATTGTCCTGCCACCCACAGAAAGTTAGAGAACTCTCGGTCATCTGAAATCGCTGGACCAGGCCTGGGTTGGACAGCCCAACCTGGGCCCTTTCTCCTCCAAAGTCAACAGACAAAACATTTGGCTGGCGATTCCGGTCTCATTTTGGAAAACCATGCTAGGCTAGGGGCATCTTGGAATTTATTTTCGGCTAGCAAATCCTCCTCACAGGTGTTTCTCCGAATCTAACTCTCCACAAAATGAATTCGGAGGAATCTATGTCTATTTACGTTGGCAACTTGTCCTATCAGGTAACGGAAGATGGGATAACCCAGGCCTTCGCAGAATACGGAGCGGTTAAGCGAGTCCATGTACCGACGGATCGGGAAACTGGACGAGTCCGGGGCTTTGCCTTCGTAGAAATGTCCACAGATTCAGAAGAGGATGCCGCCATTGAAGCGCTAGATGGCGCCGAATGGATGGGCCGAGAACTCAAAGTCAACAAAGCCAAACCCCGGGAAAGCAACGGTTCTTCCAGAGGTGGTTGGTCAGGCGGTAATCGGTCATCTAATCGTTACTAAACCATCTCCTAAGTGCAATTTTGAAGTCTTGAGGGTAGACAAGGCGTCTACCCTCTCTTTGTTTCCTGAGCATGAACTCTTTCACTGGTCTGAATAGAAAAGACAGCCATGAATAAGGGGCCAGAAAAACTAGCTTGTTACACCTTGATTCAATTCAGTGAATTCGATAGGAGAGCAGATGGCGCAAATTATTCTAGGTGAAGACGAGGGAATCGAATCGGCCCTCCGTCGCTTTAAGAAAAAAGTCGCGATCGCAGGCATTTTCCCTGACATGAGAAAGAATCGTCACTTTGAAACCCCGATTGAAAAACGCAAACGCAAAGCGCTTGCCAAGCAAAAGCAACGGCGGAAATTCGTCCGTCGGTAGTTTCAGTTGCTCAACATGCTGAGCGGTAAGTTCCTTTTCAATACTGGGTTTTATGGATATCCGAGAACTAATCAGTCGATACCAAGCCGGACAACGAGACTTCAGAGAATTAAATCTGATGGGCGCCAATTTGAGAAATATCAATTTGGCTGGAATCAACTTAAGCGGTAGCAATCTAAGTGGTGCAAATCTCACCAGGACCAATTTGAGCAATGCTAATCTAACCGGAGCTGACTTAACCCAAGCAAGGTTGATAGAAACCAACTTTACCAGGGCAAATTTGAGCAACTCAAACTTAAGTCACGTTGATCTGAGCCAGACCAACATCAGTCAAGCCTATCTGCATGGAGCCAACCTGCCCAATGTCACCTGAATAGAGACATTGGCCATTCAGATAGGTAGAAAGTGCTCACTCAAGCACTCTTGCTGGTAAGGAGTTTAGCGACGATGACCCCAGATGCAATCCGATGCCTCTCGCAAGTCAGGCAGGAATTCTATTCGCTTTTTGCAGCAGCAATGGATGTTCCAGTCAAGATTACCAATAGGAACTCTCAAGCGAGTAGCCCCTCCGTTTCTTCGTGGTTTGATAGCCGACAGCGATTAAACTATCTGTACATTTTTGCTCATACAGCCCCCGATGACTTTATACCAGAACGCCCATTGGTTCTCAGGTTAACCGTTAACAAAGGGGGCGACCTTTTAGCTATCTCACGGCAGAAAAAAATTAGTCAGGAACTCAATCATCATTGGCATCTCGAGTTACTCCTGTTACCTGAAGAGGCCTTAGATTTCCTCCCCTGGGTTGTGAGCTTGGTGAAATCCCATGATACACATTCAGGCTCATCCACCCTACTTCCTCCCTATCCCTTAGATCTTCAGGGATCTACAGTAACGCTATTCCCTAATATCCGTACCCAGAGTGCCCACAGCAAACTTCTCCAACAAGCTTCTACCCAGTTGAGCAGAGACTCCGACTTGAACCTGTCACCAGCGAAGCGCTTCGGTTAGTTCATTCGGTTGCTGTCATGGCTGGTGAAGCCGAAGTCATTTCACTAGCTGGTTCGGCTAAAAACCTGGAATAAGAGCGGGCAAGGACTTCCCTATTTACCTGGCAATTTTAAGAGGTTCTCCTTATAATTATCGTACGGTAAAGAAACGTAAAGTTCTCCCATTTTTCAAATGCGCTTACTGGTTGCCGCAATTTTCACGTTTGTTGAATTTGGCTGAGTGGTGACCGTGCTGAGCAACTAGGCTTTGGCATCCGGCATCACAGCTGAATTGCGTGAGGAATGCTAAGACCTTCTCATTTAAAGCGTTGGAATGGGCGTCTGGGTTGCTTTATTCAGTCCTTATCAATTCGGAGTTTTCCTCTATGACCATAGCTGTCGGACGCGTACAGCCGACCCGGGGATGGTTTGACGTCCTCGATGACTGGCTCAAGCGCGATCGCTTCGTCTTTATCGGCTGGTCAGGTCTGCTCCTGTTCCCCTGCGCCTTTCTGGCTCTGGGCGGCTGGCTGACCGGCACCACCTTCGTTACCTCCTGGTACACCCACGGACTGGCCTCTTCCTATCTGGAAGGCTGTAACTTCCTTACCGCTGCTGTCTCCACTCCGGCAGACAGCCTCGGTCATTCCCTCCTCTTCCTCTGGGGGCCAGAAGCTCAGGGCAACTTCACCCGCTGGTGTCAAATCGGCGGTCTGTGGCCCTTTGTCGCCCTCCACGGCGCCTTCGGTCTGATTGGCTTCTGCCTGCGTCAGATTGAAATCGCTCGTCTGGTCGGCATCCGTCCCTACAACGCGATCGCCTTCACCGGGCCGATTGCCGTCTTCGTCAGCGTCTTCTTGATGTACCCACTGGGGCAGTCCAGTTGGTTCTTCGCTCCCTCCTTTGGCGTCGCTGGCATCTTCCGATTCATCCTGTTCGTTCAGGGCTTCCACAACTTCACCCTCAACCCCTTCCACATGATGGGCGTGGCTGGCATTCTGGGTGGTGCGCTGCTATGCGCCATTCACGGGGCAACGGTGGAAAACACCCTGTTTGAAGATGGCGAAAAAGCCAACACCTTTAGAGCCTTCAACCCGACCCAGTCGGAAGAAACCTACTCCATGGTGACGGCCAACCGCTTCTGGTCTCAGATTTTCGGTATTGCCTTCTCCAACAAGCGCTGGTTGCACTTCTTCATGTTGTTTGTGCCAGTGACCGGGTTGTGGATGGCCAGCGTCGGCATTGTCGGCATCGCCTTGAACCTGCGGGCCTATGACTTTGTCTCCCAGGAATTGCGGGCAGCCGAAGACCCTGAGTTTGAAACCTTCTACACCAAGAACATCCTGCTGAATGAAGGTCTACGGGCCTGGATGGCTCCCGCAGACCAGCCGCACGAAAACTTTGTCTTCCCTGAAGAGGTACTGCCACGTGGTAACGCTCTCTAGTTCTTCAATCATCGCGGGAAATCGCGACCAGGAATCCTCCGGGTTTGCCTGGTGGGCTGGTAATGCCCGTTTAATCAACCTCTCTGGTAAGTTATTGGGCGCTCACGTCGCACATGCTGGCCTGATTGTCTTCTGGGCTGGGGCGATGACCCTCTTTGAGGTAGCCCATTTCACTCCCAATAAGCCAATGTATGAACAGGGCTTGATCCTGATTCCCCACATGGCTACGTTGGGCTGGGGTGTTGGCCCCGGTGGTGATGTAGTTGATACCTTCCCTTACTTCGTTATTGGTGTCCTTCACCTGATTTCTTCTGCTGTTTTGGGTTTGGGCGGTCTTTACCATGCCCTGCGCGGCCCTGACACGTTGGAAGAATACTCCCAGTTCTTTGGCTACGACTGGAAAGACAAGAACCAGATGACCAATATCATTGGTTATCACCTGATCCTGCTCGGGTGCGGGGCATTCTTGCTGGTGCTGAAAGCCATGTTCTTTGGTGGTGTTTATGACACCTGGGCGCCAGGCGGCGGAGACGTTCGCCTGATCACCAATCCAACTTTGAATCCAGCGATTATCTTCGGTTATCTGACCCGTGCACCGTTCGGTGGAGAGGGTTGGATCATCGGTGTTGACAACATGGAAGACATCATCGGTGGTCACATCTGGATTGGTCTGATCTGCATCGCTGGCGGTGTCTGGCATATTTTGACCAGACCCTTCGGCTGGGCCCGTCGGGCTTTAATCTGGTCCGGAGAAGCCTATCTGTCTTATAGCCTGGGCGCGTTGTCCCTCATGGCCTTCATTTGCTCGGCCTATGTTTGGTTTAACAACACCGCTTATCCCAGTGAGTTCTATGGTCCGACGAATGCGGAAGCGTCTCAAGCTCAATCCTTCGTCTTCCTGGTGCGTGACCAAAAGTTAGGAGCCAACGTTGCTTCTGCTCAAGGTCCAACTGGCTTGGGTAAATATCTCATGCGTTCTCCCACTGGTGAAATCATCTTTGGTGGTGAAACCATGCGTTTTTGGGATTTCCGGGGTCCTTGGCTGGAGCCCCTGCGCGGTCCCAACGGTCTTGACTTAAACAAGATCAAAAACGATGTGCAGCCCTGGCAAATTCGTCGGGCAGCTGAGTACATGACCCATGCGCCGAACGGTTCAATTAACTCGGTCGGTGGCATCATTACTGAGCCTAATGCCTTCAACTATGTGAATCCTCGTGCATGGTTGGCCGGTGCTCACTTTATTCTTGCCTTCTTCTTCCTGGTTGGCCACCTCTGGCATGCTGGCCGGGCTCGGGCGGCCGTAGCTGGCTTCGAAAAAGGCATTGACCGTGAGACTGAGCCTGTATTGTCGATGCCAAACCTCGACTAGGGCATTTGTTTTCAGTTAAACCCTATGAGTTAATGCCAAAAAGCTCCTGGATGGTCAGGAGCTTTTTCTTTGGTAATGATTCTATGAATGCAGTAGCAACTCTATGAATGCAGATTGTTATGGACAAATTGCTGGTTGACTTGAACAGGTTCTGGACAAAGCGATCAAGAAAGCGCCCGTGCCTGGTACATCTGGATGATCCGATTTACAACCTGGTCAATCGTCAGATCGTCTGTATTCACCTCGATCGCATCCGCGGCTTTGCGGAGGGGCGCGATCGCCCGAGTGCTATCTTTGTGGTCCCGTTCAGCAATCGTCTGTTCTAATTCCTCCAGATTCATTTCGCCCTTGCCTTGATTCAGCAGGTCCTGCTGTCGACGTCGGGCCCGTTCCTGTACCGAAGCTGTTAGGAAAATCTTCAGTTCCGCATCCGGAAACACACAGGTGCCAATATCTCTGCCTTCAATCACCAGACCTCCCTGCAAACCGTAGCGCCGCTGCAAACGCAACAGTTCCTGCCGTACCACTGATTGGGCGGCAATTGCTGACACATGAGCCGTCACCTCCAGACTGCGGATTTCCTGGGTCACATCCCGACCATTAATGGAAACACTCACTGCCTGTGGTTCACCACTGATTAACACATCTGCCTGACTCACCAGTTCAGCGATCGCCGGTTGATCGTCCAGGGCAATGCCCGACTGCAGGACTAGCCAGGTAATCGCTCGATACATGGCCCCCGTATCCAGATACAACAAACCGAGTTCCTGGGCGACCCGACGAGCCACAGTTGACTTTCCAGCTCCAGCCGGCCCGTCGATCGCCACAATCGGTTGACGGGCTACTAGCACAATATTGTCAATCAAACGAGTACTCCCTAAACGAACTGCCACCGCCAGCAACCCCGCATCCTCAACTTCAGTCAGAGGAGCCAGCGTAGTCGGATGAACCAACTCGACATATTCCAGCGCGATCGCTGGTTCCTGTTCCAGAACTGCTTTCACAGCCCCCACTAGCGCTACACCAGATCGCTCACCAGCGCGAAACCCCTTATCCGCCTGTTGCAACGCCTGATAAATCAAAGCGGCTTTTCCCTTCTCCAATTCTGAGAGGTACTGATTGCGCGAACTCAACGCCAACCCACTGGGTTCCCGCACCGTTGGACAGGCAATAATTTCCACTGGCAGGTTGAGGTCAGCCACCAACCGCCGAATAATCGCCAACTGCTGCCCATCCTTCTGGCCAAAATAAGCCCGATCGGGCTGCACCACATTCAATAACTTGGTCACAATCGTAGCCACGCCCTGAAAGTGGCCCAATCGAGTTCGGCCACAAAGGGTTGTGGTCATAGCCTCTGGCGGCACCACTGCTGTTAGTAGCGGGGAGAAGGGTTGCGAAACCACACCCATAGCCTCCGGAGTGGGGGCAAAAATAACATCTACTCCAGCCTGTTCACAGACCTGGCGATCCCTTTCTAGGTTCCGGGGATAGCGGTCAAAGTCCTCCTGGGGCGCAAACTGGAGCGGATTAACGAAAATACTGACGACCGCTACTGAGTTTTCCTGGCGACATCGCTGAATCAGGCTGAGATGACCGGCATGCAAAGCTCCCATCGTTGGGACCAACCCCACTTCCAGCGGCCCATTCCCCTGGCTGAGGGAGTTTAAGTAACAGCGTAATCCAGCGATCGTTGTGAACAAATGCACCAGGCACCCTCTTGTATGACGTTAGTTCCGCCTAACAGTGTAAAGAATCTTGCACCAGACTGGAGATCCTGATTGGAGATAAATTAAAGAAGGTTAGGGATTGGCAAACAAATCATGTCCCGTTGTCGTTTCCGCTTATGTGGAAATTCATGGCTGACTGGCGACTTTGATCGGTATCCGCTTTCAATAGGGATCCGTTATTTGAAGCGGCCAGCGTATTGGGCAGGCCAGGACAACCAACACTTTGCCTGAAAAGTCATCTGGCTAAGTGTTTGAAACATGAATACTCTGGGTTTAGGTAATCTCCTCATGTTAAGGTGGGCTTCTTTAAGAGAAATGGGTATTCTATCAACAGATATGGATTGGCCGAGCCAAGTTGCAATGCCAGTTGGTTTTACTCGGTGTACCTTTCCAAACGGATAAAACCAGGCCCAGTATAGGCACTGGCCAGTGTAAATTTTCTACAACGTTCCATCAACGCCAACCCTTGCCCCCCTAGCCAAATCGTCTATCATGAATGGTCTATTAGATGACATCCCTAAATTTGGCATCAATCTGTGGTGGTCTGGACGATTCACCTGACTCAACTCTCTATTGGGACTGCCCCTGTTGGCGAGTCCTTGTTTGCCCCAGCATCCTCTGTTGTGACCCACCCGACTTTCCATAGGCTGATGAAACTTCAATGGACGCTTCGATTCTATTAGTCGGAGGTGAAGATTTTCTCTCAACGCTTCGAGACCGGATTCGTAGCTTGCTCGTCTGCACAATCGAAGTCGCCCCCAGCGCCAGTGATGCGGTTCCCCTGGTGCAAGCCCAACAACCCGACCTGGTAATTATTCAAGGAGACCTGCCAGGAGGACTGGAACTCTGTCACCAAGTGAAAGAACAGACTCGCTTAGCCTGGATTTATTGTCTGGTTCTGGACAGTTTGCCTCAACCCTTGGATGATGCCTGGCAAGAACTGCAATGGGAGGTACAGTGCCGGACAGAAGCGCTGGAATATGGAGCAGATGCATACTTTCGCTTAACGCATCATGATGCCCAAGGTCAGGTGTTAGACAGCGAAATCCTGCAACAACAAAATCAGGCCTTAAGAGCTCAAATTTCCGCCGGTCTAAGGATGGTCAAAACCCATCGGGAGTTAATGCGAACCAATGATATTTTGTCAGCGATCGCCCTATCCGATCCATTGACGGAACTGAACAACCGCCGAGCGCTGGACTGGGAACTGCCCCGACAAGTACAGAACGCCCACTCCCGGTCGGAATCTTTGAGTGCCGTCATGATGGATGTGGATTTTTTCAAAAACATTAACGACACCTATGGCCATCAAGTTGGCGATCGGGCGTTACAACTAGTCGCCAATCGCCTGCGGCACAATCTCCGGTTTCGCGACACCCTGTTCCGCTATGGTGGAGAAGAATTTGTCATCCTGCTCAGCGCCACGGATCAGGAAGAGACACTATTGGTTGCCAATCGGTTGTGCCAGTTGATTGGGGAACAACCGTTTACAATTGACGAAAACCTGGAACTGCAAATTACAGTCAGTGCAGGTGCCGCTACGTTACAGCCGAGCGATGACCCCAGAGGCATTAGTTTGCTGCAGCGGGCAGACTACAATCTACTGAAAGCCAAGGCTGCTGGACGAAATCGGGTTGTGGGGTGTCCCGATCAGGGCATGACTACTGCCGATCTGGTTCCATCCAAGGTTGAAACCCTGAAACTGCCAGTCGAGCAAGCGATGGTCGAAAATGAGTGAAGGAGCAGATGGATGACTGTGTCAGCAGGACTGCAGAACAATTTGTGCCGTTCCCTGGCAATGAGCCTGGTTCTGTTGATGGCTGAATCAGCCCTGGCCCTTCCCCCCGAGACGGATCCACCGGAGGAAGTGTTACGGGCGGAGATCATCACGGGTGTGCGATCGGCCGTTGATGGCCAACCCATTAGTAGCCGTGAATCGGCCGAACGGCAAAGCCAGTTGCAGCAATCCCCACCACAAACAGCTCAAGTGTCTCCCCAAGTACGGCAAGTGATTGGCCTGTTGAAATTTCGTAAATTCATTAAAACCTTCCTGCCGTTTATTCCAATTCGCTAGGAAGTCCCTGCTACGCTTCCAGGGAACCCAACCTGCTGCCCACTGCTCACGGTGGGGCAGTTACAACTGGACATTCATTGGGAGGTAGGCGTAAATAGCGCAGGCAATCAGTGGGTTTCAATTGTCCCATCGTGCGATCGCGGGCCAACCCAATCAGCCCTTCCCAGGTGGCCGCCCAGAGATACAACCGCCCACTGTCAGACATGGTTGCCAGATATTGACCATCGGGACTAAAGATCACCTGGTTCAGCGGTTCAATTTCATTGGGGCGATCGGGACGTAACGAAGCCTCCTCAGTCCCCGTCTGGGCGTCCCAAAGGCGTGCCGTCCCATCCGCACTGGCAGTTGCAATCATGCGGCCATCCGGACTAAAGCCCACATCCCGGATTGGTCCCCGATGCCCAGCCAGTAAAACCCGTAACGATCCAGTGCGCGCATCCATCACCCGACCAGTGCCATCCTGGAGAGCCGCAACCACCATGCGGCCATCCGGACTGAAGCGGGCCCGGTTGACTGCAGCCGGTTGTTTCCAGAAGGAGAGTTGTTTCCCAGATGAGACTTGCCAGACACGAATGGTCTGGTCCTGACTGGCGCTAACCAGGCGCTGACCATCTGCACTCAATTGAAGCGATTGAATCGGTCCTTGATGACCGCTTAACGTACGTAATACTTGCTCCGAAGCAACATCCCACACCTGAATTGTCCAGTCCGCTCCAGTAATGGCCAGGGTTTGCCCATCTGGGCTCAAGGCCAATTGTCGAAATGCAGCTCCAGCCTGGGTTGGTTTCTTCTTGGAACTTGGAGCAGAAGCATTACCTCCTGGTGATTGCCACCGTCGCAGGACTTTGATCGTCCAGTCCGGTTGAACCTGCCACAACGTCATGGCCCCCTGATTATCCACCGTCACCATTTGCCGACTGAGTGGGGCAAATGCCACCCCCGTCAGCGATCGTCCTGATAGCAGTTTCCGGTTGACCATCAACCTGGAGGAAGAGGCTTGCGCAGCAAACTGGCCTGCTGGCCCTTGGAGAGTGCGGGAAGCGAGCGGAGAGGGACGTTCCAACGGGGAGGCCGGTTGTCTGAACCAACGTAACTGAGTCAGCCGCTCTATTACCGGCTGTTCTGTCTGCCTGACCCCTGATGGGGCTGAACCACCAGTGATTCCCCCAGGGGCCGGAGCACTGCGGTCAGCAGAGGGATCGAGGGATGGTGTTGGGTATAGGGGCCAACGTTGTAGGGTTCCATCCGGCGCAATGGCAGTCACCCCCTGATCCAGAAAGGCCCACTGCATTTTCCGACCAACCATCTTCAGGGTTGGAAATTCGCCGCCCCTTTCCACCGCCCACACCCGGACTGAACCATCTCGACCAGCCGTAACCAACAGCGTTCCATCTGGACTAAATTGGAGCGCTTCCAGTCCGCCAGCCTGCCCTTTCAACCGTCCAATTAGTTTGCCGGTTGGCAAATCCCATACTTGAACCCGATCCAGGGGGCCCTGTTCACCGGCTGTCCGGACAGCCATGGCTAACCGCTGACTATCTGGACTGAAGGCTAAACGGGGCTGTCCGGCTAAGCGGGGGGTGTTTTCCAGGCCAGCGCTCGCATCCAATTGATGGAGAAGCTGGCCAGACGAAACTTGCCACACCCAGGCATGGGATTGCCAATCAATGGCTGCCAGTAAGGTTCCATCCGGACTAAACAGAACCTGCTGCAGGGGCACTGTCACACTAGCCCCTGGTTTGCGCTGGGCCGTTTTGCCAATGGGGAAGGTTTGTTTGAGATGCCCGCTGCGATCCCACAAACGGACCGCTCCATCTTGACTGGCCGTGGCGATATACTGGCCGGTCGGACTAGCATCAATGCTGGTTACCGCTTTAGGGTGGGGTAACAGCCGTCGATTCTTGAAACGGTTGACTGGCTGCAAGCTGACGTTATTGTTGCTAGCAGCGAGCAACCCGGAGCCATCGGAATTAAATTCCAGGGCAGTGATCGGTCCTACTTCCGAGAAGCGGCCCTGCAGTCGTCCATTATCAGCCCGCCAGATATAAACTTGATTGTCGGCACTGGCAGCTGCAATCCAATGCCCTTTCGAACTAACTGCTAGCCGAATCAGGGGCTGGGTAGCCCCCTCTAAGTTCAATTGCACCTTACCCGAATCAAGCCGCCAGACACGCGCCTGCCGCTCTCCCTGGGCGATCGCCACCAATTGCTGGCCATTGGGCAGAAAGGCAATCTGGGTCACTGCTGGGGGGGCGGGCCGGTTGGCAAGATCTGCACTGTTCGATCCGGCGATCGCTGGGTCTGTCCAGTGTAATACCCGCCCTACCGATGGATCCAATAGAGACCAGAGCCGAATCGTCCCATCCTGCCCACTGGTTGCCATTAAGGACTGACGAGGGTTAAACGCAAGCTGATAAACTGTTCCCTGATGCCCACGCAAATTGGCCTGCAACTGCAGCTTTTGCAATGCAGCTCGCAGACTGGCCTGCGCCTCATAGGTGCGTCCCCCCTGCTCCGCAGCCAGCCGACTAATCAGCAAGGCCGTCTCCGGATCTGCCGTCGCATCCTGCAAAATCGATTGGGCGATCGCCGCCCGTTGGCGAGAGGTGGCAATCCGCAGTTGGTCCTCTTTTTCCTCTTGACTGCGCACAGCGGTCCAGTACTGGTTAAACGTAACCGCCAGCGCCACCAACAGCGTAAAAGGAACCGCCATCTGCACTAGCCGAAGTTCCTTTTGACTGCGACGACTTTCTTCCTGGCTGACCTGAATAAACTCTTGAGCTAGGGAGGAGAGTTCTGCTGGATAGGTATCCAGAAACTCCTCCGCATCCACCAATCGGCTACCCCGCAGTAAATACTCCGGCGAATGGGGCCGATCCGCAGCATCCCATTCCTTCGCCGTATGCTCAATCTGTCGCTGCCGCCGCAACATATCCCGATTCTCATCCAACCAACTGCGCAGCAGGGGCCAGTGACGGATCAGGGTTTCATGGGCCACATCGACAATTTCTTGAGAGGCAGACAGTGCCGCCGATGCCTGTAAAATTTCTACCGGCCGACTGGAACGACTGGTGACCCCACTCAGCCGATCGCCATAGCCCGGTTTTGCTGGCTCTGTAGGTTTGGGTAAGGCCGTCGGTTTAGAGGGATGCCGGGAGGACTTGCCCTGCATAATCTGGGCAAACCGCAAAGCCGTTGAAACATTGGCAAAGTCCTGATCGGCTTTCTCCTGCCGGGGCGTGCTACCGGCCAATTGGTTGGTCACAATCAGCTTGGCGTTGACCAGCTTTTCTAGCACCTTGTCCACCAGTTCGATTGGGAACTGGGGACTGACAATCTCTGATTTGAGGACTCGCCGCCGAGTATCTTCGGTGCCATCTCCCAACTGGGTCAGGGCAATGAAGATCCGCTTGGCAACTTGCTGTTCCTCCGGTGTCAGGCCATAGAAGACTTCATCGGCTCGTTTTTGCAGCGTGCCTCTTACCCCGCCCAACTCATTGTAGGCATCCAGGGTCAAGCGAGCAGGTCCTCCGTTCGGATCCGGTTGGCGGCGTTGCCAGAGTTCCAACAGGGTGTACTGCAGCAAAGGCAATTCCCCAGGTGCCCCGACAATATCCAGCAAAATGTTGTAGACCAGGTTCGGTTCGCAGACCAGACCCACCTTTTCCGCTGGCTTCAGGATAGAAGCTTTGATCTGTTCGTAGGTCAGGGGAGTCACGGTGATCAGATTTTGCTCAATCTGGGCTGCCAGGTTGGTATAAAAGGAGCATTTGCTGAAAAAGTCGGCCCGCATCACCAAAATGATACTGAGGCTATCGCCCACTTCCTTTTGCGCCGTCAGCAGACAGTTGAAAAAGCGGTGACGCTCCCGTTCCGCCTGGGGCCCTTGGCAGAGGGTAAAGACTTCCTCGAATTGATCAATGATCAGCAGTAATCGATCGCTGCGCCCTGGTTTGGAAGAAATCAGACTGGCCCGAACCAGATGAGCCAGCCCGTGGTCCCCTTCCCGCAGCAACATTTCCGCCCGATGCAGATGTTCGGCCCGGTCAATGGTCGGCGCCTTGGTGTTGATAAAGGCCGTTGCCAGACTTTTGAGCGGTTGATCTGTGGGAGTAATCAACTGGATCTGCCAGCGATCGCTACCCGAGAACTTCTGCCCCTGGCGTAACCGATAGATTAGCCCGGCTCGGATCAGCGAGGACTTGCCACTGCCAGAAGCACCAACCACGGCAACAAAATTGTTAGTGCGGAGTTTTTCAATTAACTGGTCGGTCAGATCTTCCCGACCATAAAAATATTCCGCATAGGCTTCATCAAAACATTCCAACCCCCGGTAAGGACAAATTTCCTGCACCACCCGAGTTTTGACCACCGTTGGCACAGTCTGACCGCGGGTCAGGATAATTTCGCTGCCCGAGTTTTCGAACAACGGCTGTTGTTGCTCCGTTTTCAGGGCATTGCTGACCCAATCGGTCAAGGCATAGTTGGTCACCACCCCGTTCGCCAACCGCTGTGGATCGAGCCCCTCCAGCAGAGCCGTGGTGAAGACACTATGAGGTCCGGCGATCGACTCGTAGGCCGCCTCATATTCCCGAGAAGCGGCCATAAACAGCCGGTCTGTGCCAGAGCGGGCTCCCGGATCGGCTTCCAGAAAGTTTAGCAATTCCCCGCTATGGCAACAGTCCAGCAGAATAATTCGCTGCCGCACGGGACTTTCTTGCAGCAATCGCCGCAACCAGAACAGGGAAAGTCCATAAATGCCAACGCTGGGGTTCACATCGCTGGTTGCCAGAAAACCTTCCTGAATCCCCGCATCCTTCTGGAGACCGTGACCCGAAAAATAAAACAGGGCCGTATGGGGAACGGATCCGCCTTTTGGTTTGAATAGCCGCACCAGGGCTGCTTCTAGTTCCGCCAAGGTGACAAAGGTTTTGGATCCTACTCTGGATTGCCCATCCTGTACCACTTCGGGCAAACGGGTAACTCGGAAATCCCCATCAGCCTGCAACCGGTGGGCGATCGCTTCGGCATCCTGGCCCGCCGTTTGCAACACAGGTAAATATTGGTAGTTGTTAATCCCTACAACCAGGGCATCCCGTGACATTTCACCTTTCTCCTGAGCGTGCTCCGGCACACGGAGATCATTATTTGAAACGCTGCAGGGGGGTTAGCGAACCGAATCCAGGAACAACGGCGATACGCAATTCAAACACACACAGCTAGCCAGGGAACCCCGTAAAACTACCGGAAGGTTTTGTGAATAACCTGCAACGAACTCCTCCTATTTCAGTGCAAATAGAAGTTTAACAAGGGGGCTTCCAATGCGAATATTTCCCTTTGATCGAAACCACGCAGGAATATCCGTAAATTTGCGATGTACCCATTAAACTTCTAAAGTTAATCTAACGAAAATATTTTGTTTTGTAATAAGGGGTAACACCCCTCAAAAACATGGAACTCCTTAGTCTAAAAGGGTTCCAGCAGATGACAGGCAATCGGAAAAAGCCGGTTGTTGCAGGCAAACTTGAAACGAAAGTTTGCAGTCTCCCGCATTAATCCAACCAAACTTTACAAAGTCAGTCCGGCCATAAATCCTATGGCTGCACCAATGAAGCTATTGAACGGCAGATACAGTTCTCCCAAGGGGGCTGGCTGCATCTCACCCCGAAAGTCCAGTAATTGCACCATGAGTAAATAGGCCACGCTGAGGGCGATCGCGATCGCCCCGGTGACAATAGCAATGATCTTGGAGCGGTCCATGCTGATTTCCTTAATAACCGATTCCACAAACTTTGTGTTGGACTACGCCAGCCTGAACTTACAATAGGGGTCGGTCTGGGCCTACACTGCTTTTGATATTAAGTGATTTTACAAGCGGTTGTTCGTCCAATCTTGTCCCATTCACTGATGCTTCCTGGAACCCTCCATGACTGCGTCCTCCAATGGTTTAATTTCTGACCAAAGCCACACTGATCGCGTTCCAGTTGTGGAAACGGTGGATCTGCAAAAGACCTACCGCACTGGCTTCTGGCTATCCCAAAAGGTGGCGTCGCTCAAAAACTGCACCTTACAGGTTTTTCAGGGAGAAACCTTTGGGCTTCTGGGTCCTAATGGCGCTGGCAAAACCACTTTGCTGAAAACGCTGCTGGGCATTGTGCGACCGACGGGCGGGCGGGGTCGGTTATTGGGAACTCCTCTGGGCGATCGCGCGGTTAAGCAAAAAATTGGCTACCTACCCGAAAATCCTTATTTTTATGACTATCTGACCGGCTGGGAAATGCTGCAATTCACGGCTGGTTTGTTTCAAATTCCGCTGTCGGTCCAGCGCCAACGCATTCCCAACTTGCTGGATCAGGTGGGCTTGTCGCAGTCTGCCGCTCGCAAGAAGCAACTGCGACAATATTCCAAGGGCATGTTGCAGCGGGTCGGCCTAGCCCAAGCGCTGATTAATGACCCCGATCTGGTATTTCTGGATGAACCCATGTCAGGGCTTGATCCGCTGGGGCGTTATCAGATTCGGGAAATCATCCTGTCGCTCAAGGCCCAGGGAAAAACGGTGTTTTTCAATAGCCATATTCTCTCGGATGTAGAAATGATTTGCGATCGCATTGGCATCCTGGCCCAGGGAGAATTAATTTGCCTGGGATCCTTGCAAGAACTGTTGGGAAGCAACGATACCTATCATGTTGCAGTCCGGGGAGGTAATCCCGATATCTTAAAGACCCGCGTTGCCAATCTGGAGTTTGTAGATGGCTGTTGGCAAGGCCAACTGCTCGGCAATGCCCAGGACTTTCTGGCCAGTCTGGACATCATGGGAGCTAAATTAGTCTCGCTACAGCTTGCCCGTCCATCCCTGGAGGAGTTTTTTGTCCACCAGTTACAACAACGCGGACTGGTGACAAACGGTTAAAAATCATGACCGGCCAACCCCGGTGAACCAGATTGGCCGATGGATTTCCATAAAATTACAGAGACCCGCGGAGAACTTTGAAAAAGATTCCGAGATCATGCTCAGGGGATCTAGGAATGAATCTGTCATCGTAGAGATCGGTTGTCAGGCTGTTTATCTTTTCTCCCTCCCCATCATGTTTCTCCCTCCCCCTTCAACTCGCTTTCCTCTCTGGCAATATCTGTCACAGCCAGTGTTTAGCCGTCAGTCTCAACTCACCCTCAATCCCTGGCAGTTCCAACGGCAACACCGGGTAAACTGGCTGGAGCGCTGTCTCTCCATCGTCTGTGCATCTTCTGAATCATCTTCCGACTGACATCGCCCAGACAGTTCGATCTCCGACGATGAAAAAGTCAGTGTCCTTCCGATTAAATGAGCGATCTTCTCTGCCCACTCCAACGAACCAATCTAAGCAGACCGCTCCAACCGGCTCAACTGGTGTCTACCTCAGCCCAGTAGTCCGTCAGGATAAATTTGAGGGGTCCCTCAAGTCTACAAAAAACAGTTTTGGGGTGTTTTAAGACGGCTTCGCCCCTCAAAACAGTCTTGACAACCCGCTAGTGTCGACCATACCAGCGGGCTAACTGATTGGGGTCAATTTTCAACCAATACCCGATCAGCATCAGTTGATTGAGCCATGTGGTGCGCAGAATTCCCAATTGACGCCAGCGACGGGCAGAGGTGACAACCGTTGCTGGGGCGATCGCAATCCTTCCCTGTTGCTTTAACTGTCGAATCAGTTCAACGTCTTCCATAATTGGCAAGTTGGCAAACCCACCGATGGCTCGAAAGGTCGCCGTTCTCAGAAAAATAGCCTGATCACCGTAGGGAAGTTGGAAAAAGCGTGATCGCCACTGCACCCCCCATTCGATCCATCGCACCCCCCAGCCGTCTGTATCAATCCTCAACTGAAATGCCCCTGCCACCACACCCGGTTGGGCCAGGGTTTGGTGAATCAACCGGATCACCTGCGGCGGCAGTTGGGTATCGCCATGCACAAACAGAAGCATTTCACCCCTGGCCAGAGCGGCCCCCCGGTTCATCTGCCAGGCCCGACCAGCAGCGGCACGAATGACGGTTGCCCCCCATGTTTGGGCAATTTCCACCGTTTGATCTCGGCTACCACCATCCACCACAATCACCTCAACCCGCTCGCCCGTCGGCATGGTGGCCAAGGTTTTGGCCAGATTTTCCGCTTCGTTCAGCACAGGCACGATGATGGAGAGGGCAATGGGGTAGGTCATGACTAGCCGGTTTTGCGAGTCAAGTTGGTTACCGGCTGCCAGAAGGCCAGATCCGCAGGGGTATCCATATCCCTTAACTGGGGCAGCAGGGCGATCGCCAATCCTAATTGCCTGGCCCGGTTGATCGTCTGCGCCAAAACCTGGGACGTGCTCCAGGCAATGTCTTGAAACAGTTGCGGGACATCCTGACGTAGACCAATCAGGTAATATCCCCCATCCACTGCCGGACCCAGCACCAGATCCTGCTGCTGCAATGCGTTGAACGCTTGTTCCAGCAACGGTGCATCCAATTCCGGACAATCAGTGCCAATCACAACCACGGCCGAAACTCCTTCCTGGAAAGCGGTTTGAAAGGCATGGTGCATGCGATCGCCCAAATGGCCTGTTTCCTTTTGCGCCCGGTAGTCCAGTTCTGGCCCTAACCAGGCCCGCATTTTATCCTCATCTCCGCCAGCATATTGGATTTGCAGGGCCACCGGATAGCCAGCCTGCAACAGACGACATTGTCGCACCGTCTGTTCTGCCAATTGCTGATAGAGGCAGGCAGCGCCATCGGCGCCCAAAGCTGGAATCAAGCGGGTTTTTGCCTGACCGGGAACGGGATAGCGAGCAAACACCACCAGTCGTTCCGACATTGGTTTGAAGTCCGCCATGCCCACCTAGGGTTTAATCAAATTACGTTCAAGGTAGCGATAGGACTGAACCAACTTCATCCGGGTTAGCCGTGAATGTCCCCAGACTACCGCCAGGGCCACATAACTGCCAGCCAAACTGGCAATTACCAGGGGACTGGTCCATCCCAACACCGACACCAGCCCCGTACAGCCCGCAGCTGCAGTGACCAGTAAAACCAGCAAAACCGCCATTGGCTGGTTCATCCCCTGGCTAACCAGATGTCCTGCGGCAATTCCTGAGGCTGTGCCCATAACGATTCCCGTCAAACACCCGAGGCCAGCAATCAGAAGCAACTGCAGCGCTGAACTAGCTGTTCCTCCGCCCCAACCCACCAGAGTTGCCAGCAAAATGCTAAATAGACCCGCGATCACGCTGATTCTAGATCCCGCCGTCACACCAGCAGTCGACAGCGCCCAAGCAGACAGATTAAAGCCAACCGCAGCTCCAGCCCACAGACCAAAATGACCAACAATCAGGGTTTGCAACACCTGATCAAATCCGACAGCAACCTGGGTCAGGATCCAGGCAGTGATCAGCAAACAGGCAAATAGCAATGCCATGGTTCGATAGGGTAAGCTGGCTGTGAGTGCAGGCATTGCGGCAGTCCGTACTTGTAGGGTTACGGATTGGGTTTGAGGTAAGGCATTGCTATGCAATAGCAGTTGACGGGTATAGGTCTTGCCACTAATCAGATGGCTGGTATCGACAATAATTTGGCAGTCCGTTCGGTTGCCGCTGAAC
>Ga0272446_1002460_pt1 | contig 25191 bp, 24 predicted proteins | sample YNPCB0061_FD_194587 | JGI IMG/M metagenome (GOLD analysis project Ga0272446, IMG submission 194587) | Hot spring microbial mat communities from Yellowstone National Park, WY, United States - YNP-CB-006-1 | ecosystem: Environmental > Aquatic > Thermal springs > Hot (42-90C) > Sediment | place...
GTCCATTCCGTTCTCCCCACGATTCGGCACCTTTCGGCCTACGCCCGGAACCCAGTCCTGCCCCACGTCGCTCGCGCGCGCAAGGTAAGAGGGTGCGTCAAGCCCGCCTACTCCGAGCCGCCCGAACCTGGGGAGACGATGGGGGTCTTGGAGCGCATCGGGCGATCCTCAACCGCGGGCGGGGCGGCCGTCCTGGCCGCAGGGGAGGCGCTCGACGAGGAGGCCGAGGGGGCCGCCTTGTGTGTCGAAGACGGGGCGGGGACGCCAGCAGGCGGGCTCGGGCAGGGCGGCCTCGCCGCCGCCGGCGATGAGGATGTTGGTCTGGCGCAGCGGCACGGGGACCTGGCCCTGGGGGCCGCCGGAGGTGACGATGCCGGTCTGGGCGCCGGCGACGCAGACGAAGACGGTGCCTTGGCGGGCATCGACGAGGCCGATGCGGAAGCGGGCCGAGCCGAGGGCCTGGATCCCGACGACGTGGGCGGGGCCGCCGACGAACTGGGCGACGCAGGCGCGCACGGCCGGGGCGGCGAAGGCGGCGAAGCGGGCCCACTGGGCGTCGGCGGGCCACTCCTGGGCCTGGACGGGGACAGTTCCGACGAGGGTGGCGGCGAGGGCGAGCGGGGCGAGGAGGGCGCGCATCGGAGGTCTCCGGAGGACGGGCGTTGGAGGGAACCTAGGGCGGTTCTTGTCCTCCGTCGCCCCCGGCCCATCGGCTCGGGACTATGACCGAGCCGCGCCGCCACCGACTCTGAACGCCCGCGCCGGGGGAACGCCCTCGGCGCCCGTCGTCCGTGCGCGTTTCCTGTCGGATCTATCGCCCAAACAAAGGGAACCATGGCCTGAGATTGGCCTCTGGCCTGGGGATCCCGGGGGGAGTGCCAGAATGGCGGAGCTGTCGAATGCGTTGCCGGGAGATCGGCCGGCGAGGCCGATCTCCGCCCGTTCAATCTTTGTTTGGGCTATAATCCCGAAAGGCGTCTGGAGGTCTCGGGCGTCGGAAGGCCTCCTTTCGGGTTCCGCTTCGGCGAGATGGGGCTGGGCCGTTCGCCCTCCATGGGCCACGGTGGTTTCGAAACCGGCATGGACGCGTCGCCTGCGGGGGCATACGATTGCGCATCATGGCGGCGATCCTTCCGAGGCGTGCGTTCCTGCTCGGATTCGGCGGCCTGGGCCTTGCGTCCTGGCCGTGCGTGCCCGCCTGGGCCGAGTCCTCCGAGGAGGGCGGGCGGGAGGAGGCGATCGACCGGGCCGCCGTGGCGGCGAGCGCGGGGGGCCGAGCGGTGGCGGGGGTGCGCCAGGTGCCTTGGCGCCTGGCGGCGGTCAATGCCAACACGGGGGAGCGTCTGCACGTGGTCTATCGCGTGGGCGCGCGGGTGTCGCCCCAGGCGATGGGCTGGATCGGGTGGTTCCTGCGGGACTGGCGGCATGGGGAGGTGCGGGCCATCGATCCGCACGTCATCGACCTCGTGGCGTGGCTGCACGCGGCCTCCGGCACGGAGGAGCCGGTGCAGATCCTCTCGGGCTACCGGAACCGGCGGACGGAGCTGATCCTGCACCCCCGTGGCGGTTCACTGGTGGAGAATTCGCCCCATACGGCTGGCATCGCGGTCGATCTGCGCATCCCCGGCGTGGAGTCCCGCTGGCTGCGTGACGCGGCCCTGGCGCTCGGCCGGGGGGGCGTCGGGCACTGCCGGAGCGGCTTCGTCCCTCTCGACGCCGGCCGGGTGCGCCGGTGGGAGGGCTGAGCGTGCTGGGGCGGCAGGGCGAAGGGACCTAGTCTGGTGGTCATGGCGGCGATCCTTCCCCGGCGCGCGTTCCTCCTCGGGGCCGGCGGCCTCGGCCTCTCGGCGTGGCCGACCGCGCCTTGGGCGTCGGAGGCGGAGGCCCCGACGACCCTGCCGACGACGGATGCCGAGCTCGGCCAGACCGACGGCGGGCGGGCGGCGGCGCGGGTGCGCGGGCGGGCGATCCCCTGGCGCTTCGCGGCCTACAACCCGCACACGCGCGAGACGCTCAACGTCGTCTATCGGGTGGGCGACACCTACTCGCCGACGGCGATGCGCTGGATCTCGGTCTTCATGCGCGACTGGCGCCTGAACCGCGCGCGGCACGTCGATCCGCGCCTCGTCGATCTCCTCGCCTACATCCACGCCGCGTCCGGGACGACCGAGCCGATCCTGCTGCTGTCGGGCTACCGCACGCCGCAGACGAACGCTGGCCTGCGGGCGGGGGGGATCGAGGCGGCGACGAACTCGCTCCATCTCGAGGGGATGGCGGCGGATCTCCGGATCCAAGGCGTCAGCACCCGCTGGATCCGCGACGCCGGGCTCTACCTGCGCCAAGGCGGCGTCGGCTACTATCCGGGATCGGACTTCACGCACCTCGATACGGGGCCGATGCGCCGCTGGGGCGCCTGAGGAAGGTGCCCCTCCGCCCGGGGGCGGAGGGGGCCCCGGCGCCTGGCCGACCCGTCGGGTCCCGCGGCTGGGCTGCTCCCGTCAGGGCCTGACCCGCTGTCCGCGGCCGCCGTTCGGCGGCGCTGCCCTCGGAGATGGGATCTCAGGCCGCCGCCGCCCAGCCGAGCACATGCCCGAGGACTCGGTCCTCGACCGCCCAGGCGAGGAGGGGGCCGAGGCGGCGCAGCAGCAGCGGCTCCTCGGGCGGCAGCGTCCCCCACAGCAGGTCGCGCAGGACCGGATCCGCGGCCAGCGCGTCGCGCCGTCCGCCGTCGGCGAGGCGGGCGTGCGCGGTCGCGGGGGCTTCGAGGCGCAGCGGGCGGCCGCAGGGCGGCGGCAGGAGGCCGAGGCCGGCGAGGGCCGGCATGAGCGGAGAGGCGGGCGGGGCAAGGCCGCCACTGGCGCGCCAGGCTCCGTCGAAGGAGAGATGGATCCATCCTCCCCGCCCGCCGCGGAAGGTCCCGGGCGGCAGATCGGCCCGCAGGGCGGCGGCGAAGGGACCGTCGATCCCGTCCCAGGCCCCGTGGCACAGCGCGCGGTCGGTGGCGCGGTCGAGGAGGTGGCGGCGCCCTAGGGCGCGGGCTCCCGGAAGGCCGCGAAGCCGGAGGCCGTGCGCAGGAGGCGGATCCGATCCGCCGTCCCCGGCGCGCCGAGGAACGCGCTGGCCTCGCCGTCGGACAAGGCGCTGGCGAGGTTCTCGACGCCGCACGACTCCCCCGCCTCCAGCGTCTGCGGGCCGTCGCTCGAGAGGATCTGGAACCAGGGCGCGTCTTGGCCCGAGACCGTCGGCGCGCCGACGGCGAGAGGGCCGGCGCCGACGTTGGTCGGCACGAAGCCGCGGGCCTGCGCGCCGGCGTCGGGGGCGAGGACGAAGACGCCATCGCCGGACCAGATCCCCAGCCCCTCGGGCGGCGCCATGGTGGCCGCGGCGGCGGATCCGTCGGACGCGACGGCGGAGGAGGCGGCGGAAGGCAGCGCCGAGGAGAGGAGCCGCTGGGGGCGATCGCCGGTGCGCATGATCGCGAAGACGGCCGAGACCGCGACGCGCGCGACGAGGACATCGTACTCGAGAAGCCCGGCGGCGCGGCATCGGCTCCGGAAGGTCCCTGGCTGGAGGAGGCGAGACCTCCGAAGGGACCTTCGGGAGAGGAGGAGGACGGTCTGGCTGGACTCTCCAGGTCTCCTCTCGGGCGTGCCCGCGGCGCGTCGAGACGGACGGGTTGACCGGGCTCGGCGGACGGTCCACGTTGTCGGAACGACTCGGAACGACTTGTCGGGGAAGGAAGCGGACGATGGGGATTTCGGGACGTCCAGCGGAGGACATGGCCGCAGAGGATCCCCCCCCCGGATGGATGGCCCTGCTGGCCCGTGACGGGGCGGGAGCGATCGCGGTCCTGCTCGACGGCGAGGGACGTCCTTCGGTGCCCTCCGCCCCGGTGGCGCCGGGCGAGAGTCTGCAGCGGCTGGGGCGCCGCCTCCTGGCCGAGTCCCTTGGCGTCTTCCGCGCGGCCCCGACCGGGCCCTTCGCGGAGCTGCGCCTGCCCGTGGGGCGCTGCTGGATCTACGAGGCCGACGGGGTGGCGCCGGCCGAGAGCGCGCCGGCGCTGGCCATGGCGCCGGAGGTGCTGGCGACGGAGGCGGCGGCGGGACGGATCCCAGACGCCGTGACGCTGGCGCTGCTGGCGCGCGCGGGGCTGCGTCCGCCCTTGGAGGGCTGAGAGGTTCAGGAGCCGCTGCGGCCGGCGCCGCCGCCGCCGCGCAGGCGCTCGGAGGTCTCGGCCAGGGGGGCGCGGATCCGGTCGAGCCGCCCGCGCCAGCCCTCCGCCCCCGTGACCACGGGGCGGCCTGGGGGCTCGGGGGGAGCGACCTGTTCGAGGCGGCGGGCCGCGGCGAGGCGTCCCACGGCGCCGAGGTGTTCGGCCAGCACGGGGCGCAGCACGTCCTGGCCGATCCGCGACAGCCCGAGAGAGCCCTCGAGCGCGGGCGCCTCCGCGGCGAGCCAGGCGGCGCGGCGCTCGGCGGCGGCCACCAGCGCGCGCGCGCCTTCGGCGCGGAGGCGGATCTCGGGGACGATCTCGTGGGGCGGCCGGCCGGCGAGGAGGAGATCGCGATCGGCCTGGAGATGGCGGTCGAGATCGTCGATGATGTCGGCCACCGCGCGCAGTTCCGCCCGAGGGGCGCTCGGCGAGAGGGAGGACGGGACGGACGCGAGCCAGGCGGGCCACCAGGGGCTGGTGAGCGCTGCGGCGAGGAGCGAGAGGGCCGCGATCGGGCCGACGGGAAAGCGCACCAGGACACCTCCTGGGGGAGAAGGGTAGGCCCGGCGGCGATCGTGGCAATGGCCTTCAGGGGGCGCTGCGGCGCATTTCTGCGGCCAGCGCCTGCCCAGCGAGGGCGCGGGCGCGCCGGTCGGCGCACTCCGCCCAGGCAGGACCGGCGGCCACGGCCGCGACCTCCGCCGTCGCGGCCGCGATCTCCGCCGGATCCGGGACGCCCGTCGCGTCGCCGAGCAGCGTCGTCCAGGCCAGGGCGACGACGGCGTCGGCGCGGGCGTCGCTGCCGGCCGTGGCGCGGGCGAGGGCCGCGGCGACGGCGTCTTGCGAGGGGCCGAGGGCCTCGTCGGGGACGAAGGTGCGCAGCTCGAGCCGGATCCGCCCCCCGGGACGGTCGAGCGGGCCGGCCGGGGGTTCGATCTCCCGAGACGAGAGGCCCTGGGCCTGGTAGATCCGGATCTCGTGGTGGGCGTCGAAGGGGCGGAAGACGCGCTGTCCGAGGAAGACGCCCCCCGGGGCGGGCACCATCACCTCCCCCTCCGCCGGCCAGGCCACGGCGACGAGGGCGCAGGCGGGCAGGGCCGCCAGCATTGCGTCGCAGAAGGCCTGGTAGCCGGCGTCGCCCTGGCGCTGGGCGAAGCGCTTTTGGGCGTGCGCATGCACGAGGAGGTGTCCGTGCATGTCGAGGTGGATCGCGCGGCGGCGGTCGATGAGCAGGCGATCGCAGGAGAGCGACAGCCATGGCTCGTCGCCGCGCCCGAGGTCGTGCTCCTCCGCGCGCAGGCCCGCGAGGAGGATCTGCGCGCGATTCCCGTCGGGGGCGAGCCTGCGGGCCTCGCGCACCAGGATCCCCGGCGTGTCGGCGAGGCTGGCGCGCACGGCCTGCGCCGTCTCCCACGGGCCTCCGGGCGGCAGGCGGCGGCCGGAGACGAGGCGATGGACGGCCGCGCGCACCACCGCCTTGACCTGATCCATCGCCGCGTCCTGCGCGCGCGCGGCCGCCGCCCGGCCTTCGCGGGCCAGGCGCGCGGCACGGCGCGGATCGAGGACGGGCTCCATCGGTCTCTCCTTGGCCCCAGGAGATGGGCGCGGAGAGGGAAAGGCCGGCATCAGGCCGCCGCGGCCTCCTCGGCTCCGGCCGCGCGGCCGTCGAGAGCGCCGAGCCGGACCGCCTTCTCCTTTTTCAGCCCGCCGTCCTCGGTCACGGGCTTGCGGTCGGCGACGGCGGAGGAGGCCATGTCCGAGCTCGCGGCGGACAGTCCGAGCATCTCCCGCAGGCGCTCGAGGGTCCCGCGGTGGCTTTCGGCGACGGACGCGCCGTCCTGGACGGATTCCACGGCGGATGCGCCGTCATGCGAGGCCTCGGCGCCGTCGGCGCTCCGCGAGGGGGCGCCATGGACGCCGTCGGCGTTGCCCAGCTGCGGCGCGGCGAAGGCCTGGGAGGCGACGGAGGAGACGTCCGAGTTCGGGGGGATGGCCGGGGCGGCGGCCAGGAGGAAGGCGGCGAGGCCGCCTGCGAGGATCGGCATGGGATGTCCCTTCTGGAGACGGGCCGCTCGACCGGGCGGCGTCGGGCCGCGATCCGCGCGGCCCGACGCAGATGGGTGCGATGGCGTGTCGTTCAGACCTTGCCTGGAGGTTTTTTGCGCTCATTTGCTTTCGGACTTATCACCCAAACAAAGGTCGGGCGGGCGGAGATCGTCCTCGTCGGCCGATCTCGCGGCGATTCGGCTGACGTCTCCGCCGGTCCGGCAGCGCCGTCGGGAACCCCAGGGGAGAGGCCCATCTCAGGCCATGGTTCCCTTTGTTTGGGTTATAATTCCGTTTGCTTTTTAAACGCCGGCCCATCGCGTAGTTTCCTTCTGCATTCTTCTTGGAACAGAACCCAGCCCCCGGAGCCGCCGGCGTCCGTTCTCTTCTTCCGCGAGGAAGGCCTTCCTGGAGCGGCCGGGGAGCGCGTCCTCGCGCGCCATGGAGGCGGGGGATGGACGTCGATCGCCTGCTGACGCTCTTCGGACGCGTCGAGGAGATGCCGGCCGCGGCCGCACGGCGAAGGGCCTGGTGGGCGCGCTCTCCATCGAGGTGCAGGCCTACGGCTTCGTCTTTCCGGAGGTGCATCTCGCCGCGCTAGCGCGGATCCAGGCCAAGGCGTTTCCGGCGTTCCGCACGGACCTGCTCGCGCGTCTGGCGCGCGCGACGGGGGCGGAGGGAGCGCCCCGCACGCTGTTCCGGAAGTTCCCCTACGAGACGCCTGGAGGATGAGGCCTACCTCGTACGCCGCGTCGTGGGGATGATGCAGCAGATCCTGTGCGTCAATCTCGAGGACGCGCGCGAGCTCGAGTGCGGCCATGTGATCGATCCCGATCTCTTCGCGGACGGGGACTTCGGCGCCTGTCCGATCTGCCAGTTCGCGGGGACGGAGGCGTTCTCGGCGGCGCCGGCGCGCCATGCCTTCCAGGGCGGCGCGCGGCCGCTGCGCGTGCTCGGCGACGGGGAGGCGGAGCGCCTGGGCGCGGAGCTCGTGGGCCGTCCGGCGTCGCTGTCGGCCGACGAGCGCGCCTTCGCGCTGTCGCAGCGCGGGCGCGCGATCGCGCCGCGGCCGGCGAGCGCGCCCTTGCATCGCGAGGCGTGGCTGCTGGTGCTGTTGCTGTGCGGCGAGGAGGCGGCCCGCGCGCGCCTGACGGGGGCGACGGACGTGCTGCGGGTGGCGGTGCTGCTGTCGGATCCGGCGGCGGATCTGTCGCTGGCGGCGCCGGCGCGGTTCCGGATCCGCCGCGGCGATCGGGGCTGCCTGCTGCGGATCCTGGACGGCGCGGGGGATCTCGAGGAGGCGATGCTGCGCCGGCGCCAACGCTGGCTGCGCTTGGGGATGGTCGCCTGGAAGGCGCTCGGCGCGCGCGCTGCCGGGACCGCGGGTGGCGATCCCGAAGGACCAGGCCAACCGCGCGACGGTGATCGAGGACAGGCGCGCGCCGATCGCCGTGGAGACGCTGGCGCGCGCGCGGCCCTCGAGACGGGGAGCGGGCGTCGGTTGGCGTCGTTGCCGCCGCTGGGGCGGATGTGGCTCGATCCGGCTCTTGGCGATCTCGTCGTTCCGTTCGGCCGGCGCGGGGATTCGGCGGGGCTCGGGAGCATGACGAAGGGGTCGCGGATCCCGGTCGGGCCCTTCCCGGTCGTGCGGCTCTTCGCCCATTGGACGGGACAGGTCGCCGTCGACCTCTCCGCGCCGCTGCTGGACGCCGGGATGCGCCCCGCCGGGCATGTCTCCTGGACGCGCCTGGCGCGCGGGAGCGGCTCGGGTCTGCCGATGGTGGTCCATTCTGGCGACGTGCAGAACGCGCCGGCCGGGGCGTCGGAGATCATCGGCGTGGATCTCGCCGCGCTCGAGAAGGCGGGGGTGGCCTACGTGGGCACGTCCGCGATCTCGTTCCGCGGCGAGAAGTTCGGCTCCTTCCCATGCTTCGCGGGATGGATGGGGAGGGACGCGCAGCGCTCCGGCGAGGTCTTCGAGCCGGCGTCGGTGCGCGCGCGCCTGGACGTGGCGTCCGGCGGGACGGGGCATCTGCCGCTGGTGCTCGACGTGCGCCGCCGCGCGGTGGTGGCCGCCGATCTGGCCTACGGCCGCGGTCGGGGGCGCAACATCGAGGGCGACGGGGCGTTCCGCGCGCGCTCGCGGCCGCGCTGTCGCAGCCGGAGCGGCGCCTGACGGCGATGGACGTGTGGCGCATGCACGCCTCGTCCCGTGGGACGCTGGTCGCCGATCCGGCCGATGCGGATCTCGCGATCCGGGCGGACTCCTTGGACTGGGAGGCGCTGCAGCGCCTGGCGGCGGGCGAGGCGTCGTGAGCGCGCCCATCTCCCGGACCATGTCCGGGATGGAGGAGCGTTCGATGGCGGGGAGGATCCTGGCGGCGCTGGCGCTGCCGCTGGCGCTCGGAGGCTGCCTGGCCTCCGATGCACGTCCGACGCCGCAGGAGATCGGGCGTCCGGCGCTCCATGCGACGCTTGGCCTCGCCCGGGGGCTCTCCGTGCTGCCGATCGAGGTGCGGCAGGGACAGGCCGAGGCGGCGGCGGCCGGCGGCGGCGAGATCCGAAGCGTGCTCGGCTCGGCGGGCGAGATCGAGGGCATCGGCCTGGTGACGGCCGCCCACGCCACGCGCGGTTCGGGCGGCGTGCTGCGCCTGCCCGACGGGCGCACGCGGCCCTTCGAGGTGCTGGAGGAGCGCGGCGACCTGGCGCGGCTGCGCGGCGAGGGGCCGGTGCGCCTGCCGCTCGGCGGCTGTCCGGCGGTGGGCGACGTGGTGGGTCTGATGGGGGTGGTGCCGCCCTACACCCTGTTCGGGCGGGTCATCGAGATCCGGCGGAGCTGGACCGCGGACGGGCTGCCGGCGGAGGGCTTCGTGGTGCGCGCACCGCTGCGCCGGGGGTTCTCGGGGGGGCCGGTGGTGGATGCGCAGGGCCGCGCGATCGGGATCAACTCGGCGTCGCGCCTGGACGAGGAGCGCGCCTACGTGGCCTACCTGACGCCGCTCGGAGGTCCCGCCTGCGGGACGCGCTGAGGGCGCGTCCCGCGCGGGGCCTCGATCAATCGTTGGCCGGCAGGCGGGTGCCGGTGGGCGCGGGCGGCTGGCTCCAGGGCCGGCCGCCGCCGGGCGCGAGGCCCTGGGGCACATAGACGTTGCCGGAGGCCCCGAAGGCGCCGGGCTCGCGCTCGGTGCCGGCGCCCGCGCCGCAGAAGCCCTGGACGATGACGAAGGGGCGGCCCGCGTCGTCGGGGTTCTCGTAGATGCAGCGGTTGGCGCCGGTCTCGCCGGGGCGCACGGGACGCAGCGTCACGCGGGACGGCCCCCAGGACTCGCCGTTGAAGTCCTGGAAGAAGGCGCCCTTGCTTGCATCCCCGGGGCAGGTGGCCGGGAACTGGTTCAGGTATTCCACCACGATGACCCACTGGCCCTCGGGATCGTCCGACCCTTGGGCGGCGGCGATGGAGTCGCTGTAGAGCGCGAGGTCCTGGGGCAGCGGGTTCCTGCTGTCGATGGCGCGCACGCGCATCGGCACGCTCAGGCGCTGTTCGGCGATGGCGGCGTCGACACCGTCCGGGTCGGGGCCGGGGCCGACGGCGACGCGGTAGTAGACGTTGCCGTACCCCGCCCCGGCGGAAGGGCCCCTGGGGACGCCCGGGACGGATCCGGCGCGCACCCAGGTCTCCCAGGGCATGGGCTGCGAGTTGTTGGCCGTCTGGAAGGAGTGGATCGTCGTCACGACGTAGGGCGTGCCCCAGGGGCAGGAGGGCTTGGGGACGCGCTGGAAGTTGAACGCGCCGTCGATCTGACGGAGGTTGACGCGCGGGATGAGGTCGTGGAGGCTGACGAGACGCTGGGCGTCGGTGCCGTCCGGATCGGTGATCCGTACCTCCGTCCCCTCGGGGGCGGTGAACATCAGGTCATTGACGGTGCGCAGCACGAGGGCCTGGGCGCGGAGGTTGCCGGTGCCGCGGTTGCCGTCGGAGGCGGGATCGCCGACGATGACGTCCTGGCCGTCGAGCGAGATGGTGCCGTCGCCGCTCCGGCCGGCCTCGAGGCGGACGTTGCGGCCGGAGTCGATGCGCACGTCGCCGCCCGGTCCGGTCTGGACGCGGAAGCCCTGGCCGGCGTCGACCGTGACGGCGCCGGTGGCGCCGATCTCGATGCCGGGGAGGTTTGGCGTCCAGGGGCCGGTCCATTCGACGCCGGCGCCGGAGCCCCCGCCCGCGCCGCCGCCGGGGACGAAGCGGATCTGACCGCTGGCGTTGGTCGGGTTGTTCGGATCGGCGGGGTTGGCAGGGGGGGCGGTGCTCTGGTCGCCGAAGCCGATCTGGTTGACCCGCAGCAGGTCGTTGCCGGCCATGTCGATGTTGGTCTGCATCCGGTTGAGCTCGGGGAAGCCCGGGACCGCCTGGCGGTGGAGGTATTCGCCGAAGACGCCGCCGCGGTCGGCCGACAGGACGACCGCGATGCGGTCGGCGGGGCCGAGGGCGCCGGGGCCGGCGGGCAGGAGGGCGGCGCCGTCGATCTGCCAGCCGCCGAAGGCGCCGCGCACCACGCCGCCGTCGACGACGCCTGCGTTGGGGCCGGCGAGGCCGATGATGGCGCCCTCGCGGCGAGAGACGGTGCCGCCCTGGCGCAGCGGGAAGCTGTCGGCGGCCTCGGAGAGGACGACGACGGCGTCGACGCGCACGTTCTGCCCGGCGCCGGTGCGGTTGGTCACGATGCGCCACCGCTGCCGGTAGGCGTTGCGCGAGGTGGCGTCGGCGGCGGTGAAGCCGGGGGGCAGGTAGGGGGCGAGGTCGATGCCGCCCTGGGTCGCGGCCCCGGCCTGGAAGACGAGGCGGGTGGCGGGCACGGCCGCGGGGTTGGCGAGGCGGGCGTAGTTCTCGCGCAGCATCCGCTGGGCGCCTTCGGTGAGGATCCGGAGATGGTCGGCCGAGGCCTTGTCGCGGATGTCGAAGGAGCGCTCGTTGATGGCGGTGGCGCCCGCGGCGAGGACGCCGCCGGCGACGATCAGCGTCAGGAGGGTCTCGAACAGGGTCGCGCCCGGGCGCAGGCGGGACCATCCGGCGAGGAGGCGCTGGCGCAGGGAGCGGGTCGGCCGGGGGGCGACGGTCATGGCGGGGCGGACTCCGGGCGGAAGGGCTTCCCCGTCCATTTAGCGTTTCGCCCGTCCTGGTTCAATGGGCCGGTCGGGGGAGGGCGAGGGAGAGGAGGATCTCGAAGGCGCCGCCGATGCCATCGAAGGTGGCGGCCTCGAGGAGGCTTCCCGCGGGGCGGGCGGCGGGGATGTCTCGAGGCGCGAGGCCAGGCCGCCGCCGCCGTCCTCGGCGAGGACGTGCCCGTCCGGGGCGCGCAGGCGAAGGACGGTGCCGGTCTCGTCCTGGAGGCCGCGGGTGGTGGCGGTCCAGGCGCCCTCGGGCAGACGGAAGAGGGCGCGGGCCTTGGGGCGGCGGCCATCAACAGGGGCAGGAGAGCGCGCATCGGAATGGCTCTTTGTCTCGTCGCGGAGGCGGAAGAGTGGTCCAGGAGGGCGGTGGCGCAAGACGGCGCGGGCTTGGCGTTTGGAGATGAAGGGGCCATCTTGGTCCTATCTTTCCCCCTCCGCTGTCCCCCGATGGAGAGACCATGACCGCCAATCCCCCGCCTGGCCCAGGACGCGGCCTCCTTCTTTGGATCGGCCTGGCCCTGACGCTGGCCTTCTTCTACCAGGCGGGGGCGCCGTCCCCGACGCCGGGGGATGCGCCGCCGGGGGCGATGGCGCGGACGATGGCCTACTCGGAGCTGCTGGACGCGGCGGGTCGGCGCGAGATCTCGCGTGCGGTCGTCGACGGCGGCGAGATCCGGGGCCAGCTGACCGACGGGTCGTGGTTCGTGGCGCAGGTGCCCCGCAGCGGCGACGTGCCGCAGCGCCTGGCGGAGTCGGGCGCGCGGGTGTCGGTCGTGCCCGAGAGCCAGGGAAGCTTCCTCGGCGCCCTCTTCCTGTCGCTGCTGCCGGTGCTGGTGCTGGTGGGCTTCTACATGGTCGTGATGCGCCAGATGGGCGCGGTCGGGCGGGGCATCGCCTCGATTGGGCGATCCAAGGCCAAGATGATGACCCAGGAGCGGGGCCGCGTGACCTTCGAGGACGTCGCGGGCGTCGACGAGGCGAAGGCGGAGCTGCAGGAGGTGGTCGACTTCCTGCGGGATCCGCAGAAGTTCCAGCGCCTGGGCGGGCGGATCCCGAAGGGCGTGCTGCTGGTCGGCCCGCCCGGCACGGGCAAGACGCTGCTGGCGCGCGCGGTCGCCGGCGAGGCGAACGTGCCGTTCTTCACGACGTCGGGCTCGGACTTCGTGGAGATGTTTGTGGGCGTGGGCGCGGCGCGCGTGCGCGACATGTTCGAGCAGGCGCGCAAGAACGCGCCGTGCATCGTGTTCATCGACGAGATCGACGCCGTGGGGCGTCACCGCGGCGCGGGCCTGGGCGGTGGCAACGACGAGCGCGAGCAGACGCTGAACCAGATCCTGGTGGCGATGGACGGCTTCGAGGCGCAGGAGGGGGTCATCATCGTCGCGGCGACGAACCGCCCCGACGTCCTCGACCCGGCGCTGCTGCGCCCGGGCCGCTTCGACCGGCAGGTGGTGGTGGGCAACCCCGACGTGGAGGGGCGCCTGCAGATCCTGACGGTGCATGCGCGCAAGGTCCCCCTCTCGCCCGACGTCGATCTGCGCGTGCTGGCGCGCGGCACGCCGGGCTTCTCGGGAGCGGATCTGGCGAACCTCGTGAATGAGGCGGCGCTGTTCGCGGCGCGCCGGGACCGGAAGTGGGTGACCAACGCGGACTTCGAGTCGGCCAAGGACAAGGTGATGATGGGCCCCGAGCGGCGCTCCCTCGCCCTCTCCGAGGACGAGAAGTGGCTGACCGCGATCCACGAGGCGGGGCATGCGCTGGTGGGCGCGCTGGTGCCGGGCAACGATCCGGTCCACAAGGTCACCATCATCCCGCGCGGCCGGGCGATGGGCGCCACCGTCTCGCTGCCGGAGAAGGACCGCTTCGGGCTGAAGAAGGCCGAGATCGAGGCGCGCCTGGCGATGTACTACGGCGGGCGCGTCGCGGAGCAGGAGGTCTTCGGCGAGGATCAGGTCTCGACGGGCGCCCAGCAGGACCTGAAGCAGATCGCCGAGATGGCGCGGCGGATGGTGACCGAGTGGGGCATGAGCGAGGCGCTGGGCGCGCTGCGCTACGCCGCGGCCGAGGAGGAGGTGTTCCTGGGACGCTCGGTCACGCGCACGCAGAACGTCTCGGAGGAGACGGCGCGGACGATCGACGCCGAGGTCAAGCGCATCGCGGGCGAGGCCGAGCGCCGGGCGCGGGAGATCGTGCGCGAGCGTCGGGATGCGCTGGAGCGCCTGGCGCGGGCGATGATGGAGCACGAGACGCTGGACTCCGTCGAGGTGCTGCGGGCGATCCGGGGCGAGCCGATCGTGCGCCGTCCGGTCCCGAAACCTGGCATGCGGCCTGCCTCGGTGCCGGTCTCGGGCGTCGTTCGTCCCTCTCCTGCCGCGGGCCTCTGAGGGGGGCCGGCTGGCGGACGGCGGGGACTGGCTTGCGCCTAGATGACGGTGATCTTGGCGGGCGCGGTTCGGGCGTTCTGTGCATGGGCGCGCCGGCCCGGCCGCCGGATCCCGTCATCTGGCTTGTTCCCGTCGCCCGGTGCTGGCAGAGGGTTGGGGGGCCGAGACTGCGGATCTGAGGTCCTGGTCGGTTGCCGTTTCAGGGCGGGAGGAGTCGGAGGAAGAGGGGATCCACTTGGGCGGTGGTTGCTTGTCCGGCTGCGGCCGCGCGTCCGACTGCGGCGAGATCACGGTGGAGGGAGTTGCCGGGATCGTAGGCCGGGAGATGCAACGGTGGATTGGTGAGGCTGTAGCTACGGGAGGAGTTGGTAGCCTCCATCAGGATCCGATGGGGCGTGGCGTTGAGCACGGCCGCGAGGTAGTGCGCCTCGTCTTCCCCGATGGGGGCGCCGACTCCGCGCGGGCCGCGCCGGCGTTCGGCGATGAAAGAAGCCTTGAGGCCGGGGATCGTCATGCGTCGTGCTGGACCGCCGATCTCGGGGGCCCAGGGCAGGACGGCATCGCTGGCGACGGCGGCGGCCCAGCGCGTGTTGGTCCGAACCAGCACCTTCCAGGGGTAGATCTGATAGGGACCAAATCGCGTCGGATGGAACCATTGTGCCGAGACCAGGCGCTGGTCGTCGCGCTGGGTCTCCCGGGAGATGTCTTCACGATTCTCGAAGAGGTAGGCCTCATGATGCGGTCGGGCGGCGAGCGCGCGGGCGTCCATCAGCCTGGCGGAGGTGCCGTCCCAGGGAAGCGGGGTCATGCGGAGATCCTTCCAAGGGGCCTGGAAGGGGGCGAGATGGCGGCCGAGAACGACGGGATAGAGGGATGTCTCCTCGATGGCGAGCGTCCGTTCGGCGATGGGGTAGGCTCCCTTCTTGGAGACGGCGGGACGCCGGACCAGGACGGTCCCGTCGGCGGAGAGCCATCGGCCATCCGGTCGTTGGACGGGGCGGAGATCGAAGAGGCCGAGGGGAGAGAAGCCGAGGGGGGTTCGGAAGCGGTAGTCGTTGCGCCGTGCGGCCAGCACGCGGGCGAGGACGTTCCCTTGGACGGACGGCCCGACGAAAGCGTAGGTGATCTCGTCCTGGTCGCCGATGCGCAGCAGAGAGTCGCTGTTGGTCTCGACGGGCCGGCCGCTGGTGCGGTCGATCCGGATCCTGGAGACGGGGATGGTGCGGATCTCGGGCGCCCCGCTCATGGATGCCGCCTCCGTGCGGCGAAGAGATATGCCCAGAAGGGCTGCGTGACGCCCTCGAAGACATGGCGGACGCCGCTCCAGTCGACGACGCGACGCAGATCGAGCCTGATGCCATTGGCCTCGAACCGGCGCCAGACGCGGTGGGAAGCGGTGAAGAGGAGATCGTTTGGCATCAGGAATCCGACGGCCGTCCCCTCCGGTCCCGCGAATCGGTGGGCGGCGGCGAAAAGGACGAGCGCGCAGACATTGAGGCTGTTGCCGCCGAGGTGCTTGTCGTCGGAGAAGATGGCCGTGGTGAAGGGCTTGCCTGCGAGATCGGCACGATAGCGGTCCGGCAGGACGTTCCATTTCACCCAGGGCGGGTTGCCGACGATGACGTGCTGATGGCGCAGCGTTGCCAGGGCAAGGCGATTGGCGATGAGTCGGCCCCACACGACGCCCGGGGTCGGGTCGGCGCGCGAGCACAGCAGGGCTGCCAGATCGCGCACGGCGGCCCTGGCCTGGTCGATCTGCTCGGGCGGCGCGTCGGCGAGAAGGGGGTCGAGGGCGGCCTCGCCCTCTGCGGGGATGCCGGCGGCGACGGCTCGTTCGAAGCGAGCGAAGGCATCGAAGAGGCGCCCCGGATCGGACAGGCCGGCGGCCGGGAAGCGGACGGGGTGGCGACGGTCCCCGACCGGCAGGGTGGTTTCGAGCCAGCCGTCCTTGAGGACGGGGAGGTTGCAGGTGTCGCCGAGGAACACGGGGATGATGGCCGGGCTGTGCCGTCCGATCTCGCCACGGGCGCTCGCTTCGGCGACAAGGGGCAGGATGTGAAGGAAGTAGTTGACCCGGGCCGTCAAGGCGGAGAGCGGATTGATGTCGATTCCGGCCACTTCGTGCAGGATCTGCCGCAGGCTGCGTCCTTCGGCGGTCTTGCGGCGGAGCATCGCGCAGAGGAACGCGCCCGATCCGCAGGCCGGGTCGATTCCCCGCCAGCCCTCCTGGCGGCCGGCGTCGGCCAGCGTCCGGCGCAGGGTGTCCTCGGCGAGCCAGAGCGGGGTGAAGAATTCTCCGAGGGCATGCCGGACGCGCCCTGGAACGAGACTCTCATAGACCCCTCGGAACATGTCCGAATCTGCCATGACCTCCATCGACGCGGGCGGGTGGAGCCGTGTGAGCGCGGGCAGGATCCGCTCCCGCAGGGGCGCGGCTAGCATCTCCCCGTAGAGAGGGTGCCTCAGGAAGTCGAGATGCCAGGAGAAGACGTCGCCCTCCAGCACATTATGCAACCCGATCTCGCGGAAGAGGCGCCCGGACTCGATGTCGCGCAGCATCTCCCTGATGTCCTGCGTGGGCGCTCGCGCGGCGATCTCGGCCGATGCCCCTCGAAGCGCCTCGTGGGCCGCGATCTTGACGAAGACGGCATAGGCGGTGTAGAGCGCGAAGAGCGCCCGGTATTCCCCCTCCTCATCGCGGATCAGGATCGGGCTGTCCGGAAGCGACAGAGCCTCGCCGATCGCCTCTCGCCGATCCTTCAGGCGGATCAGGTCCTTCGAGTGCCCCACCTTGAAGCCATGCAGCCACTCCTGGCGCAGCAGCCCCGCGCGCGCGTGCGCCGGGTCCTTGGACGCCGCATCAGCTTCGGCCAAGACATCGTGGAAGCGACGTGCCAGAACGCGCAACGGCGCCGTCGGCCCGGCAGCGAAGAGCGCCGAGAGCGTGGCGCCGTCATAGACCAGGCGAGTCTCCTCCCGCGCCGCGCAGAGCAAGTCGGCGAGCGCCGCGGCATCGAACGCCCGGCGCGATCGGATCCCTCCCGTCTCATCCGCCTCAACCAGCTCCTTTCCATCGGTCGCCCAGGCCCGCCGCACCGCATGACCGGCCTGACGCAGAAGCGCCCGATAGCCCGAGACCTGGCGCAAGGCATCTTCGAGAACCCCGGCCTTCGCAAAGGTCCCGTACGCCTTCACCTCGACGGGAGTCGAGCAGATCAGCAGATCGATCTTCCGAGGATGGCTGCTCTCCGGATTGTGGAGCGCATAGCCCCAGGACACAAAGGGCATCGGAATCCCCAGAAGATCCAGAACCTCCGGGACGATGATCTGCTGGTAGATCGCCGACTGTAAGACCGCCTCATCCTGGCCTGCAGCCGTTGCCGCCGCCCCGACGAGATTGCGTGCCGCCAGCACGGCCGCCACAACGGCAGGATCAGGAGCCTCAGAAAGGATTGGCGTCATGTCGTCTGATATGGCTGTGGTCATATGTCCAGTCAAGTTTGGATCTGATGGAAAGGCGGGAGGTGCGGTGGTCTTGGGATTGTGAGGGTGGGTGTTTTGGGGGCGCTTCAAACAAGGGATCTCTGGCTGGAGATCGGTCTTCGGGCCTATCGCCCGAGCAACGGGACCACCGGTCTGAAGACGACCTCTGGCTTCTGGATTCCGTTTTTGTTATGGATGTTCGGGGAGGCGGAGGAGGCGGCGCCAGTAGCGGCGCGCGTCCTCGGCCGCGTTGCCGTCCTGGAGGCGCTGCTGGATCCGGTCCTGCCATTGCCGCGCGCCGCCGCTCTGCCCGGTGAGATCGGGGCGTCCGCCCTCCCAGGGACGGCGGGCGCCGGGGGCGGCGCCGCCGCCGGCGCCTTGGCCTCCGGCCTGCTCGAGCTGATCGAGGAGGCGGCGCAGGGCCTCCGCGGCCTGGGCCTGCGCCTGGGCGGCGCCGTCGGCGTCCTCGGCGGCGATCGCGTCCGCGGCCTGGCTGGCGTGTCTGGCGGCGCCTGCGACGGGCAGGCCGAGGGCCTCGGCGCCGGCCTCGAGGCCGGCCGCGCCCTCCGCGATCCGGCGTTGTGCATCGGCTTGGGGCGCGATGGGGCCGGCGGCGGCGCGGGCGGCGGCCGCGGCGGCCTCGGCGCCTTCGGCCTCGGCGCGGCGTGCCAGGGCCTGCTCGAGCTGGGCCGCGATCTGGGCGCGCTGCTGCTCGAGACGCTGCGCCTGCTGGGCCTCCTGGGCGCGGAGCTGGGCGCGCTGCTGGGGGGGGAGGGCGCGGAAGAGGCCGTCGTCGGGGAAGAGGCGCTCGCGCCGGGCGGCGTCGGCGAGGGCCTGGTGGAGGCGGACCAGCGCCTGGGCGGCTTCGGCCAGGCGCTCGCGGCCGTCGACGGGGGCGGAGCTGCCGACGGCGTCGGCGGCCTGCTCGAGGGCGGTGGCGGCGGCATCTCCCTCCTCGGCGAGGGGCTCGTCGCGGCGGAGGCGCCGCTGATCGACGCCTTGGCGCGCCTGGCGGGCCATGTCGCGGAGCTGCTCGGAGAGGACGCGGGCCTGGACGGCGAGCCCTTGCGCGGAGAGGGCGCCTGGACCGACGACGGGGGGCGGGGCGGCCTGGGCGAGGCGATCGGCGGCGGCCATCTGCTCGGCGAGGAGACGGCGGGCCTCCTCGGCCATGGCCTGGGCGGCGGCCTGTCGGGCGGGATCGGGGGCCTGGCCTTGGGCGGAGGATTCGGAGAGGCGCTGCAGCGTCTCGGCGAGGCGGGCGAGGAGCTCGCGGGCCTCCTCGACTCGGCCCTCGGCGGCGAGGCGGCGGGCCTCGGCGGCGGCGGCGGCGAGATCCTGCGCGCTGACGGCCTGGATCCGGCCGTCGCCGGCCGGCGCCGCGGCCGCCTGGGAGGGGGCGGCCTGGGCGAGCCGGGCGAGGGCCTCCATCAGCCGATCGGCCATGGCCTCGATGGCGGCGGCGTCCTTGAGGGCCTCGGCGCCCTGCGCCGCACGGACGGCGTCGGCGAGCGCCCGTCCGGCGGGGCCTTCCTCGATCTCGACGGCGGCCTCCCAGAGGAGACCCTCGGCCTCCCAGACGCCGCCGGGAGCGCGGGCACGGCGGGCGGCGGAGTCGGCGGCCAGGATTGCGGCGAGCGGGGCGTCCGCGGCGCTGAGGTCGACCGCGGCCAGCTCGATCCCCGGCGCGGCGGCGGGGCCGCGGCGCAGGAGGAGGCGGCGGGCGTCGGCGAGGCGCCGGGCGAGGGGCTGGCGCCACTGGCGCTCGGGCAGGACGATCTCGAGGGCGGCCTCCCCGCCTTGGCCGGCGCCGTCCTCGGCGTCGGCGACGAGGCGGACGGGGGTGCCGGCGCGGGCGTCGCGGGCGACATCGAGGACGACGGGGATCTCGACGGCCCGGCCGCGCGCGCCCTCGAGGGGGAAGGCCTCGGCGTTCCCGCGCGCGTCCTCGAGGCGCAGGCGCGCGCCTTGGAGGCCGAGGTCGTCGGTGGCGCGGATCCGCAGGCGGAGGCGTCCGTCGCCGCGGTCGGGCTCCTGGCGCAGCTCGACGCGGGGCGCCTGGTCGGGGAGGACCTCGACGACGGCGCGCCAGGTCTCCTGGCCGCCGGCGCGGACGCTGAGGAGGGCCTGGAAGGGGGCGGAGAGGGGCAGGAGGAGGTCCTCGCCCGGCACGACGGACAGGGGCCGTCCGGCGAGGAAGGCCTCGGCGGGGCCGCCTTGGACGGAGAGGCGGAGGCGTCCGCCCTGGGGGACGCGTCCCTCGCCGTCGCGCGGCAGGGCCTGGACGGCGGCGCCCTCGGCGTGGGCGGGGGGCTCGAGCCAGGCCTGGACCTGGGGCGGGGGCGGGACGGGGCGCCCGGCGGGCGGCCAGAGGGCGCGTTCGAGGGCGGCGCCGTCGGCCTGGAGCACGGTCAGGGCGACGAGGGCGCCCAAGGGAACGAGGACGCGCAGCGCCCCGGGGTCCCGGGCGGCGAGCCCGGGGGAGGGGACGGGCGGGGGGGCTGCGGCCAGCGCCGCCTCGGCGCGGGCCTGGTGGCGCGCCCAGAGGGCGAGGGCCAGGGGGTCCTCGGTGGCGGGGCGATCGCGCAGGGTGCGGGCCGGGGCGTGGGGGAGATCGCGGTCGAGGCGCCGGAGGGCGTCGGTCTCGGTGGGGGGGCGCCAGGCGCGGGCGGCGAGGAGGAGGCCGGCCGGCGGCAGCAGGGCGAGGGCGGCCAGGAGGGCCCAGTGGAGGGACTCCGCGGGATCGGGAAGGCGGGAGAGGAGGGCGAGGCCGAGGAGGGCGGCCGTGGTCCCGGCGGCGGGCCAGACGAGGGCGCGCCAGGTCCGCTCCCACAGGAGGACGAGGCGGGCGCGGCGGAGGCGGGACGGTAGGGGAGACCGCATGGGAGGGGAATGTGGGGCCTGGCGGGTGCAGGACCCATGCCCGTCGCCGCTGAATTGGGCGTGCGGGCTACCTATCTTCTGGGCCGCTTCGGCCTTCACCCCGGCGACCGTCCTCCGAGAGGTTTCTTTCCCGCATGTCCTACGACCTGATCGTGGTCGGCACCGGCCCTGCCGGCGCCTTCTTCCTGGAGGGGGCGCTGGCGCGCCTGCCGGAGACGGGGCGTGTGCTGGTGCTCGAGCGCGGGCCGCGCCGGGCGCCGCAGGACTGGGCGGCGGGCCGGGGCGCGCGGGCGCTCTACGGTGACGCGGGCACCTGGCGGGCCTCCGGGATGGAGGGCAAGGATTGGTTCGTCACCGTGGGCTTTGGCGGGGGCTCCAACTGCTGGTATGCCTGCACGCCGCGGATGCTGCCCGAGGACTTCCGGGTGCGCTCCAGGCACGGGGTTTCGGCCGACTGGCCGATCTCCTACGACGATCTCGAGCCCTGGTATTGCGACGTCGAGGAGCGGATGGCGATCTCGGGGCGGGCGGAGGCGTTCCTGCCGCGCTCGCGGCCCTTCCCGCAGCGGCCGCACCGGTGGAGCGCGACGGATGCGCTCCTGGCCCAGGCGTCGCCGGGGAGGTGGACGGTGCAGCCGACGGCGCGGGCGCGGGACGCGACGGCGCTGCGGGCGGCCTGCTGCGCGACGGGGGTGTGCCATGCGTGCCCGCACGGGGCGAAGTGGCAGGTCTCCATCGACATGGCGGCGATCTATCGCGACCCGCGGGTGGATCTCCGGATCGGGACGGCGGCGACGCGGGTGCTGGCAGCCGGCGGTCGCGTCTTCGGCGTGGCCTGGCGTTCGGCGGACGGGACGGAGGGCGAGGCGCGGGCGCCGGTGGTGGCGCTGGCGGCGAGCGGGATCTTCAATCCCGCGATCCTGCTGGCCTCGGGGATCCGCCAGGGCCCGGTCGGCGAGGGGCTGCACGAGCAGCTCGGCGTGCTGGTGCGCGTGGCGCTGAAGGGGGTGCGGGGCGGCGACGGCAGCACGCACATCACCGGCCAGGGCTATCCCGCCTACGAGGGGCCGTGGCGGCGGGAGCGCGGGGCGATGCTCATCGAGAACTACAACAGCGCCCGCGACATCCTGCGGCTCGAGCCGGGCCGGTATCTCGAGGCGATGCTGCTGAAGTTCATCGTCGAGGAAGACCGCCATCCCGAGAACCGGGTCGAGCTCGACGCCGACGGGATCCCCCGCCTCCACTACGCCAGGCATGGGGAGCGGGCGCTGGCGGCGGTGGCCGCGATCCCGGATCTGCTGCCGGGGATCCTGCGGGGCCTGCCGGTGGAGGACGTCCGAGTCTTTCCGCCCCACGCGACGGAGGCGCATGTCCAGGGGACCTGCGTGATGGGGACGGATCCGGCGTCGAGCGTGGTCGATCCCTTTCTCGAGCATCACGCCGTCCGCGGCCTCTTCGTCCTCGGCGCCTCGGCCTTCCCGACGGGGGCGCCGGCCAACCCGACGCTGACGCTCTCGGCGCTGGCGCTGCGCGCCTCCGCGCGGGCCTTCGGAGGCCTGTCGTGAGGGGCCCGACGCGCCGGGAGGCGCTGCTGGGAGGCCTGGTGGCCGCGCTGGCGGCGGCGGGGCTGCTGCTGCCGGAGGGCCGCCGTGTCGGCAAGGTCGAGGCCTTCCGGGCGCTGGTCGGAGCCCATGCCCCTGCGGCGTCGCCTGCGGCCTGGACGGAGATCGCCGAGGCCTTTTTCGGACACGACGGCGAGGCGCTGCGGCTTTGTCGGGAGGTTGCGGCGGGGGTACGGGCGCTGTCCTCCCAGGATCCGCTGGCGTGCCTGACGCGCCCGGACCCGGGGATAGAGGCGCTGGAGACGCTGCGCCGACGCGCCGTCGAGTTCCTCGCGCTGGGGACGGACCTCCTGGATCCGCAGCGTCCCGCTTCGGAGCCGATCCGCTTCGTCGGGGTGCCGGATCCGATGTCCGGCCGGTTCTGCAACCCCGTCGCCCGGTTCGACGAGGGGCCGGAGAGCGCATAGGCGTCCTGAGAGGCTCGCGATGTCTTCCTCCCTACGAGCCTATCCTCCTGGGGCTTCGGCCATCGGTCATCGCGCCGACGTCGAGGCCCTGCGGGCGTTGGCCGTCTGCGTCGTCCTGGTCTTCCATGCGCTCCCGTGGGCCTTGCCCGGCGGGTTTCTCGGGGTCGATGTGTTCTTCGTCGTCTCCGGAGGGTACTATCGCCTTAACTCAGGCAGCGACAAGGGCTTGAGTCTCGGGCGATTTCACGGACGCCTCCCGGCGTTCGGATGACCTCACCACGGCCAACGGCATCCCACCGAAGTAGGGATTCGTCAGACGCGGGTCGGCGGGGGCACCCCGGCTCCCGGTTCTGCCCAGGCGCAACGCCCGGACACGTCGCTCCCCGAACGCACGCACGAGTTCGGCAAGGACCGCAGCCTTCCCCTGGAACCGCCAACCATTGGGGCGCGCACGGCGCGCTTCGATGTTGGCCGCCGCATTGAGGTCGGCGTGCATTCTGTGACCGCACCAGAGGCACACGAAGGTCTTCTGGTCGCGGCGATTCCGCTTGTCCACGTAGCCGCAACACGGGCAGGTCTGGCTCGTGTAGGCGGCGTTCACCTCGGTGGAGGTGATCCCGAACCGCTCCTCCAGATCGCGCAACTTGTCCTGGATGATCGAGCGTCCGCAGTTCCGCAGGATCGCGTTCAGGCGCGGGGAGAGGTCGGAGTGACAGAAGTCCAGCCGCTCCAGCACCAGTTCCCGAGGCTTGCCTTGTTCGACGAGCCGGTTCAGGACGCGCCCGACCTCGGTGCGCAGAAACCCACGCACGTCCCCCACCAGCGCCCGGTAGCGACGGCTGTCGCGCGGCTTGTGTCCGGCGCGCTGCTGGCTGGCGGCGATCATCGAGATCAACGCGTCGTACCGTTTCAGCCGCTTGAGCCAGCCCTGGCCGAGCAACTGGCCCTCGCTGGTGGCGAACAGCGTGGACAGCCCGAAGTCCAGCGCCAGCACACCATGGCCGTCGTAGTCGGCGCGGCTCTTGGCAAAGACCTCGCCCATGTCGGTGACGAGACCGAAGGTCATCCGACCGTCCCGCTCGTTCACCTGAATGCCGTTGGTGACGCGGCCAGGACGCGCGTCGTGGTAGGCGTAGGTCAGCAGCGGGACGGCGATCTTGCTGCCCTTCTCCAGCGTGGAGAGGTTCACCCACCAGCCGACCGCTCCGTTCTGCGTCGCCTTCACGGGGCGGGCGATGCTGCCCGCCCGGTGGTCTAGGCGCATGGAGATGCGGGACAGGTCTGGCTTGCGGTGCCGGGCCATGCAGTGGCGCATGATGGTGCGCGCAAGCCGCCGGACGGCATCGGGGACGACCTCGCCCGTGTCCTTCATCGCCACGTCGTCGCGTCGAAACCACGCGCCCAGGACGTTGATGGTGTGGAGCATGTGCTTGGTCGCCAGGTCGAGCGACGACCGGTTCACCGTGTCGCGGAACTCGTTGGCCCGGTTGCTGACCCAGCCCTGCAACTGCCCGACGACCTGCCAGCGCGCCATCTGGACACGGTTGGCCGCACCGATGGCGGCGGCGAAGGTGACCTTGTCCACGTCGTGGTTCTTGTCGAAGCGGCCAGTCTCGAAGAACAGCCGCCATTGCTCGCCGCCCAGCAGCACCGCGCCCTGGCGGTAGGCCCGCAGCAGCGCCAGCACGGCCTTCTCCTTGCTCACCGTCAGGTTGGACGGCAACAGGTCGGTGCGGTGGACGGGCGGGTGCTCGGGCTTCTGGCGGGCCATCAGGCGGCTCCCGTGAGGAAGCCGTAGGGCAGCGTGCGTCCGACACCGTTGCGGACCAGCCGCGCCATGCGGTCGAGGCAGGCGTCGGCCTTGCGGTTCCACCGGAAAACGGCCCCGCCCGCGTAGCGCCCGAGGTGCGTCGTGCTGATCCGGTGCCAGACGCCAACGATGGCGCGGCGCATGAAGTCGTTGAAGGACTCGACCCGGTTGACGTGGACGCGCAGGCCGGTCTCGGCGTCGGTGCGGGCATACGCGCGGTCGGCGTGGTTGATCGAGAGGTGCGTCTGCCGCTTGCCGATGTGCTTGTCGGCCGGGAGGCCGTCGGTCATCACCGTGGCCTCCGGATCGAGCACGCCATCCAGTGCCGAAGCGATGGCTTCCTTGCCGTGGGTCGGAATGACCTCGCCACCACGTCGCCACCGCGTTCAGCGGCGACCAGAGCCAGCGGGCGCTTGGTGCCATGTCCTTTCGGACTGGGCGGCGGCGGGTCGTCCTCCTCGCGGTCCGGCTTGGCGCGCTTGCGCGGCGGCGCTCCGGCGTACATCTCGTCGATCTCGCCGACGTTGGACAGCAGCGGGCTGTTCTCGGCCATCATGGCGCGGATGCGCTGACCGAGGCGCCACGCCGTCTCGTAGGAGACGCCCAGCGTCTCCGACAGTTTCACGGCGGAGATGCTCTTGGACGAGGCGACGATCAGGCAGATGGCCTGTGCCCAGGTGAGCAGCGGCAGGTGTGTACGGTGCATCGGCGTGCCCGCCGTAACCGAGAACTGGCCCTTGCACGCCTTGCAGTGCCAGAACTTGGTCTTGGGCATGTACGCGGCGTCGCCGACAGTACCGCAGTGATAGCAGGTCGGACCGTCCGGCCAGCGGGCACGCTCGAACCACGCCCGCGCGGCGTCCTCGTCCGGGAACAGGTCATGGAAAGCGCGCAGCTGGAGGGCCGTTTCGTTCATGCTTTGTATCTAGCATTTGTACGGCATTTAGTCAAAGCGATAAGTCCGGAGAGGGATATCCGTCTCCGGAATTATAAAGTTTGGAAAACCGCATACAAGATCTCATCTTCTGGGGATGAAGCCAAGGGCTCTTACCCTCCGAGAGTTCCACCGTCGCTTTCCCGACGAGGCTGCGGCACGGGCGTGGTTTGAGCAGGCCCGCTGGCCAGATGGCCCGACCTGCAGCCACTGTGCTCTGGTGAATCGGGCGCGGCCCGTCTC
>Ga0272446_1002461_pt1 | contig 25183 bp, 21 predicted proteins | sample YNPCB0061_FD_194587 | JGI IMG/M metagenome (GOLD analysis project Ga0272446, IMG submission 194587) | Hot spring microbial mat communities from Yellowstone National Park, WY, United States - YNP-CB-006-1 | ecosystem: Environmental > Aquatic > Thermal springs > Hot (42-90C) > Sediment | place...
TCCAAGCAGCTCAAGAGCTTCGTCGAAAGCTGAGCAAGCTTCCCTTCCTGTCGCCCCTACGCTCCCACCACCATCGAGCGGATTGAGGACCCACGCGCCCCAGCCGAAGCGAAGAAAAAAACACGGGATGGCACAGCGCGTCCTCGGTGCAACCGAACGTTCCCTCGCTCGGGCACCAGGGACCGGTCCTCGGGCAGCGTGGCGGAGATCGTTTCCGATCCGTGGGGCCATCGCAACCGCCCATCCCACGCCGGCGAGGCGACCTTGTGTCGTTGTCCAGGCCGCAGCGCGATCCGGCGTCCCTCGGTTGAGCTACACTGCTCACCATGCGCCTTCGCTTCTGCCTCCTGGTGACGGGCGTCCTGACTCTGCCTGCCTGCGGCTCCGATGATGTCCCGGCCGGGCCCGACGATTCGTCGATCCCTGGAACCAGCGTGCTGTTCGACCTGCAGGCCGACACCTCGTCGCCCGAAGCGTTTTTCGACATGCCCTATCCGTTGGACTTGCGCCTCACGGCCGAAGGCACCCCCGAGGTCTCCGGGTTCCCCAACCCCAAGAACATCGCCATGCTCGAGAACCTCCGCACCGTGGCGGCGCGTCGCAAGGGCTTCCCCATGCTGTCCGTGGCGTGGTTCCGGTTCGACGGCCCGCTGGCTGCCCGATCCTCCGACGATGTGATCGCCGCGGACAAGGCGTCGCCGATCCTCCTCATCGACATCGACGAGTCTTCCCCCGACCGGGGCAAGTTGATTCCCACCGTGGCGGCCACGATCCAGCCCGACCTGTACGTGCCGGAGAACGTCTTGGCGGTCGCGCCGCGCCAGGGCTTCATCCTGCGGCCTGGGACTCGCTACGCGTACGTCGTGCGACGAAGTCTTGGCGACGAAGCGGGGCAGCCGCTCGGCGTTCCGTTGCCGATGGTCCAGCTCGCGGCAGGATCCGCGCCCGCAGGCGATCGGGGATTGGCCGCCCAAGCCTTGTACGCCCCGCTCTGGCCGACCCTGGCCGGGTTGGGGGTGCCTCCCAGCGATGTCGCGGCGGCTGCGGTCTTCACCACCGGTGACGTCGTCGCGGACCTCCATCAGGTCTCCTCCGTGATCCTCGATGCCTACGACGTCGAGATCACGGGCCTGCATGTGGACCCGGACGATGGTGCGGATCACCCACGCTATTGCGAGCTTGTCGCCAGCGTCACCTACCCACGGTTTCAGCAAGGCACGCCGCCATTCGACGCGGCAGGAACCTTCGAGTACGGCAGCGACGGACTGCCGATCAAGCAGGCTGACGACGTCGCGCCGGTGACCATCACGTTGCCGAAGGCGCCGATGCCGCAAGGTGGCTATCCGCTCGTCCTCTACTTCCACGGCTCGGGCGGGCTGTCGTCGCAGATCGCGGACCGCGGCACCTGGCATCTGGAGACCGATCCGTCCAAGTGTCCCAACGGCGAGCTGGATACCTGGAACGGCCAGACCGGGTGCAACACGAAGGGTGAAGGGCCAGCGCATGTGCTGGCGCCGCACGGCTTCGCGATGGCGGCGAGCGCGTTGCCGGTGAACCCGGAGCGGGTGCCTGGGGCAGGGGAGACGGCCTACCTCAACTTCAACAATCTCGCGGCGCTTCCCTACACGTTCTGGCAGGGCGCAATCGAGCAGAGACTCTTCCTCGAAGCGCTTTCGAAGCTCGAAATCCAGCCCGACGTGGTTCAGGCGTGCAGCGGGCTGTCGCTGCCGCCCGGGGAGACCGCGTACCACTTCGCGACAAGGCCCGTGCTGGCTCAGGGCCAATCGATGGGCGGCATGTACACCAACATGATTGGCGCCGTGGAGCCTCGCATCGAAGCGGTGGTGCCCACCGGAGCCGGCGGCTTCTGGAGCTACTTCGTCCTTCAGACCTCGCTCATCGAGGATCTGTCCAACAAGATCGCGGTGCTCCTGTGGCTGCCGGGCGTCAAGCTCTCCTTCCTGCATCCCGCCATGCACCTGGTCGAGACGGCCTACGAGCCGTCCGATCCGGCGGTGTTCGTGCCGCGCCTGGCGCGCCGCCCGCTGCCGTCCCATCCCGTTCGCTCGATCTACGAACCGGTGGGCTACGGAGATTCGTATTTTCCGACGACGGTCTACGATGCGATGGCGCTGTCGTACGGCCATCCGGAGGCCGGCGACATCGTGTGGCCATCGATGCAGCAGGCGCTGGCGCTGGCAGGGCTCGACGGAATCGTTCCCTACGATGTCACGAACAACCTGACCTCCGAAACCGGGATCCCCTACACGGGCGCGGTGGTGCAATACGAGGGCGACGGCGTGTACGACCCTCACGCGCTGTATTCTCAGCGCGACGAGGTGAAGTACCAGTACGGCTGCTTCTTCGAGTCGTTCTTGAAGACCGGGACAGCCACCATCTTCGCCCCGAAGCCGCTGGGCTCAGCGTGCTCCGGCCCGTGACGAGGTCGTTGATGGAACGGGGCGCGACCCGTACGTGGATGGGCCATGTTCCGCCGCATCGTCGCTGGACCGGTGGATTCATCAAGACCGGGACGTCGCAGCGAAGACTGCAACGCTACCATGGATAGCGGCGAGTTGAAGAACGCGACGACGGCTGCGAGCTTCGCGATGCGGTGATCGACGCGCGCGGGGCGCTTTCCAGCAGGGCACGACGGTGACTTCACCAGGGACGAGACTGCGGCCAGTGCCTTGGAAGCCGTCATCGAACCGGGCCTGCGCGTTGAGCCTCGCCGGGTGCTTGAGGTCACGAGCGAGCGGAGCCGCCAGGTCGAAGCCAAGTCGCCGCGCAAGGGTGTCTTCCGCCTCGCTTCGAGCGGGCGACCCTGGCAGATGAGCCGGTTCATCTTGCCGATGAACCACCGATTCCCCGCTCGCTGCCCCTTCCTTCCCGCGCTGTCTTCACTATGATGAATCTGTGCCGGGGGACTCAGCGAACCGTCTATCGTTCCAGAACCTCGTGATCGAGCTCTCGACGGATCTGCTCGACGTCGGTGCGCATCAGGTCGACCAGCGCATCCTTCATGTGCTCGCGTCGATCGGCGAGTTCGTCGGGGCGGACCGATCGTACGTGTTTCGGATGCGGGACGAACGGCTGGCCGACAACACGCACGAGTGGTGCTCGGCGCACGCCTCGCCGCAGGCGCATCGTCTGCAGGGCCTCGACATCGACGTGGACCTGCCGTGGTTCGCGGCTTTCATGCGACGGCGCGAGGTCTTTCACGTGCCGCGGGTCCGGGACCTGCCCGAGCAAGCGCTCGCCGAGCGTCGGGAGTTCGAGGCCGAGAGCATCCAGTCGCTGGTGGTGGTACCGATGGTCCACGCGGGCGTGCTCACGGGCTTCCTCGGTTTCGACGCGGTTCGCGAGGAGCGCGACTGGAGCGCCGATGATGTCGCCGTCCTGCGGATTGTGGGGCAGATGCTCACGGCTGTTCTGCAGCGCGCCAAGTTCGAGCAGGACCTCGCACGCAGCGAAGACCGCTTTCGCAGCCTGGTGGAGCAGACCAGCGACTGGGTCTGGGAGGTCGACACCGCCGGTGTCTACACCTACGTTAGCCCCACTGCGCGATCGCTGCTGGGTTGGGAGCCCGAGCAACTCCTCGGTCGTACGGTGTTCGACCTGATGCCGCCGGACGAGAGCGAACGGCTCCGCGCGATCTTCGCAAGCCACGTGGCGGAGCGCGCCACCCTCCGAGGCGTGGTCAATCGGCTTTGCCACCGCGATGGACGGGAGGTGTGGGTCGAGACGAACGGCGTGCCCGTGCTGGACGAGCAAGGCGAGCTCAAGGGTTACCGAGGCATCGATCGGGACATTACCGCGCGAAGGCAAGCCGAGATGGAGCGTCGCGCCCTGGACGAGCGCATGCGTGAGGCGCAGCGTCTCGAGAGCCTTGGCCTGCTGGCGGGAGGCATTGCCCACGACTTCAACAACCTGCTGACCGCGGTGCTGGGGCAGACGACCCTGGCTGCCTCGATGCTGCCCGCCGACCACGATGCTCAGCGCTGCCTGCGCGTGGTCCAGGACGCTGCTCGGCGCGCGTCGGAGCTTACGCGCCAACTCCTGGCCTATTCCGGGCGCGCCACGGTGGTTCGTGGGGTGGTCGACCTGTCGTCGATGGCAAGCGAGATGGGGCCGTTGCTCGAAGCCTCGACGTCGACCAAAGGGCTGCTGTCGTGGGATCTCGATCCGGTGCCGCGCCTGGTCGAGGGAGACGTCTCCCAGTTCCGCCAGATCGTGCTGAACCTGGTGATCAACGCATGCGACGCGGTGCGCGGCAGAGAGCATGCGAGCGTGGTGATCGCAACGGGTGCGACGACGCTCGACGTGGCGTCGCTGGACCAGTCGTTCTTCGACCCGGACATGGTGGGGCGGCTGGTGGCTTGGCTCGAGGTGCGCGACAACGGACCCGGCATCCGGTCCGATGTCCTCCCCCGCATGTTCGACCCGTTCTTCTCGACCAAGTCGTCATCGCGGGGGTTGGGGCTGTCGGCGGTGCTGGGCATCGTGCGCGGTCACCGGGGTGGTCTGCGCGTGGTTTCCTCCGCGGCGTCGGGCACGGCGTTCCGCGTGTTCCTGCCCCTGGCCGACGCACAGCTCCGGGAAACGCGCCCACCGCCGCCCGTCGCACCGGTCGCGTCGAGTCGTGGCTGCGTGCTGGTCATCGACGACGACGATCTGGTTCGGTCCGCGGCGGTGGCGATGCTGGCGATGCACGGGTATGTGGTGCGCGAGGCTGCGGGGGGAATCGAGGGCTTGCGGGAATACGAGGCCCACCGCGACGAGATTGACGTGGTGGTGCTGGACATGACGATGCCCGGGCTCGACGGGGCCCAGGTGGCGGAGCGTTTGCGTGGGCTGCGGCCCGACGTACGGATTCTGGTGACTAGCGGGTACCCGGCAGCGGAGACCGCGGAGCGGATGGCGGCCCAGCCGCCCGCGGGTTACTTGGAGAAGCCTTTCTCCACCCAAACGCTGCTGGAAGCCGTGAGCAAGCTGGTGACAGGCGTGCCTGCGCAGGGCGCCTTGGACCATGGGCGCTCGTGACGCTGGCGCTGTCGGTAGACCGTGTCATGCTGGTCGGCGGGCGAGCGGTGGCCGTGGGCGTGTGCTCGACCCGAGGGCAGCGACATGATCGGACAGGGAGGCCTGACGTCGGGTTCGGTTTTTGCGGGTGACTACCGCGTGCTGCGCCCCCTGGGCAAGGGTGGCATGGGCGAGGTGTACGTGGCCGAGCAGCTCAGCACGGGCAAGCAACGCGCGCTCAAGCTCCTGCATGCCGAGCTCGCCCAGATTCCGTCGATTCGAACGAGGTTCGCGCAGGAAGCCCGGGTGGCAGCGCTCATTGAAAGCGAGCACGTCGTTGAAGTGCTTGCCGCTGGCGTCGATGCATCATCAGGGCGGCCGTGGCTCGTGATGGAGCTGTTGGAAGGCTCGGACCTCGCCCGCCTCGTGGCTGCGCGAGGCCCACTGGACGTGCGCACGGTCCACGAGCTCATGCTGCAGATCTGCCACGCGCTGTCGGCCGCGCATCGAGCCGGCATCGTGCACCGCGACCTCAAGCCGGAGAACCTCTTCGTCGCGAGGTCCAGGCAGCAGAACGTTCCGTTCAAGGTCAAGGTGCTGGACTTCGGCATCGCCAAGCTGCTGGCCGAGGCGCGACCGGGACACACGACGTGTGCGATGGGAACGCCCCTGTGGATGGCGCCCGAGCAGGCGGATGGCGCCCGTCCAGTGGGGCCGCAAGCTGACGTCTGGGCGTTGGGACTCATCGTGTTCTGGATGCTCACCGGGCGGTCCTACTGGCGCGAAGCGACCTCCCCCGCAGCGTCCATCGTTGCGTTGATGCAGGAAGTGCTCGTGCAACCCATCGTGGCCGCGTCGACCCGTGCGTCGGAACTCGGCGCCGGCGACCGCATCCCTCCCGGGATCGACGTGTGGTTTGCGTCGTGCGTCGCCCGCGATCCGGCGCTGCGCTTCCCGGATGCGGGCCACGCGATGGAAGCCTTGGAGGCCGCGCTCGGCCTGAGCGCCACCGGCGCGATCGCCTCCTTGCAGCCGTCATCGCGCTCGGACACCTCCGCGCCGTTGACGACCGCGCCAGCCGTCACGCCTGCCGCGGCCGGGGGATCCACGGGGGGGCTAGTTGCCTCGCGTCCTGGGGGTTCAGCGTCTCGTTCGTGGATCTGGGCAGGCGTGTTGGCCGTGGTGGTGCTTATGGGGATCGGGCTGGTGAGCGCAGTCGGTGTGGGCGTGGCCTGGCGGCTCGGTGCGCTCGACCGTGGAGCCGATGCCCCGGACCTGGCTGGGGGCTATCGGATCACCGATTCGCAGAACCCTCAGGGAGGCGGTGCCTACTCAGGAACGGTGCTGGTCACGCGACAGGCGAGTGCGTGGCAGGTGGCCTGGTCCATCACGGGGGGACAAGGCTACGCAGGGGTGGGGCTCGTGCTGGATCGCACCTTCGCCGTGGGCTTTTCGCAGGGGCACGTGCATGGGGTGTGCGCATATCGTGTCGACCGTGGAACGCTCGACGGTGCGTGCACCGGGAGCCTGGACGAGGGCAAGGTCACGCGCGAGAAGCTGGAGGGGCCGCCGGGGTTGTCGGGAACCTATCAGGTGGTGGGGCGAACGGGCACGGTGGTCCTGGTGCCGCGCGGCGACACGTTCGACGTGACGTGGGAGGTGGACGGTGGTGCAAGGCACGGGATCGGGATTCGGAAGGCGGACCAGCTCTTGGTGGGGTGGGCGCAGGCGGGCCGGGGCTACGGGGTGGTGGCGTATGAGATCGGGCAAGGGGGAATGAGCGGCGTCTGGGCGATGGCGGGGGGCACGCGACTTGGGCGCGAAACGCTCACCCGGCAGTAGCGGGTCATGGGTCGGAAGGATCGGCAACGTCACCGAGCTTGCGATAGATGGTGCGTGTGGAGATGCCGAGCAGTTGCGCGGCCAGGGACTTGTCGCCCTTGGTGTACTTCAAGGTTTCGCGGATGAGCCGTAGCTCTACCTCGTCGAGCGACGTGCCAACGGGAAACTGCAGGACCGACGGTTCGGGCGAGGACGCCGTGGCCACCGCTTCGGGCAGGTCGTCGACGTCGAGGGTATCGTTTCGGCAGAGCACGACGGCGCGTTCGATGGCGTTTTCGAGCTCGCGGACGTTGCCTGGCCAGGAGTAGTCGAGCATGGCTTGCAGCGCGTTGCGGGAGACGTCGAGACGGGGGCGTCCGTTCTTTGCGCAGTAGACGCCAAGGAAGTGGTCGACGAGCAGGGGGATGTCTTCGCGGCGGGCGCGCAGGGGCGGAGCGGTGATGGCGATGACGTTCAGGCGGTAGAACAGGTCTTCGCGGAAGCGGCCCGCAGCGACTTCGGCGCGGATGTCGCGGTTGGTGGCGGCGACGATGCGGACGTCGGCGTGCTGGGTGTCTCCGCCGATGGGCTCGAATTCGCCTTCCTGGAGCACGCGCAGCAGCTTGACCTGGACCGATGGGGACAGCTCGCCGATTTCGTCGAGGAAGATGGTGCCGCCAGCGGCCTTGGCGAAGCGGCCGTCGCGTCTGGCTACCGCGCCGGTGAAGGCGCCGCGCTCGTGGCCGAACAGCTCCGCCTCGAGGATGGTTTCGGGAATCGCCGCGCAATTGACCGCCACGAAGGGACCGCCGGACCGAGCGCTGCGGTCGTGGATGTACCGGGCCAGCAGCTCCTTGCCGGTCCCGCTCTCGCCCAGCACCAGCACTGTCGCCATCGAGGGCGCCGCCTGGGTCGCCACGTCGAGAACCCGTCGCAGCGCGTGGCTGTTGCCCACGATCTCGCGACGCCGCAGCAGGCTCAGCTCCTGCCGCAGCGACCGGTTCTCCGACAGCAGCCGTCCCCGCTCCGCCGCCTTGCGCAGGCTCTTGACGAGCGTCATTCGCTTCAGCGGCTTCTCGATGAAATCGTAGGCGCCTTCGCGCATCGCCTGAACGGCCGCCTCCACGGTGCCGTAGGCGGTCATCACGACCACTTCCGTGTCGGGCGAGACCTGCTTGATGGCGCGGAGCAGATCGATGCCGCTGGTTCCGGGCATCATGAGATCGGTCAGCACCACATGGATGCGGTGCTTGCGCGCCAGGTCGATCGCTGCACGCGCGCTGTCGGCTGTCAACGCACGCATCCCCTCGCGGCTCAGGATCTTCCCGATCGACGCAAGATGTGCCGGCTCGTCGTCGACCACCAGCACGGTGGTGGCGTCGGGTTGGATCCCCGATGCAGACGTGGAGCCGTCGAGGGGTCCAGACGGTTCGGCGGCGTCGGTGTCGTTCACGGGGCCATTGTGACAACGGTCCGATCCGCTGTCCAATTCAGCGGCGTCAGCGGTCGGCCGCTCGTTGTCAGCAGCGGTGTGGACGGTCGCGGACAACGATGGGGGGCAGGGTCCGCGCGGCGAAGGCAATGGGACCGACTTCGCCGCCGAACGTCGGCCTGCGGTCACCGACCCGGGATCCTGCACGCAGGCACCACGGCTCGAACTGCTTGCGCCTCGCCGTTTTTTCCCTGGCATGCGGGCACAATCCACCGAATCCATCCGTGGCAACGCAGGGTCGAACAGGTGTGCGCTCGGTGCATGCGTGCTCTTCGAAGATCGAGGTCAGCGCTTGACAAGCGGCTTGCGAAGGGCCATGCGTGTGCCTCCAAACGCCGTGGGATCGCATCGAGACGAACAGATGGACCAGTTCACCGCGCACCTCGACCGGGGATGGGACCTGGTGCAGCGTGGCGACACGCGCGGCGCGGCGGCTTCCGCTCGCCAGGCCCTGGAGATCGAGCCTCAGTCTCCCGAAGCGTACAACCTGCTGGGCTATGTCGCCGCACTCGATGGGGAGGCATTCGAGGCCATCGAGCATTATCGTCAGGCCGTGGCGCTCGACGAAACCTACATGGAGGCCATGTTGAACGCGGCGGAGGTGTACATCCACCCGCTGGGTCAGTTCGATGATGCCATCGCAATGTGCGAGCAGGCGCTGGCGCTGTCGGAGACGGACGAAGAGGTGGTGGATGCGCTGCTGCTGACGTTCGACGCAATGCTGGGCAAGGGGGATCTGGAAGGCGCGCGGGCGGTGGTGAGCAGGATACCGTCGCCGCCCTACGACAACCCGAATCACACGTTTCTGGTGGGGCGCGCGCTGTACGAGATCGGGGATGTCGCGAAGGCGGCGCCGCTCATTCAGGAAGCAGCACGCAAGGATCCGAACCACGCCGAGGCGTGGTACTATCTCGGGCTCATTCAAGACGAGCAGGGCGACGCTCACAGCGCCACGGAAAGCTTCCTGCGCGCCCGGGAGCTGGACCTCGAGGAGCCTGCGCCGCCCTGGGCAAGCCCGCGCGACCTGTTCACCACCATGGTGCGCCGGGCGCGCGACGCGCTCGACCCGGTCTATCGACGCTTCGTCGACGAGGCCGAGATCTTCGTGAGCGAGGTGCCGGGCATCGAGCTGGTGGCTGACGGTGTTGATCCGCGTGCCCTGGTGCTGCTCGATGGGCTGGCGTCGGTGGAGAACCCTGGGCCGCCGTGCTCTCGGATCTTCGTGTACCAGCGCAACATCGAGCGAGTGGCCGGCGCGCCGGACCGGGTCGAGAGTGTGTTGCAGGAGTCGCTGGAGCGCGAGGTGTCCGCGATCTTCCTCGAGCCGCAGAACGGCCAGCCGAGCGAGCCGATGCACTTCAACTGATCGCGGTGGTCGCCACGAGGGGACCGGCGGTATTCTGCTGCCGCGCAGGCATGCTGGTTCTGGGTGCGCCGCTGCATGGGCGCACCGTCGAGCGGCCGTCGTGGGTGATGGCATCCGGACCCCGCGCGAGATGCTGCGGGGCGCGCAACGGAGGGCTCGATCGAGGCGGGTGCTGAACCGCATTCGGAAGCGGGCATGTGGCCCGTGCCGAACGGTCGCTCGACCTCGATGACCGCCGTCGCGTGACCGGGTGCTGGCCGCTACCAACCAGCCGGACGAACGCCGTGGACTGCCGCTCCTGTCGTACCAACCCCAACGCACGCCGCCTGCTTCGATCGGACGGCCCGCCCCGCAACCGCTGAGCAGCCATGCCTTGAACGCTCCCGCCGCGCTCAATACCACGCGCCGAACGATGCGCCGAGGTTCTCGTATCGCGGGGCCAGGTCGGCCATCGCCGAAATGCGGTACGACGCCGGTGCGAGGAACCCCCATCCCTTGAAATCGAACGTGTGGATGTCGAACCCGAAGGTGAAGTGCTGCCGTGCGGAGCGCCCCGCGAAGCGTGATGGCTCGAGATACGTGCCGAACCGGGTCTTGAGCCAGCCGACGACAGGCTCGCCCTCGAAGCCCAGGCGCGGCGTCACCGTCGCCCGCTCCCCTGCGACCTGCTCTCGCTGGGACAGGAACGACTCCAGGGACACCGCCGAGCTCGATGGTCCCACGACCAATGCTTCGGCCACCACCAGGATGTACTCCCGCGGCCAGTTCCAGTAACGCGCGCGACGTTCGGCCAGCATCTGTTCCTCGAGGCCGTCCAGCCGCCGTTCTTCTTGCTCGAGCAGGTACCTCTCCTCTCGATCGAGCTGCTCGGCGCGTCGTGCCCGCGCCGTGTCGTCGCGGATGGCAGCCAGCTCCGCGGCCCTGGCATCGGCGCGAGCTTCGCGCGACCGCAGCATTCGTTCCCGCGCATCGTGCTCCTGCGCGCCCGGATCGATCCATCGCGGGTTGAGCGGCCGGGGACCGAGTTGGATGGCAAACCCCGCGCACAGCTCCCACGGCAGGTGCACGGTGCGGGGAATGGCCAGCGACGCGGCACGCCGCACGCCCAGCTCGTCGACGACCACGGCGGAGTCCTGGCGTGCGGGGGCGTCGACCGCTGCGCGGAAGGTCGCGCCGATGCGCCAGGGTTGGTAGTCGGGGCGGATGAGCATGCCGGCTTCCGGCGCGAAGCCCACCATGGACAGCAGGGTTTGCGTGCTTTGGCCGGGGGGTTTGGAGCTGATGTCGAGCCACGCGCCGCGGGCGCCGCCGCCGATCATGAGCTGGTTGTCCAGGAAGGCCCACCCGCCGATCAGGTCGAGACGCCCGAGGGTCAGCGATGACCGCGGGCTGTCGCCGCTGGCGTTGGGCGTGAGGTTGTACCGCTGGAAATCGCCCAGCACGCCCACACCGAGCGGGCCGACCTGGATCATGCCGCCCAGCGTGTAGAACACGAAGTCCTCGTAGGTGAAGCCGTTCTTGCCGTCGTTGTCGAAGTCCGTGCTTCCGAAGGTGGCCGGGAACGCGAGGCTGAAAGCCAGATCCCAATCGATCTCGTGCATGCTGTTGGGGGCGCGCACGGCGGGCGACGCGGGGTTGACCGGGAGTCCGTCGACACCTTCCGCGTAGGCCGCGTACGCACCGGCGAGGCCCGTGACGCGGAGCGGCGCCAGTACCGGCCCTTGCACCAGCTCGACGGAGTAGTCGTTGGTGCGGATGGGGTCACCGGTGCCGGCAAAGGCGGCGGAACTGAGCAGAGGCAGGCCCACGAAAGGGAGAAACCGCCCGAGACGCCGCAGCATGGGCGCCATATATATGCCCACGCACCGCCGAGGCCACTGGAATTGCAATGGTCCGCCGGGCCGCTTGTTTGGCGGGACGGAGGCGTGTGGTCCGCGCTGGCCGCATCGCAAAGCCAGCGCGCGGCCGTTCCGCGCTGATTGCGGTGGTTGCGGCAACCGCCACGGCAACGGTAACGCGGGTCCGTGCTGCCTCGGCTCCCGTTTGGAGCGAGGCTCTGCGGGAAGCGTAAGAGCAGGCGCCCGTGGCGCGTTGACCGGTCATGAACGCCGTCGCGCTGACGATTCCGGGCTGGTATGCCCCGTTCCCCCGGGGTCGGGCGACGGAAATGCAGCGTTCGGCCTTGCAACGGGCTAAGGTCGCGGCCGTGAGCTCGCCCTCGGGGAGCCCTGCGCTGGACGAACGAGCGCTCGTCGATCGAGCGAAGGCAGGGGACCGCGCAGCCTTGGGGCAACTGCTTTCGCACCACGGTCCCAGGCTGTATCGAACCGTGTTGCTGCCACGTCTGGGCGACGAAGCGCGTGCCCGTGACGCATTGAGCGCGACCTACGAGCGGGTGATCCAGCGGCTCGACCAGTACACCTGGCAGCCTTGTGGAATGTACCCGTGGCTGCGTGTGATCGCGATGCGGATCGCGTTGGACATGATCCGATCGGGGCGTCATGAGGTGCTGTTCGAGGCGGACGACCTGCAGCGCGAGATCGATCAGGCGGAAGTTTCGCTCGGCCGGGACGTGTCCGCGGCGGACCAGGTGCAGGCGCAGCACGACCTCGAGGTGGCGCGTGCACGGGTGCAGGACGCTCTGGATCGGATCAACCCGAGGTATGCCGAGGCCATTCGCATGCGGGTGATCGAGGAGCAGCCCAGGGAAGAGGTGGCAAGGAAGATGGGCGTGACGCCGGCGACGTTCGACGTTCTGCTGCATCGATCGATGGCGGCGCTGCGCAAGGCGCTTCGGCCGGAGGCATCGGAAGGGCAGGAGCCATGACGCGGCAAGAGGATGAGGACCGGATGGACCGAGAGCCTGCGCCGACCGAGGAAGAGGTCGAGCAGGCACGCGCCCTGCGTGACGCGCTCGAAGGCCGGGGAGACCATGCCGACGCGGAGCTCGCCAGGGCGCTTCGTCTGGCGGTGCGGCCGACGGAGCTCCCCCATCTGGAGCATCAGGCCATCCTCCATCGCACGCTGGCGAAGCTCCCGAACCGTCGCCGGAGCTTCGCGCTGCGAATCGCCGGGGTAGGAACGTCGCTTGCGCTCGCTGCCGCCGTGGCGCTCCTCGTTTCCAGGGGGATTGTCGCGGCGCCGGGGACCGAGCGCCACGACACGGTTGCAACGGCGTCGCTGATGCGTTCCCGGACGACGCAGCCGTTGTTCGACCAGCCGTTCCCGAGGCAGGGAGGAGAGTCGGCGCGCATCGACCGGATTGCCTGGGCGCGGGGCCGCGACTATCGCGCTAACCTGTTCGAGCGTATGGGGGTACGGTGATGGTCCGCGTGCGAGCACGAGCCTGGACCGTGGCGGCGATCGTCGTCGTGGCGGCGATGGGCGGCGGATGCGACGGGTCGCGCAGCGCCGCGGGCGGATGTCCATGCGAGTCGGCGGACGTGGCGCCTCCGGTGGACACCGTGCTGATGGCATACCTGTCCAAGGCCCGCGTGGTTCATCACGAAGTCGATCTACTCGAGCAGGACGATCGTCTTGCGGAAGCGGTCGCGGAGCTGCAGGAGTTGGCCGGCGCGGCTGCGCCGGGCGGGGGTACCTTGCCCGAGGTACAGGAAGTTCTGGCCGACACGTTTGCGAGGCTCGCGGATCTGCAGAGCCGGACGGGCCGGTATGACGACGCTGCCAGGTCGATCGAGGACGGTTTGAAGCGCGCGCCCGCGGGCAGCTACTTCGAAGGTCATCTGTACGAGGTACGCGGAGTGAGCGAGCAACGCCGCGCGGATTTCCTCGCAACCCGGGGTGATGTCGCCGCGGCGCGGGCGGCTCGCGAGGCCGCGATGAAGGCATTCGAGCGCGCGCTCGAGATTCAGGACCAGGTTGTCAGCCGCGCGTTGCAGGGCGACGGAGGCGTGGACGCGAGATGAAGCCGCGCGTTTGGATGGTCTGCACGGGTCTGGTTGCAGCAAGCGTGGCCGGCGGCTGCTCGGCCCACAAGGGCCAGCAGTCCCCAGCCCATGCCGCCTCTGGCGCCGACGCGCCGTCCGAGGAGACGGCCGGCGACAACCGTGCCGGCGCTGGTTTGGACGATGCATCGTCCGCCATGAAGAGCGCTGCGGCTCAGCCCGGCTACGGTCCACCTGGCAGAGCCTCGACCGACTCCGGCGAAGCAGTACCCCAGCAAATCCCGTATCCAAGCTCCGGTCCGCCGAGTCCAGCGAGGACGCCGCCCGGACCGCGGTACGCCACGCCGCCGCCCGGCACCGAAGCCGACCTGGGCGAGCGCATGGTCGACGACCAGCGCACCCGCGCGTTGCTGGACGACTTCCTCGTCGCGGAGTCCGCGCTGATGGCGTCGGCATCGAGCTGCGTGGATGCGTGTCGCGCGCTGCGGTCCATGCAACGCGCCGCACGCGGGCTGTGCGAGCTGGGGGAGTCGAGATCCGATCGACAGCGCTGCGAGGCCGCCGAGGCCAGGTATCGCGCCGCGAGGCAACGGGTACGCAGCGCTTGCGCTCGCTGCGATGGCGGCCCGTCCCTCGATCCCGATGCACCTGTCGACGACCGCCGCTAGCGCCATGGACGCCGTGCATGGGTGACGTCCGGCTCGGCCAACCATGGAGCGCGGGGCAGCGTGTCCGCAACGACCTGATCTACGCCGCCGCAGCCCTTTCTCTCGCGGCGTCGTTGCATCTCGTGCCGCGTCGATGGCTGGCGACCATCGGTGCCGCGCTGGGACGCACCGCTTGCCGGGTGCTGCCGTCGTGGAGACGCCAGGCCGACGAGCGTCTGCGAATCGCGTTCGACGGCTCTCCGCCAGTGACATCCGAGCAGGTGTTCGAAGCGTTGGGCGCCGACCTGGCGGACATCGTGCGGCTTCTGGACGATCGGGAGCCGGTGGACTCGACGATGGCGCTGGGGCAAGGAGCCGAAGGCACGATCCGGCGTGCGTGGAAGCATGGGCGCGGAGTGGTGTTCGCCACGGCGCATCTCGGGCCGATCGACCGGATGGCCGGGCTGGTGGCGTCGCTGGGATACCCGGTGGTGACGCTGGCGCGGGAGAGCTACGACCCGCGGTTCACGTCGTTGTACGAGCGTGTTCGCGGGAGGTTGGGGGTTCGGACGATCTATCGCGGACGTCCGGGCGCGGATGTCCAGCTCGTGCGTGCGTTGCGATCCGGTGCGCTGGTGGGCTTTCCGATGGACCTGGCCGGGCGGGGCGTGGCAACGACGACGTGCAGGTTTTTGGGTGAGGCGAGATGGATACCGGTAGGTCCGGCGCGGATCGCGTTGCGGACGGGAGCGCGGGTGCTGGTGGGCACGCCGGGGCCGGGAGAAGGCGGCCGGGTGGAGGTGACGGTGGAGGAGGTGGGCGCGGTGGAGGAAGCGGACCTGACCGAGCGGATGGTTCGGGCCTTGGAGCGACGGATACGCGCCTGGCCGGCGCACTGGGTCTGGATGCACGGTTGACGCGGCGGTGCGGTGACCGTCGCGCTTCGTTTGCAAGACCCATGTGTTTGCCGATAGACTTGAGTGGCTCACCCGAGCCGCATTCGGAGGGTGTGGAGTTCCCTTGCCGGCGCTTCAAGCTGAACGACCCAGGATGCCTCGCCCCGTGGCGGGGTGTGATCTGAAGGCTCTCCCGCTGAGCCCGCAGGATGCGTTCGTATTGTCACGAATCGACGGGTTCGTCAGCGAGTCCGATCTGGCGCTCATGACGGGTCTGGCGGCAGAGCAGGTGCGTGAGACGATCGAGCGCCTGGCGGATCTGGGCGCGGTGACGTGGGACGGGATGGCTCCGCGGGACAGGCCGAAGCCATCGGGCAACCCAGTGGCGGCCAAGGCACTTGCGCAGATGGAGCATCCGGCGGTCGAGACGTTCAGCGTGCCGCGCGTGGCAGACGAAGGCGGGGATCGTTCGCGCGCGCTGTACGATCCCGCGGAGCTCGACGAAGACGTGGAGATACCGCCGGACAAGCGCCGGAGGATCTTGGACCTGTACTACCAGCTCGAGGATCTGTCCTACTACGAGCTGCTGGGGGTGGAGCAGACGGCGGACAAGAAGGCGATCAAGTCGGCCTACTACGAGCTGGCCGGCGAGTTTCACCCCGACAAGCATTTCCGCAAGAAGCTCGGCAGCTTCAAGAGCAAGATGGAGGCGATCTTCTCGCGGGTGACCCTGGCGCACGACACGCTGACCCGCAAGGCGACGCGCGAGGAATACGACGCCTATCTCGCCACGCAGCGCTCGAACCGCCGGCTGGAGGCGTCGCTTCGCGACGTGGCGAAGATAACGGACGAGACGGCCAAGGCGCTGGCGGAATTCGCCCGCATGACGGACACGTCGGCGGATGCACCGGGCGATCCTCGGCAGCCGCGGCCGGCACAGGTGGAGTCGGTCACGGTGCGACGTGCGACCCAGCCGCCGCCATCGAGCGCGTCGCCCGGCACGTATCAATCGGTGCCGGTCCGCAACAGGGAAACGGAGCAGGCACGCCGGCAGGCGTTGGCCGCGAGGCTGGCGCCGCGATCGAGTAAGCCGCCCGCCAGCGGCGCGAGCGTACCGCCGCCGGTCGACTCGCGGCGGTCCATGCCGCCGGAACAAGCGGCCGAGGAGCTGCGGCGTCGCATGCAGGAAAGGCAGGAAGCCGCGCGAAGGCAGCAGGTCGTTCGATATGTCGAGGCGGCGACGGCCTCGATGCAGCGCGGGGATGCCGCGGCCGCGGCGAATGCCTATCGGCTCGCGCTGGCCGTCTCGCCCGATGATCCAGTGCTGAAGGAAGCGTTCGCGCAAGCGGAGGCGTCGGCGGCGGCGCAGCTTGCGGACGGCTACCTGAAGCAAGCGTTGTACGAAGAGAAGGCGGAGCGTTGGAAGGAAGCAGCGTTGTCGTACATGCGCGCGGCCGCGGGGATGAAAGACAACGCCGACGTGCAGCATCGGGTCGCGGTGGCGATGCTGCGGGCGGACATGGACTTGCGACGCGCGGCGGATCATGCGTCACGGGCCATCGCACTGGAGCCGCGCAACCCCGCCTTCCACGCCACGCTGGCGCAGATCTACCTGGCGGCGGGCATGCCGGCCAATGCCCGTCGCGAAGCCGAGGCCGCCGCCGAGCTGGCCCCCGCGGATGCTAACATTGCGTCCCTTCTCAAGGCCGTGCGTAAGAATTCATAGGGAAAGGTACAGGTAACCCTGCATGGAGCGAGTGATCGGCATCGACCTGGGAACCACGAATTCCTGCGTTGCCATCGTGGACAATGGGACGCCGACGGTCATTCCCAATCGCGGCGGCTACAAGACCACACCGTCGATGGTGGCCATCACCGAGGCGGGCAAGCGGCTGGTGGGGCACATCGCCAAGCGTCAGGCGATCACCAACGCCGAGAACACGGTCTACGCGGCCAAGCGCCTCATCGGGCGCAAGTGGAGCTCGAGCCAGGTCAAGAACGCGGTGCTGACGTCGAGCTACCGCATCGTAGAGGGGCCTCACGGTGACGTGCGCATTCAGCTCCGCGACAAGACCTACTCGGTGCCGGAGGTCAGCGCGATGGTGCTCCAGGAGATGCGGGTCATCGCGGAGGACTTCCTGGGCGAGACGGTGAGCAAGGCGGTCATCACGGTGCCGGCGTACTTCAACGACAACCAGCGTCAGGCGACCAAGGACGCCGGGCAGATCGCGGGCCTGGACGTCATTCGGATCATCAACGAGCCTACGGCGGCGGCGCTCGCCTACGGCTTCGGCAAGAACATCGAAAAGCTCATCGCGGTCTACGACCTTGGCGGCGGCACGTTCGACATCTCGATCCTGGAGATCGGCGCCCATGGTGTGTTCAAGGTCATCGCGACCGCTGGCGACACCTTCCTCGGTGGTGAGGACTTCGACGCTCGCATCATCGACTGGCTGGTCCAGGGGTTCAAGGACCAGCACGGCATCGACCTGCGCCAGGACCGCATGGCCTTGCAGCGATTGAAAGACGCCGCCGAGAAGGCCAAGTGCGAGTTGTCGTCGGTCAAGGAGACGGAGATCAACCTTCCGTTCATCATCTCGTCCGGGCGCAACGAGGCGCTGCACCTGCAGCAGACGATCTCGCGTTCCACGCTGGAGGGGCTCTGCGAGGACCTCATTGACCGGACGATCGAGATCTGCAAGCAAACGCTGCTCGATGCCAAGCTCGACAAGGAGGAGGTCGAAGACGTGGTGTTGGTGGGGGGCATGACGCGCATGCCCAAGGTCCAGGACGCGGTCGCCGCTTTTTTCGACCGGGATCCTTGCAAGGGCGTGCACCCGGACGAAGTCGTCGCGCTCGGGGCGGCTATCCAGGGCGCTGCGCTCGTCGACGACCAGCACGAGATGATCCTGCTCGACGTCACCCCGCACGCGCTCGGCATCATGACCTTCGGCAGCTTCTTTGAGGAGCTGATCCCGCAGAACACCACGGTCCCGACGTCGCGCACCAAGATCTTCACCACGAGCCGCGACAACCAGACGGCGGTCAAGATCCTGGTCATGCAGGGCGAGAGCCAGCGGGCCGAGGAAAACGAGATGCTCGGCGAGTTCATCCTCACAGGCCTTCGCAGGGCGCCCAAGGGTCAGGTCGAAATCGAGGTCACCTTCGAGATCAACGCCGACGGTATCGTCAGCGTGTCCGCCAAGGACCTCGAAACCGGCCAGCAGCAGTCCATCCAGGTCACGGCCACCAGCGGCCTGACCAAGGACGAGATCAAGCAGATGATCGAATCGGCCAAGGAGTACATGGTCGATCGTCGTTCCAGCGAGGAGTTCGAGGCGGCCAAGCAGGAAGCCGAAAAGCTCATCGTCGAGATCGAGCGTCTCTTCCCCCAGGTGGAGATCGTCGTGGCCGCCAGCGACTTCGGTCGCGAGGCGGTCAACAAGGCCCGCAGGATCCTTCGCGATGCCAAGGCAGCCATCGAGAGCAAGGATGCCGCAGCCGTCAAGAACCAGCTCGAGGCGCTTGCCCGCACCCACCGCATGTTCAAGGGTGTCGTCACCAAGACGCAGTAGCGAGACGCAATGGCGCGTGACACGGACCTGACGACCAAGCCTCCGCAGCCGCCACCCGACGACCTGGAGTGGGAGGATCCACGGTCGTCCGGTGACCCCTTCGACAACGCAGATGCCCGGGACACGGCCATGCCGCCCGACAGCTACGACGACTACGTCCGAAAGGCGTCCGCGGACGAGCTCATGGGACCCGAGGCACGGCGCGCCTTGTCGGCGCCATCGCTGCCCAAGGTCGAGCCACCGCGTGACGCCATGCCCACCTTGCCGGACAGCGACCTGGCATTGGAGCTGGCGGCATCCATCACGACGGCTGGTCCGTCGCGACGCCCGCCGTCCGGTCCCCATGAGATCCCGCTGGAGTTGTCCGACGAAGGCGAGCCGACCGAGCACACGCTCCCGCTGCCGATCCCGACCCCGGTCCATGCTATCTTGACGCCGTCCGTGCAGGCGACCGAGCGCCACGAACCTGTCATCGCCGAGCCGGGGCAACCGGAGTGGCATGACGAGGTCACGATGCCCGACTCCCGTGCTCCTACGGTTCGCGGCAAGCGCGGCCTCTCGTCGTCCCCAGACCAGCCGGCTTCCTCGAATGTGCTGGACGACGCCTTGGAGCTCGCCCTCGACGCAACGGGCGATGCTCTCGACCTGGTTGCCGCCCGCGCTACGCCGCTTGCGCCGCGGTCCGGCGATCCGATGGTCGAGCTGCGCGACCGGTATGCTGTCGGCGACTTCACTGGTGCCATGACCATCGCCGAGGCTGTTCTGGCAGACGATCCGTCGAATGCCGAGGTTCTCCGCTACATGGAGAGCTGCCGCGACATCTTGCTCCAGATGTACAAGGCGCGGCTCGGATCCCTCGACCGCGTCCCGCGCATCGCCCTGCCTGCGGAGGAGCTTCGCTGGCTCACGCTCGATCACCGATCCGGCTTCCTTCTGTCGTGCATCGATGGCACCTCGACCATCGAGGACATCCTCGACGTGTCCGGCATGCCGCCGCTGGACACGCTGCGCATCCTCTACACGCTCATGCAGCAGCAGATCATCGAGCTGGCTCCTGACCGCTGACCGTCTCCTGCCATGACCTCCCCAGCCATCTCTCGCGACCAGGTTCTGCACGTCGCGCGGCTCGCGCGCCTCGACCTCGACGACCTCGACATCGACCGCATGACCCAGGAGCTCGGCGCCATCCTCCGCTATGTCGAGATCCTCTCCGAAGTCGACACGTCGTCCGTCGAACCCACCGCGCAGGTCGGTGTCTCGCGCCTGCCGTTGCGTGAGGACGTCCGTACCGACGGTTTGCCGCGCGATGTGGTGCTCGCCGAGGCTCCGTGCACGTCGCACGACGGCTTCGCGGTGCCCGCGTTCATCGACGAGTGAGCCATGACGACGATGCGCGAAATCGAAACCTGGAGCGTCACGCAGATCGCCGAAAGGGTGGCATCCGGCGATGTCGCTGCCGAGCAGGTGGCGGAAGCGTTCCTCGACGCCGCGGCGCGACGTGACACCACGCTGAGAGCGTTTCTGTCCCTCGACCATGATCGCGTGATCGACCAGGCCCGCGCGGTCGATCTGGCCCGCAGGGCCGGCCGCCCCTGCGGTCCGCTCTGCGGTGTCCCCGTCGCCGTCAAGGACGCCCTGTGCACACGGGACATCCCGACGTCGTGTGCGTCGAGGATCCTGCACCGGGCCGGGCGGGCCTGGCTGCCGCCCTATGACGCGACCGCGGTCGAGCGGCTCCGCGGCGCCGGTGCGGTCGTGTTCGGCAAGACGAACCTCGACGAGTTCGCAATGGGATCGTCCACGGAGAACAGCGCGTTCCATCCGACGCATAATCCCTGGGCGCTGGACAGGGTACCCGGTGGGTCGTCGGGCGGAAGCGCGGTGGCCGTGGCCGCTCGCATGGTGCCCGGTGCGCTAGGCAGCGATACGGGTGGATCGATTCGCCAGCCCGCGGCCTTGACCCACACGGTCGGTATCAAGCCGACCTACGGCCGCGTTTCGCGCTTCGGACTCGTCGCCTTCGCCTCCAGCCTGGACCAGGTCGGTCCGTTCGCCAACGACGTGCGAGGCGCCGCGCGCATCCTCGAGGTCATCGCAGGACGCGACCCTCGCGACGCTACCACCGCCGACACCCCTGTCGGCCCGATCGAGGGCGCCTGCGGCCAGGACGTTCGAGGCATGCGTGTGGGCATCCCCGACGAGTACTTCGGCGAAGGAATCGACGGCGAGGTCGCGCGCCGCGTTCGCGAAGCCATCGACGCACTCCGGGATGCTGGCTGCATCATCGTGCCGGTGTCGCTGCCGCACACGCGCTTCGCCATCGCCACGTACTACGTGATTGCCACCGCGGAGGCCTCCAGTAACCTGGCGCGATTCGACGGCGTACGGTTCGGCTTTCGCTCCACTCCGGAGCGCGGCGACCTGACAGCCATGTACGGATCGACTCGCGCCAAGGGTTTCGGCGTCGAGGTCCGCAGGCGCATCATGCTCGGCACCTACGTGCTCTCCGCCGGATACTACGAAGCGTACTACCTGAAGGCCCAGCGGGTCAGGACACTGATCCGGCGCGACTTCGAGCAGGCATTCCGCAACGTCGACGTCATCGTCACCCCAACCTCGCCGACCCCCGCGTGGAAGCTCGGGGAAAAGCTCGACGACCCGCTGGCGATGTACCTCGCGGACGTCTTCACCTTGCCTGCGAGCCTGGCTGGTGTCCCGGCCATCTCGCTGCCGGCCGGGTTCACCTCCGCCACGGCGCAACGGCCGATGTTGCCGGTCGGGCTCCAGATCATCGCGCCTCCGTTCGCCGAATCGAACCTTTGCCGCGTGGCCGCCGCGTGGGAGGCGCGCAATCCGGCACGCAACGCGTTGCCGCCCATCGTGGCCCAACCATGACACCGTCCCCCGTGCGCGTCGCCCGCGCCCTGACCGTGACGCTGTCGATCGGCGTCGCCGGCTGCGGATCATGCGGCCGCCATCCTGCGCCCGACGGCAAGCGCTTGCAGGAATCCCCACCGGACATCCCGCCTGCCGCCGCGCCCGAACCATGGCAGTGGCGGCCAACAAGCCCTGCTGCCTATGCATTGCCCACCGGTTGCTCGTTCTCCGAGGCCCCGCGGCGCCACGACATCGATACCGCTCGGTTGCTCTTCCTCGCCATGCCAGACGACACCGATCATCTCGCGGTGGCTCAGGCCGGCGAGGGCAGCGACGTGACCGCCATGCGCGGTCTGCTATCGCTGCGTGATGCGCGCGTCGGCGATCTGCCCTGGGTCCATCTGTCATCGCCCCCGGTGATGGGATCGGCCGATGGACGTTGGCTTGCCGTGCTAGCGCACCAGGAAGCCACGACCTCCCACGCGACACTGTGGCTGTGGCGTGAGGGGTCTCCGATGGAGGCCATCGCCACCGGCGACCAACTCGTCGCGGCCGACGCCCGATGCGGCAAGAACGAATGCGTCCTGCTGACCACCATGCCTGCCGAGGTCGCGTCGCCAGGTGCTACCGTCTGGCAAGGCCGGTTCGACCAGCCGGTCGCCGCCTGGCGTCGGCAAGATGTGGCCGCCGACATCAAGGGTGCTCGCCCGCTATCCATCGCTGGACATGACGACCCCGAGCCGCGCACCACCGTCGCCCTCGACACGCCGAACGGGATCGCGTTCTTCGAGGTTTCGACGACTCATTCGCGCCTGCTCGGGGCGGTGCCACAGGACGGGCCGATCCTCGACACGGTGATGCTACCGCAAGGGCCGCTCGCGTTCTTTGTCGTGGCGACGTTGACGCCGGAGGGGTGCGCGCCTGCCGGTGTGCGACTGCGGCTAGCGATGCCGGATCGTGCGCCGCAGGATATCCCGCTGCCCGCGGTGCCCGAGTCCGGCTATGCCAGGCGCGTGGGAAACGGTGCGTTGCTGGTCTGGATCTCCCGCGTGAGCTGCAAGAATCCGCGACGCAAGGTGGTCCAGTCCGTCCTTGTGAACGAATCCGGACAGCCCGGCCCCTTCATGACCGTGGGCGACGCCGACGGATTCGCCCTGGCGTCGACGGGCAAGGACTTCCTGTTGTGGCTCCGCGAAGAGGGCGGGGTGACCCTGCTGCGCGGATCTTGCTCGACCGACTGAAGCGCCGCGCCACCCAGGCGACAGCCCCTGCGCGCGGGCCGCGAGAACGATGGTGGTTGCGGCGAGATCGTCGTCCGGCGTCGCGCCTCACGGGGCCCGGCCAAACTTTTTCCTGCAAAGCTGCCCGGACGCCGGCACTCACCGGAAGACGGTCGAGAAAGGGACGGTGAATCATGCCAACCGAGGTCGTGACCATGGGCACACCGGAAATCCCCATCTTCGCCGAGCAACCCGCATTGGATGCTCGGGCGAGCTGTCCGACGATCACGGATGTCATCGTCGTGAAAGGACCGCCGCCTCCTCCGCCATCCATCGCCGCGCGCGCCGCCATGGCGTCGCTTGCCGGCCTGGACCGCCTTCAGGATGCGTTCTTCGAGGCTGGCGACCGGATGGGATCCCGCGACGAACTCCAAGTGGTGACACTCGGTGGGCTTGAAGCCGAGCTCCGCGCGTTCATTGCGTCGACCCGGCGGCGTCGTTTGCGGAGTTGGGTGGTCATGGCCCTGGTCCCGCTGGCGTGCCTGGCGATAGTTGCGCTGTGGAAGGTACTGGCGGGGTAGAGCCGCCTCCTTGGGTGCCGTGGCCGCGCGGCGACCAGCACAGGCGGGCGTAAGCCTTCCAGCGGCGCGCAGCCCCCGGAGGCTGCCGCTCAGAACCTGGCGAAGTTGTACCCCACCGAGGCCATGAGCCCCATGGAATCACCTGCGTGGCCGAGGTCGAAGATGCAGAGGCTGCCGCGCAGGTCAAGGTCGCCCATCCGGTATCCCGCCCCGGCGTTGAGTCCCAGGTCGGTCTCGGACGACGATCCGCTCGTGGATCCAACCAGAGGGTCTCCCTCGGTCTTCACGTTGAACGACAGGAAATTGAGACCGGCCTCGCCCCCGAGGTACAGACCGTCGGCAGCCTCGCCAAAGTAGTACTCGACCCCGCCCCACAGGGGGATGTCGTTGATACCGTAAGTAGTCTTCACGCCAAGCACGTCCGTACTCTTGCGCAGGCCGTATAGATACCCCACACGTCCGGTCACCAAGAGCTGCGGCGACACCTCGTACTCGAAGCGGGCCAACGGACCGAGCATGATACCCGTCGCGTCGGACCAGTGTCCGATCGGAAGCACCACGGCAGCGTCACCGCCAATGGCCGCCTTCTGTTCTTGGGCGAAAGCTTGTCCTGACAGGGACACGGCAAGCAGCACGAAAACCCCTGCGTACTTTGCGGAACGTTTCACTTGTCTCGAGCCTCCACTCGTATCGTGCGTCGGTCGACGGCCCATGCGCCGCCGATTGAGTTGCCTTCGAAAGTTTCTGCCTCCTACCCGCGGTGTAGCGTGGGCGCAACTGCCCGGGCGACGGAACTCTGCCCGACCCGTGCTCGGTCGGTAAAGGCACGCTAGGATCCGGCGCAGGCTGCGATGCAGTCCGCGTAGCCGGGGTCGGAGGGCGAGCCGCATGCGCTCTCGCAATCTCCGCTGCCACCGCCACCGGATCCACCTACCCCGCTGACTCCGCCGCAGGTACCGACGCAATTGCCCTTGCACTCGCAGTTCGTCGAGCCGCCCGACGTGTTGCACGTGCCGTGGGTGCAATCGAACTTGCAGTGGGCCGTGTCTCCGCATGAAAAGTTGCATGTCTGACCGTCGTGGCACGTCGCCGTGCACGTGGATGTATCCGCGCAGCTAAGGGCGCAGTGCGACGGGTCTGCGTCGCAGTTGTTGTTGCAGGACTGTTGCCCGGCACACGCTTCGTTGTTCCCTGACTTGGTTCCGGAGTCATCGCTGCCACAGGCCACGACGGACAGGGCAACGACGAGTGCGGCGGTCACGGATTTCAGCAGATGCATCATATCGCTCCATGAAGGGGGTGAGGGTTCCGTACCTGTGCTAGCAAGATGTGATCCACGCCGTCAAGGTGTGATCCACGCCGTCCTGCTGTTCGCCGCATTGCTGGTGCCCTTGATTTCCCGCGAGCCCGCAGTGGCCGCTGTCTCTGCCATCCCGTGCGGGTGCGGACTCCGGCCCGCAATCTGCGACCTGCAGTCCGCCACGGCCCGGCCGACGCCAACCGGCCTGGCGGTCGGAATCGCGCCTGTCAGCCGTTCCCACTGCGTGTCCATGGACTCATGCCGCGGTCGGCTGACCTCACCGCTCTGATGGAGCCACCTGGGTGTGCGCTGAGACGCTCGATGGTGTATCCTTGCGGTACGAGGTGGCGAGCCCCGGACGAGACAATGGAAGGGAGCTTGTGAGCGATGAGGACTTCACGACGAGCGACGGCTTGGATCCGGACGGGCCTGTGGTTTGCGGTGTTGTGCGTCGTCGGATGTGGCGGAGACGCCTTTTCTG
>Ga0272446_1002462_pt1 | contig 25170 bp, 22 predicted proteins | sample YNPCB0061_FD_194587 | JGI IMG/M metagenome (GOLD analysis project Ga0272446, IMG submission 194587) | Hot spring microbial mat communities from Yellowstone National Park, WY, United States - YNP-CB-006-1 | ecosystem: Environmental > Aquatic > Thermal springs > Hot (42-90C) > Sediment | place...
TTCAAACATAGGGCGAAATTTTTAGTACCACAAATTTAAGGTATCTGCCTTCCATAAACCCGATCGGGATGGGATGATCAACGGCGTGTGCAGCTTCATAGATAATTTGTCCCCGCCGATCGGCTTGGTCACAGGCTTGGCTCAGCATAGCTTTGAAGGCTTCTGGGCTAATTTGGCTAGTGCAACTGGCAGAAACTAACAGACCATTAGGATTTAATAATCGAATGGCAGTAGCATTTAGTTTAGTATATGCCCTTATAGCAGCAAAACGATTTTGTTTGGTTTTCGCAAAACTAGGAGGGTCAAGAATAATTAAATCAAACTTGGTTTGTCTTGCTTGAAAATGATTGAGCGCTACAAAACAATCTTGGGTAATAAATTGATGCCGATCGGGATTTAACTGGTTTAATTCAATGTTTCTATTCATAGCTTCCGCTAAACCTTTACCTATATCAATACTGATTACTTTTCTTGCTCCGCCCCGCAAAGCATAGAGGGAAAAAGCACCCGTATAGGCAAAACAATTTAACACAGACCGATCGGTGCTAATACTCTCTACATATTGCCGATTTTCGCGGTGGTCGAGGAATAAACCGGTCTTTTGCCCGATCGTTAAATCTACTTCAAATTTTAAGTTATGCTCCCTAACTAATAAATTTTTAGGGGGCATTTGTCCCCAGAGTAACTGGACTTTTTCTGCTGTTTCTGAGGATTGGCTACGCCATAGAATACCCTCTAAGTTGGCGACCGTGGGTAAAATTTTGATCAAGTCGTCCTTCAAAGTTTTGAAACCTTCGGTATAGGTCTGTAACACCGCAAAACGATCGTATAGGTCCACCGTAATCCCTGGCAGACCATCCCCTTCCCCATAGAGCCAGCGATAGGCATTAGTTTGACATCGGCGGATCGGCTCCCTCAGTTCCCACGCCTGCTCTACCTGCTGCCTGAGCCAACCCCGATCGGGTACTTGGGTACGGGAAAAAATCCTGACCGCAATCGGACTCCGATCGTCCCATAGCCCGTAGCCTTTCCAGCCCCCGCAGCGTACCTTGACCCATTCCCCCGTTTTGGGCGAAACCTTACTGGTGACTTGGTCGCGATAGACCCAGGGATGACCCTCACTGAGTGCTTCTTTGAGATGGGGGACTACTGTTACTTCGGTAACCATGAATTTTGCTGAGGAATTAAGTCAATTTTGCTAAAGAAGTTACTATAAATTCTTATTTCTAAAAATGTTTTATTAGAGATTTGAATCTTACAGTATTATGCTTTTTATTTCAATCAAATTCTTCAATCTTTTCTTCATAGAAAAACTCTACAATAACTTTTCTTTCTGGGGTCTATGGAAGCGATAGCCTACATTACGGACAGTTTCAATTAAAGAAGGGTGGAGTTTCTTTCTTAGGGATAATACATGGGTGTCAACAGTGCGCTGATTATTGATTGTATCTGCCCAAGCTCTTTGTAATAACTCTTTGCGGGTGAGGGGCATCCCTTCTGCCTGTGCCAAAACGTAGAGGAGGCTAAATTCTTGGGGGCTGAGGTCGATTACTTTGCCTTTGAATTTGGTCAAGCGTTGAATTAAATCGATCGTGAGGAGTCCAAAATCTAAAATTGCCGGCGGCACTAAACAATGGGAACGACGCTCCAGGACAGCAATGCGGGCTAAAAATTCCTGTATGCCAAAGGGTTTGCTGAGATAGTCATCAGCGCCAAATTGTAAGCCCCTCACCACATCCCCTTCTTGGGTGCGGTTAGAAATTAACATAATTACCGATCGTTTTTGGCGGAACACCCACTGACAGAGTTCCAGCCCATCCCCATCCGCCAGGTCTGTATCGATCACAACAATTTGGGGTAATTTGCCTAAAAACACTTCCTTACTTTGCTGGATATTGGTAGTCAGATAGACACCGTATTGGGCTTGTTGCAAATGCCACCTAAGAAGGGAACCCAAGTTTGGGTTACTTTCGACAATTTGCACAAAGGAGGGCATGGCTGTGGCTTAATCAGGTATCCTGGCATTGTCTCATACAGAATTTCCTCCCCTATGGACTTAATTGCCACTAAAATTCCAGCCGTTTTTATCCTAGAACCCGTAGTGTACGGCGATGAGCGGGGTTTCTTTTTAGAAAGTTTTAATCTCAAGCGGTTTACGGAATTGACGGGGTTAGCGCCCCAATTTGTCCAGGATAATCACTCCCGATCGGGGTTTGGAGTTTTACGGGGCATTCACTACCAAATTCAGCAACCCCAAGGCAAGCTGGTGCGGGTAGTGACTGGGGAGGTTTTGGATGTGGCAGTAGACTTGCGCCGTTCCTCTCCTACCTTTGGGCAGTGGGTCAGCGTCATTCTGTCAGCAGAAAATAAGCGGATATTCTGGATTCCTCCTGGTTTTGGGCATGGTTTTATCGTCCGATCGGAGTTTGCCGACTTTTTGTATAAAACAACGGAATACTATGCGCCCCAACACGATCGGTGCTTGCGGTGGAATGACCCCTTCCTGAATATTGATTGGGGTAACGCCAATCCCATCCTCTCTAGCAAAGATCAAGCTGGTAAACTGTGGGAAGAAGCCGACCTATTTGACTGATGAAATTTCTGCTATTTGCCCAACATGGCTGGGCGGATGACCATCGGGGTATGGTACGTTGCAGTAGGTTACTGGGGGTAGAGAATGCCATCGCTCCCAATTTAGGTTGGTGGCAGACCTGGCGGCGCATTGCTCCCCTGATTAAACAGGTGGAAGAAGTAGCCCAAAGCCAGCTCAAAGCCTATCCCCGTCTCCCTTGGCGGATTGTGGGACATTCGATGGGAGGCTTAATTTGGTTGGAATTACTCCATCGGTATCCTGAATGGCACGATCGGGTAGAAAGCCTTGTTTTACTTGGTTCGCCGGTAGGAGGAGCAGAACTAGGCAGAATGTTAGACCCATTAAATTTAGCTATCGGTAGTGATTTAGCCGTTAATCGCCGCCCCATAGCTGAAGCAATAGCCCAAAAAATTCCTACACTCAGTATTGCCGGGGATATAGATGGGGGCAGTGATGGCGTTGTTACCGTCGGTTCGACTCAATTTAACTATGCCCAATGTCAAAATTTACCTAATATATTCCATCCAGACCTAAGATTTGATGCCAGAGTAATAACTGCTATTCATAACTTCTGGTCTGCTCCTTTTATATCTCAAATCGATCGGGATTTGCAACAACAACTAATCGACTATTTACGCTCTATTCCAAGCATAATTGATGGACATTACCGAGATTTCGATCGGGCAAAAGTAGTTTATCAATTTAACCAAGACTTAATTCTAAAACAATGGCGCAACCCCTTAGGATTTTCCCATGTTTATTTAGGTAAACAAAATCAATGCCTATTTGCCGGCTATGTCAGTTGGCTAGATCGACAAAAGTTAGCCCGATCGATCGGTCAAATTCCCCATAAATTTGGCGACTATCTTCTGAAAAATTAGCTTCAAAATGAGCTTCTAAAATCTATAATTCAATACTGCTATTTTGATACTAAAACTTGCATAACGCTTTTTAGTATTTCATCTACACCAATACATAATAGTAATCCTCAAAAAACAATTAATGGCAGATATAGTTGATTAACGGAGCAAGAAAATTTTTATTACTAAAATTGCCATCTAACAGGTTAAAATTAAACATCCGATATAAAAATAATATGCGTCACTGGTTATTGTTGGGTTTAGCGGCTGTCCCACCGGTCTTGATGGCACAAACCATGATTACGGAGCCTGAAGTTAAGACCTTTCTGACCCAATTAGAGCAGAGTTTTAACAAAAAAGACATCAAAACCTATGGCAATACTTTGGCAAGTCAATTTAAGGTGATTTTGCATCTCAGTCCAACGGACAAAGCTACCTACAACCGTCAAGACTACCTCGACCTATTAGGACAGGGATTCAAAGAAAGCCCCGACCGAAAAACCAAGTATGCCATTATGTCTATTAAAAATTCCGCTGCCCAAACGATCGTGGAGGGCAAGAGCACCGAAACCGATGGCAAAGAAACGGTCACCGGCAAATGGCGCTTAAACTTGGCAAAACAGGGCAACAAAATTCTCATCACTCAGATGGAATTATTTGACTAAGAGTTTACGTTTTTTTAAGAAACCAGAGAGTAGTTGTAAACTAGAGATATTTCTTAAATTAACAAACTACTTTATGCACCTCCACGAAATAAGCCATCCTAACCAACTCCACGGTCTATCGGTTTCCCAGTTAGAACTCATTGCCCAGGAAATTCGGGACAAGCATCTCAAAACGATCGCGGCTACGGGGGGGCACTTAGGACCTGGTTTAGGAGTAGTGGAACTGACCCTGGCGCTCTATTACACCCTAGACCTCGATCGGGATAAGGTAGTCTGGGACGTAGGGCATCAGGCATATCCCCACAAATTACTGACGGGCAGATACGATCGGTTTCATACTCTGCGGCAGAAGGGAGGCATAGCGGGCTATCTCAAGCGGTGTGAAAGCCGGTTTGACCACTTCGGGGCGGGGCACGCTTCTACCAGTATTTCTGCTGCCTTGGGCATGGCGATGGCGCGGGACTTAAAAGGAGAGGACTTCAAAACCGTAGCCATTATTGGGGATGGGGCACTAACTGGGGGCATGGCACTAGAATCCCTCAATCATGCCGGGCATCTGCCCAACACCAGACTGTTAGTCATACTCAACGATAATGAAATGTCAATTTCGCCCAATGTGGGGGCAATTCCCAAATATTTGAACCGTCTCCGCCTCAGCCCTGGTGTCCGTTTTTTAACAGACAACATCGAAGAACAAATCCAGAATATTCCCTTTGTCGGGGAGTCTTTGAGTACAGAATTAGAGCGCATCAAAGACAATATTAAAATTTTAACGATGGTGCAAAACAAGGTAGGGGCAGTGTTTGAGGAACTAGGCTTCACCTACATGGGTCCCGTAGATGGGCATAACATCGCTGAATTGATTGAAACTTTTAACATGGCGCACCGCCTGCCTGGTCCGGTCATGGTCCATGTGGCAACCACGAAGGGTAAGGGCTATCCCTACGCCGAAGCCGATCGGGTGGGCTACCATGCCCAAAATGCCTTTGATTTAGCCACGGGCAAAGCGAACAAGTCCAGTAAACCAAAGCCCCCCAGCTATTCTAAAATTTTTGGCGAAACCCTCACCCGCCTGGCGGAACAAGACCCCCGCATTATCGGCATTACGGCAGCGATGGCAACGGGTACGGGGCTAGATATTCTCCAGAAGAGCCTGCCCAAGCAGTATGTGGATGTGGGAATTGCCGAGCAGCACGCAGTTACTCTTGCTGCTGGCATGGCTTGCGAAGGCATGAAACCGGTGGCTGCCATATATTCCACTTTTTTACAACGGGCGTTTGACCAGATTGTCCATGATGTTTGTATCCAAAATCTGCCGGTATTTTTCTGCCTCGATCGGGCGGGCATTGTGGGGGCAGATGGTCCAACCCACCAGGGGATGTATGACATTGCCTACTTGCGCTGTATTCCTAACATGGTCTTGATGGCTCCCAAGGATGAGGCGGAACTGCAAGCGATGTTGGTGACGGGCTTAAATCACAATGGTCCGATCGCTATGCGTTATCCCAGAGGTAATGGCATCGGGGTACCCACTATGGCGGAGGGCTGGGAGGCTCTACCGATCGGGGAAGCCGAAATCTTACGCCAGGGGGATGATCTATTACTAATTGCCTATGGTTCTATGGTCTACCCTGCTTTACAGACTGGGGAAATTTTAAGGGAACATGGCATCGAAGCCACGGTAGTTAATGCCCGGTTTGCCAAGCCCCTCGATCGGGATTTGTTGTTGCCCCTATGTCAGCAGATCAAAAAAGTAGTCACCCTAGAGGAAGGTTGTTTGATGGGGGGCTTTGGTTCCGCTGTGCTAGAAATGTTGATGGATGCAGGGGTGACCGTACCTGTCCAACGGTTTGGGGTGCCTGATATTTTGGTAGATCATGCCCAGCCCCATGAGTCCTTTGCTGATTTGGGCCTAACGCCGGGGCAAATGGCAGCGCAAATCCTCCAGCGTTATTTTGCCAAAACCGAGGTGCTATCTAACGTCTAGCGCTTCTACACAACGTTCGCAGATAGTGGGATGCTCCTGAAAGGCTCCTACTTGCAGGGAATAGTTCCAACAGCGGGCGCACTTTTCCCCCTCTGCCCGATCGACCCCGATCGTGAGGTCTTCTCCATCAAGGCGGTAGGGCACATCGGGTAAGACATCGACAAACTGCACCTGAGAAGTAATAAACAAATAACGGAGTTCATCTTTGACCGAGTTTAACAACTCCTTCAGTTCTTCATTTTTGATCTGCAAAAGTACCTTTGCTTCTAAAGAAGCCCCGATCGTTTTTTCGTTTCTGGCAGTTTCCAAGACTTTATTCACTTCAGTCCGCACGTCACGCAGTCTTTCCCATCTTTTTTTTAGTTGTTCATTCTGCCAAGTAGAAGGAAAATCAAACCAACCAGACTGAAAGACAGACTTGGTTTTAACCGGATAGGGATAATAACTCCAGATGTCTTCGGCAGTATGACAGAGGACAGGCGCAATCCCTTTAGTAATTAGCTCCAAACAATAGGCTAAAACGGTCTGACAAGAGCGACGTAGAGGGGAATTAGCAGACCTAATATACAAACGATCCTTGGCAACATCTAAATAGAAGTTGGATAATTCTACCGTGCAAAAGTTCTGCATGGTCTGAAAGAAGCGATAAAACTGAAAACTATCGTAGGCGTTGGTAATCTCTTCTGCCATCGATCGGATGACATGGAGCAAATAACGATCGATTTCCGGTAGGTCGTCATAACTAACTGTATGTTGAGTAGGATCAAAATCAAAGAGATTGGACAATAAAAACCGAGCCGTATTTCTGATCTTGCGACTTACATCTGCCATCTGAGACAAAATCGTTTTACCGATCGGGACATCGCTGTTATAGTCTACACTAGAAACCCAAAGACGGAGGACATCGGCACCATAGGCGGGTTCTTGTTTTTTGTCTTTGCCGCCGTTAATAATCAACATCGGATCGATAATATTACCTAAAGACTTGCTCATCTTTTGTCCTTTTTCATCTAAGACAAAACCATGAGTTAACACGGTACGATAGGGGGCATGGTTATTCACCGCCACAGAAGTTAATAAAGAAGACTGAAACCAACCCCGGTGTTGATCGGAGCCTTCTAAATAAAGATCAGCTGGATAACTTAACTCTGGTCTTTGTTTGGCAACCGCAGCCCAAGAAGAACCAGAATCAAACCATACATCCATCGTATCTGTGCCTTTGCGATAACGACTGCTTTCTTTTTTATATTGATCTGGTAAGAGCTCTTCTACCGACATTTCCCACCAAGCATCAGAACCTTTTTCCCGAAAGATCGACTGGATATAACCGATCGTTTGTTCATTTAACAAATATTCTTCTGTTTCAATATCATAAAATACTGGGATCGGCACCCCCCAAGCCCGCTGACGGGAAATGCACCAATCCGATCGTTCTTGTACCATTGCCGTAATTCGATTTTCACCGGCAGACGGAAACCATTTTACGGCTTTAATCGATCGGAGAGCCTCTTCCCGAAACCCATCTACCGAAGCAAACCATTGTTTTGTTGCCCGCAGAATGACCGGTTTTTTCGTCCGCCAATCGTAGGGATATTTGTGGACATAGGGTTCTTGTTTTAGTAAGGCGTTTTTATCTTGTAATGCTTGAATGACTGCACTATTACCATCTTTCAAAACGGCTAAACCGGCAAACTCTGCCGCTTCATTCGTAAAAACACCATTGTCATCCACGGGCGAAAGAACCCCCAAATGATACTTATTCCCCACCATAAAGTCATCCTGTCCGTGACCAGGGGCGGTGTGAACCAGACCTGTACCGGATTCTGCTGTGACATGATTACCTAAAATAAAGGGGCTTTCCCGATCGAATAAAGGATGACGAGCGACGGTATGTTCTAGCATCTTACCTGGAAAACTATCTAAAATCGTCAGAGATTTTTCTAGCTTTTGTTCTAGGTTTTCTTTCAGTTCTGTAGCGATAATCAAAAAACGATCGTTGTCTGACACCACACTATAGGACAAACTGGGATTTACACAAATACCAAGATTTGCCGGAATTGTCCAGGGAGTGGTAGTCCAGATTAAGGCATAAAGCCGTCCGGTGTATTTTTCTAACAAAGAACGACTTTCTTCTGCCAAACGAATAACCGGAAAAGCCACATAAATACTAGGAGAAGTATGACCTTCCGGGTATTCTAACTCTGCTTCTGCTAGAGCAGTTTGGGAACTAGGAGACCAATAAACTGGCTTCAAACCCCGATAGATATAGCCTTTCAGTGCCATTGCGCCAAACACACCTACTTGGGCTGCTTCATATTCCGGCTTGAGGGTGAGATAGGGTTGGTCATAGTTGCCCCACACACCCCAACGCTTAAACCCCTTTGCCTGGTCTTCTACCGTCGAAAGAGCAAATTCCTTTGCCTTTCGTCTTAATTCTAAAGGGGTTAGTTGTTTTCTCTCTTCTGGTTTGATATTTTGTAAGACTTTCAACTCGATCGGTAGACCATGACAATCCCAACCTAAAACATAGTTTACCTTTCTACCTTGCAAAATATGATAACGATTGATGATGTCTTTCAAAATTTTATTGAGGGCATGACCCATGTGGAGGGTACCATTGGCATAGGGGGGACCATCGTGCAAAATAAACTTTTCCCCTGGATTTTCCTGGGCTAGTGTCTCATAGATACAGTTTTCAGCCCAAAATCCCTGGATTTCTAGCTCCCGCTCCGACGCATTCGCCCGCATCGGAAATTCTGTTTGGGGGAGATTGAGGGTATCTTTGTAGTCCTGCACTTCAGTCATGGCGATTGTAATCATTGGCTGATTTATTATGACCGATTTTCACCCTCCCCTCCCCTAAAATGGTTACAACAACAAAAATAAAGTAAAAGTTTCGATGAATAGAGGATTTGCCGATCGAATGACCTACTTGGGGGGGAATGTCTTTGCCACGATCGATCGGGTGAAGCAGGCGGTGTTAGAACAAGGTAAAGACCTGATCGATTTATCTTTAGGTTCTGCCGATCTGCCTACGGATGCTAGTATTTTAAGCTCGATCGGGGAGGCGTTACAGGATAAAACGACCCATGGCTATGTCCTCTTCAGTCAGACTCTTTCTTTTCGTCAGACGGTAGCCCGTTGGTTCACTGAGCGGTTTGGCATAGATGTTGATCCAGATAGAGAAGTTTTACCCCTAATTGGTTCCCAGGAGGGGACTGCTCACCTTCCCTTGGCACTGTTAAATCCGGGAGACTATGGGCTTTTACAGGACCCCGGCTATCCTTCCCACTACGGCGGCGTTTATTTGGCGGGGGGTGTGCCCTGGGGAATGCCCCTCCATGGAGATTTGGGCTTTTTGCCCGATTTCCAAGCTATTCCCCCGCTGGTGCTAGACCGATCGAGGTTGATGATTTTAAGCTATCCCCACAACCCTACTACTGCCGTGGGTAGCTTAGATTTTTTTCGGGAAGCGGTGAATTTCTGCCAGCGTCATAATTTGTGGCTGATCCATGACTTCCCCTACGTTGATCTGGTATTTGATGGTTATGTAGCGCCTTCTATGTTGGAAGCCGATCGGGAGAAGTCCGTCACGATCGAGTTTTTTACCCTGTCTAAGTCCTTTAACATGGGGGGATTCCGGGTTGGTTTTGCAGTAGGGAATCGGGAACTGGTCGGGGCTTTGCGGCAGATCAAATCGATCGTGGACTTTAATCAATACCAGGGGATTTTGCGGGGGGCAATCAAGGCGCTCCAGGGAGATGGGCGGATCGTCAGGCAAGGGGTTGCCGAATTCCAGCGCCGCAGGGATTTTATGGTAGAGGCATTAAACTCGATCGGTTGGTCAGTTCCTAAACCTAAAGCCACTATGTACCTATGGGCAAAAATTCACCACCCAAATTCGATGGAGTTCTGTCAGAAGTTGATCTACGATCGGGGGGTAGCCCTCTCCCCTGGTTCAGGCTTTGGCAAAGAGGGGGAAGGCTTTGTCAGGTTTGCCCTCGTTCATCCCATTCCAGTTTTACAAGAAGTCATCCATCGTTTAGAGGGCTTTGGCTGAACATAAAAAAAGACCGATCGGGAAAGTGTCACAAAACCGAGGCTTGAAGCTGTAAGGTTATTTAATACTATATTTGTCCTATAGATCATAAAAAGATGAAACCGATCGATCATTCTGCTGCCCAGAATCTCTATCAAGTATGGCAAAAAGTAGCCGCAATTTATCCCGATGTACCTGCTTTGATCAATCCCCATGCTCCCTATCAAGGTTCTTTGACCTATAAAGAAATGGTGGAACAGATCACTAAATTTGGGGCGGGCTTAAGACATTTGGGCATCCAACCCCGATCGAAGGTAGCTTTGTTTGCTGATAATTCCCCCCGTTGGTTGATTGCTGACCAGGGAGTTTTAGCGATCGGGGCAGTAAACGTCACCCGTAGTTCTCAAGCAGAATCAAGGGAGTTGTTGTTCATTTTACAAAACAGCGAAAGTTCAGTCTTAATTGTGGAAGACTTAAAAACCCTCCAGAAGTTACAACCGGATTTAGAAAGATACAACCTCTCTAATATCATTCTTCTTTCTGATGAACCAGGTTATACCAACTTTCAAGATGTGATAAATCTGGGAAAAGATGGTGATTTAGGCGAAACACAAACCGATCGATCGAGTTTAGCCACTTTAATCTATACTTCTGGCACCAGTGGGAATCCCAAGGGAGTAATGCTGACCCAAGGGAATTTACTTTATCAGATCACCGCTGCCCTCGATGTAGCCTATCCCCAACCCAAATATAGGGTGTTGAGTATTTTACCGACCTGGCATTCCTACGAACGTACCTTCGAGTATTTTATTTTGTCCCAGGGTTGCACTCAGATTTATACCAGTATTCGTACTTTCAAAGAAGACCTCAAACAATATAAACCCAATTACATGGTAGCGGTGCCCCGTGTTTGGGAATCTCTCTATGATGGCATTCAAAAGAACCTCAAGAAAGCAAAACAACAGCAGTTAATCAACTTCTTTCTTTCAGTGAGCAACAGATATGTAATGGCTAAAAGAACAAGGGATGACTTAAATCTCTGTCATCTCCAACCTTCTTTCTTCGATCGTTTAGGAGCTGGTCTTTTAGCTTTTGGTCTGGCACCGATTCATTTGCTTGCCGATCGGTTAGTCTACCGCAAAATTAGAGAAGGATTGGGAGGGGAAGTAGAATTCTTTGTCAGTGGGGGCGGCTCAATTGCCGAACATTTAGAGGACTTCTTTGAAATTGTCGGCATTGAAATTCTAGGGGGCTATGGCTTGACGGAAACATCCCCCATCACTCATGTCAGAAGAAGAAAGCGGAACCTGAGAGGGGGAGACGGTCAACCCCTGCCCCAAACTGAAACCAAAATTATTGATCCAGAAACGGGGAAAGACTTACCCCCCTACCGCACGGGCTTAGTTCTAATTAGGGGTCCCCAAGTGATGCAGGGCTATTACAATAATCCCGAAGCCACAAGCAAGGTGCTTGACTCCGCCGGCTGGTTTAATACGGGAGACTTGGGTTGGCTTACACCGATGGGTGACTTGATTATTACGGGCAGGGCTAAAGACACGATCGTTTTGACCAATGGAGAAAATATTGAACCCCAACCGATCGAGGATGCCTGTCTGCGGAGCAATTATATCGAGCAGATTATGTTGGTCGGGCAGGATCAAAAACAGATCGGCGCTTTGATTGTGCCCAAATTCGATCGGTTGATGGAAGAAGGACTGCTACCCAAAGACCAGAACCCCCAAGACCTTATCAGTCAGATGGAAACAGACCAAAATATTATTTCTCTCTTTAAGCAAGAGTTAAATAGAGAAGTAAAAAACCGACCAGGTTACAGACCTGATGACCGCATAGGAGTCTTTCGTTTTTTAGCTGGACCCTTTTCCATCGAACAGGGTACTATGACCCAGACTCTTAAAATTAAACGGAATATCGTCACCGATCGGTATCGGTCACTGATCGAGTCTATGTATCAGACTTGATCTTTAATTGTCGTCTAGCCATTTTTCCATCTTTTTTGATAACCGATCGGTAAAGGTGATGGCGGTACGGGCGACCTTATCCGTTACTTCTGAGGCAGCATTGGCGATTTTCTGCTTAAATTGCTGCCCTAGTCGTTCCTGTTGCCGTTGGTTATGCCATGCCTGGAACCGCCGCTCAAAGTTATGCCCGTCCGTTGCCACTACCGACCAGCCCTCCAATAACAGCAGGATGCCCCAAGCAATGAGGGGATAAACTGACCAAGTCACCCCCTTCGCAATGACTAGGTTAAGCCAGATCAGTCCCCCATTCACCAAGACATAGGTGACTACATTGTCCCGGAAGCGCCGCCTGATCAAATGGATAAACTCCACACGGTCCTGGTCTTTCAGCACTTCGGCACGCCATTCCGCCTCTGCTAGGGCAAAGTCTTCCGCACTAACACCCAACTCCTTCGCAATTTCTGCTACCTGGTCACGGGTAAGTTTCTCCCCCGCCCGCCGGCTGAGGGCTTTTTGCAGAATTTGTTGGACTTCTAGGTCAGAGTAGGTATCCATAGGTCTAGCTAGGCACCCGATCGGGATATTGTCCCGCCTGGATGGTGATGGTTTCTGTCCTGCCCGACCGCTTGATCTCGATCGGGATTTTCTCTCCTACCGCTTTGGTTTCAACGATCTGTTGCACCCGATCGGCGGATTTGACTCCTTCTCCCCCTACTTTGGTGATCACATCCCCAGCCCGGATGCCTCCCTTTGCCGCCGGCGAATCCGGCACCACACGGGTAATCAGCACCCCTTCTGTTTCATCTACTTTGATCCCAGCGTTGGGATTGTTGTTGATTTCCTGCCGGACATTGGCATCAAGGGTGAGCATTTGAATCCCTAGATAAGCCCTGCTGACGGAACCCTTCTCGATAATCTGTTTGGCAATACGTTGGGCAGTCTCGATCGGGATGGCGAAACCCAAACCTTGAGCGCCCTGGATGATTGCCGTATTCACACCAATCACCTCACCCCTTTCATTGAGCAGAGGACCACCGGAATTACCAGGGTTAATTGCCGCATCAGTCTGGATAAAGTTGACCCGCTTATCAACGCCAATCTCACCACTACGGCGACCAAGGGCACTGATAATCCCCGCCGTTACTGTATTGTCTAGTCCCAAGGGATTACCGATCGCGATCGCCCATTCCCCGGGGCGTAGATTTTGGGAACTGCCCAACTTCACTGTCGGCAGATCACTGGGCAAATCCTTAGTGTCAATTTTAAGTACGGCAATATCCGTGAGAGTGTCTCTACCTAATACCCTAGCTTTTAGGTTCCTGCCATCTTTCAAAACTACAGTTACATCACTTGCCCCTTCTACCACATGGGCATTAGTGATTACTTCTCCCTGTTTGTTAATAATAAAACCAGAGCCAGTCCCCCGTTCTACCCGCTCCCTGGGCTGGCGGGGAATGGGTAGGCTATCACCAAAAAAGTCCCTAAAGAAGGGGTCGTTAAACATATCTGGTAGAGGCTCTGTGGTCACAGTGCGAGCCGCATTGATTCTGACTACGGCTGAGCCTGTGCGAGTTACTGCATCGGCGATAAAGTTTCTTAATGATTCTGGTTTGGAGTCTTGGGCAATGGTAAAAGTGGGTTCAGGGGGAGCAAAAGCGCCATCATTACTGGGCATACTTGCTAATACGCCCCAAGCTCCCATGACAACACCCATGAGGACAAATGCTCCATGTAGCAAGACTTTTTTCCACCAAGGCATGGTAATTTTCCTTTTTCAGACCACTGTTTTGATTTTAGCTAATTCCTTTGAACTTATGACAGAGTTCGTCATAAACTTAAAGGCTTGTTGCCCCTAAGAAAATTAGTTGTTATCTATCTTTTAACAAATTTATGAAACAGAAGGTAATCATTTATCTTTCAATTTTGATTGACTAAAGATAGTTAGACTGTTTATGATTCACTATCCTAAGTTGGATGGATAGTCATAGTTTACCTTTGTTAAAGGTAGCTTTAGTTGCAGGCAAGCTAAATTTTAAGGGCTATGATAAGTTTGTCTGCGATATGCCCTTCTCCATGAATGCAACGGAAAAAGTAGTTTCTATTGAGTTAGCTAGCAAGGTTGCTACGGTAGTTAATTTATTCCGGCAACAGTTCCCTGATGCTAAATCTGACCTCAGTCCCTGGTGCAATGACCCAGAAACTAAAAGCCGCCTCGATCCGGAATCGATCGATTTAAGTTTTTCTTTTCCTGGCATCAACCAGCGTATTTCCAGCCGTTGTATTTTGGTGCAACTGCGCTTCCAGAACAACACCCTAGTCGGTATCGATGCCAGTGGGTTTAGCTATCAGGGCAGACAATGGCAGTTTTCCACGATCGGGAATTGGGAATATGTGGGGCAATATCCCCCTTCCAGCCAACTCGCCGATCGGTTTAAGCAATTCTGCCGGGATGTATTTACCCTCTTTTTAGCGCCAAGTGACCTTGGGTAAAATCTGCTTCTGGTCTACGCGGTGCTGATATTTGATAGCAAAATTCAACAAAGAATCTAACAACGCATCGGAGAGGTAATGGGGCTGGAGTCCCAGATCAAGGAGCTTGGTATTTTTGGCATTAAAATAATGCTCCTCTAGTTCTACTCTGGGGTTTGGTAGATGATTGATCTCGGCTTTTAAGCCCAATGCCTGGGAAGCCTTTGCCACCATTTCCGCTAATTGCTGGACGTTAAATAGCTCAGTAAATTGGTTGAATACCCTAAATTGTCCCCGATCGGCGGGGTTTGCCACTGCCAATTCTACACAGCGCACCGTGTCCCGAATATCTAAAAAGCCCCTGGTCTGACCGCCCTTGCCATAGACCGTGAGGGGATGCCCAATGGCAGCTTGGATACAAAAACGATTCAACGCTGTGCCAAAAACTCCATCGTAGTCCAGGCGGTTAATCAGCATTTCATCCATGCCCGTCTCTTCCGTAAGCACCCCATAAACTACCCCCTGGTTCAAGTCCGTTGCCCTCAAGCCCCAGATGCGGCAGGTAAAGTGGATATTGTGGCTATCATGCACCTTACTCAAATGGTAGAAACTGCCCGGCTGTTTGGGATAGGGGAGGGTATCCTTACGTCCGTTATGCTCGATCGTGATGTACCCTTCCTCAATGTCAATGTTCGGCGTGCCATATTCCCCCATGGTGCCCAACTTAACTAAATGACAATCGGGGGTAATTTCTTTGATGGCATAGAGGATATTCAGGGTACCCACAATGTTATTTACTTGGGTCATGACGGCATGTTCCCGGTCGATCATGGAGTAGGGTGCCGATCGTTGTTCGCCAAAATGCACCACCGACTCCGGATTAAAGTCCCGGAAGGTATGGCTCACAAAACTATAGTCCTGGATGTCCCCTAAATATAAACCGATCGTTTTGCCCGTGAGTCCCTGCCACCGATCGAGGCGTTGACGGATAGGCGCAATAGGGGTCAGAGTATCAACACCCAGTTCTATATCCCAATAGCGCCGGATTAAATTATCGACAATGGCGACCTCATAGCCCCGATTCGACAGATAAAGGGCTGTTGCCCAGCCGCAGTAACCATCCCCGCCTACTACTAAAACTCTCATGGAAACTCACTTATGATCTTGGTGTACAAAAAAACCCCTTGGGTTAGTCTACAATTTTAATCTTTCCAGCCTGAATTTGTTGAAAAACTCGATTGATTTGGTAACAATCCATTTCACTGAGGGCGCGGTTATTAAAAATTGAGTTAAAAATTGCCTTACTCAGATGCATATAGCCCTTGCGGCTCAAAACCCCAGAACCCATCAACCGACTCACTACCTCCTCTAGGCTCATGGTTTCCTGGGTTTGGGCAGGGACAGCGCTGGGGCTTGCCATCGGCTGGAGGGTTGTTTGGGAAGACTGGAGGGTGGTGGTTTTAGAGGGAGTAGCGCCCTTGGGGGGAGCCTTCTTGAGGCAACGGGCAATGGCAGCCTTGAGCAATACCGGGTCAAAGGGCTTGGTTAGGTAGTCCTCTGCCCCAAGCTCCATACATTTCATTACACTTTCAATTTCTTCTAGGGCAGAAATCATAATTACCGGTATACTCCGCAGACTATTATCGGCTTTCATGGTCTGGAGGACTGCATAGCCATCCATTTCTGGCATCATAATGTCCAAAAGAAGCAGATCATAGCCTTTCTGCCTTGCCTTATCTAGGGCTTCAGCCCCATTGGCAGCCATCTCGATCGTAAAACCCTGCTGCCTTAGTCTACGGGCGAGGGTATCCCGATTCATTTCGTTATCGTCCACAATCAGGACATTGAAGCCAGCGTTAGGATTGGGATTGGTCATAGGGTCTAGAGTTTCCAGTTAACAGCTTCGATACGATAGAATCGCCGCTCCGTTTTGCCTCGTCTAATTCCCGATCGGCTTGAGTGATCAATTCCCATGGCGAACTTCCTTGGCTAGGAGTAGTAACAATTCCCATACTTATAGTGACATAGGTGCTGACAGGTGAACAGGGGTGGGGGATTTTTGTTTCGTTAATTTTTGCTTTCAGGGCTTCTGCCCAAGCTAGGGCGTTTGCTTGGTCGGTGTGGGGCAAGAGGATGATAAATTCTGCCCCCCATTCATAGATTAGCTTTTGCTCGGGTTTAACACTTTCTTGCAAAATTGCGCTGATTTGCTTCAGGGTTGCTTCCGTTTGAGCTTTGCCCATGGCATCTCGGTACTGCCCAAAATAATCGATCGAGAGGGAACCGATCGTGAAGGCTTCACTCCGCCAGTTTTGATTACAATAGATTTCCAGGGCACGGCGGTTGGGTAGCTCGGTAACCGGATTGAGGCAGGCGGTAGTTTCAAGTCGGGCTAGGTAGTCCCGTTGCCGATCGGTGAGGTATTTGCGCTCTAGGCAGACCCCTACTCTGGCTTTCAGGATGAGGGGATCGAAGGGCTTGGTTAAATAGTCCTCTGCCCCTAGTTCAATACAACGCACCACACTATCCGTTTCTTCCATGGCTGAGATCATTATTACGGGAATGTTGCGGTATTGCTCCTGTTGCTTGAGTTGCTCTAGCACCTGATAGCCGTTCATTTCGGGCATCATTACATCCAGCAAAATCAGATCAAAGGCTTCCTGTTGGACTAAATCTAAGGCTTTTTGCCCCCCATCGGCGGTCACAATTTGACGATAACCCTGGCGGCGGAGGTGCCTCTGCAAAATCTCCCGATTCATGTCGTTATCATCCACGATCAGGATATGGTAATGGTCAAGGGGTGGTAGCACGTTTTAACAGAGCCTCAATTTTCCCTAACAAGCGGTTAAATTCTACGGGTTTGGTATCGTAATCGTCACAGCCCGCCTTCATGCCTTTTTCTCGGTCTCCTACCATGGCATGGGCAGAAAAACCAATGATGGGGATAGGACGGGTTTTGGGGTTTTGTTTGAGCATAGTGGTAGCAGTCCAGCCATCAATTACAGGCAGGCTCATATCCATAATAATCAGGTCTGGTAGGATGCTCTGGGCACGATCGATGCCATCCTGCCCGTCTACGGCAATAATGACTTCGTAGCCCTTGCGAGTCAGTCGGCGGGAGAGCATATCCCGATTCATTTCGTTGTCCTCTACCAACAAAATTTTTGCCATACAGACAATTTAGAAGTTAGTTTCCTCATTTTATCCTAGTTGTGTTACAAATAATCTAGCGCCGGGATGTAGCGCAGCTTGGTAGCGCATCTGCTTTGGGAGCAGAGGGTCGCAGGTTCGAATCCTGTCATCCCGATCGGTTTTTGTATTTTGAAATACCAAGCCTTACTAAATAAAATTCAAAGGATGGATCGTAATATTCAGCTCGGAATTTCATCTAATTCAAAGCAGAAGTCTTCGATCACTGGGTTTGCCAAAAATTGTTCGCAGATATGATGAATAGTCTGGTAGGCAGTGGTTTGGTCGGGGCTATCTAGTAAAATTTCGATAAATTTGCCGATGCGGATTGATTTAATATCTTTACTCATTTGCTCTTGGACGGCTTTTTGAAGGGCGGTGCCAGCGGGGTCAAGCACTGAGGCACGGAGGGTGACATAGACGCGGGCTTTATAGGACATGGGACAAAACTAGACCGAGGGTTAGTCCTAGATTACTCCAGAAATGTAGACCAACAGCAGCAAATTTACAGTTTTTGATCTGTTGGGGTTGGTCGTGATAGCGCTCTGTTATTTTACTTAACTGCCAGGCAGATGGAAGACTGATAACTATACCGGAGGTTGTCCAGGGTAAAAGATGAAGAACAATACCAATCAAAGTAAGAATATACAAACTACTACAAACAAAAGGGATGATCTGCGCCGATCGTTTTGTACCTAGTCGGACAATGGGAGAGAATTTTCCGGCTTTTCGATCGTCTTCGATTTGATGAAAGTGGGAACAAAAAAGAATAAGAGTCGTACTCAAACCATTGATGAGGGAAGGTAAAAGAATAACCAAACTAAAGGATTGAGCTTGGGCATAGTAGGCAGCCCAGGGAGTAATAGCAAAGGCAAAAAAGCATAAAACTTCCCCTAAACCAAGATAGCCTAAACGGAAGGGGGGGGCTTGATAGGCATAACCCAAAGCACAACAAAGCAAAACTAATAACAGGACTGTTAAATCTCTCTGCTGCCAAAGAATAACCCCTAAACATGACAGACCGAAAAACAAAAGAGTATTAGCAATGCAAGATACTAACCAAGGATTACGGGTCAACTGCACGATCGAGTGGTATTTATGTTGATCGATGCCTGTTTCGTCATCAAAGACATCGTTTGATAGGTTCTCCCAAGCTAAAATAAAAACCCCCGCCAACAAAAATAAACCTATTCTTTCTGGGTAAAACATCCCCCGCTCTAGCCAGGCTAAAACGCTTCCTAAAATGATGGGCATCACTGCCACGCTATACATGGGGAGCTTAATGGCAGCCTGCCATAGTTGTTGCCGATCGGTGGTTATCATTGGGGGGTAAGCAATTCTTGAAACTGAATCATATCCGATCGGGGATTTGCCAGGGTTACCTTCACTTGCAGTCGTTCACCTTTATTTACCTGACGAGTTAATTTGATGGGCAGTTTTAAGCCCACTTCTTCCAACAAAATTAAACCAAGTTTGTCGTTTTCCCTCAGCCAATCTAAAAACATGGCATCCCAAACTACATTTTGGTTGCGCCTTAAATATTCTAAACTCCAGTAGCGGTTGGTCTGTCTTTCGACCTGAACGGCATCGTAGGCTGCTACATCGATCATCCCGATCGATTCTTGCACTTGCTCTGGGCTAAAAATGGGGGGCTGTCCCAACAGAGTAGCCTTAATTTGATAATGGACAATTAAATCACTGTAACGACGGATGGGGGAGGTGGCTTGCACATAGGCGCTCAGTCCCAAACCGGCATGGGGTAATGGTTCTAGGCTCACTTCCGATCGGCTCATAGTCCGACAGATTGCCCAAGCACGGGCGCTACCGGCGGGAATTTGGTCTAGTTCTTCTTGGGGGGGCAGTTGGGGTCGGGGCTGGGAACGGTAGGGTACAGGCAATTGATGGGCAATGGCAAACCTTGCCGCTACTTCCCCCGCTAAAATCATCATCTCGGAGACTAACTGACGGGAGGGGGTATCTTCTTGCAAATGCAAAATTACTTCTTCTCCTACTACTTTGATGGCGGTTTCTGGCAGATGGATGGCAATTGCTCCCTGGTTTAAGCGCCATTGCTCTCGTTTTTTTGCCCAATAGAAAATCCGATCGAGGTCTGGTTCTGCCCCTAGTTCCAGCATTTCATCCACATCATCGTAGGTGAGGCGGTAGGTAGGGCGCACGATCGTGGTTTGAATTTCCCAATCGGCAATCCCCCCTTCTTCATCTAAACTCACCCCAAAGGAGAGGGCATAACAATCCTGCCCCTGGACTAAACTCATTGGACCAGTGGCTAATTCATGGGGAAACATGGGGATCATCCCCGTCGGCAGATAAACACTGGTACAGCGCTTGCGGGCTTCTAATTCTAATCGGTCGCCTGGCATTACGAGGCGGGTGGGGTCGGCAATGTGAATCCATAACCGATCGTTGACAATGCTTATGCCGTCATCAATTTCCGTTGTCGAAATATCATCGATCGTGTAGGTGCGTAACTGGCGCAGATCAAGACGGTGGGCGGTATCTGGGGGAGTGTCTGTCATTCTAGCATGGGCTAATTCTAAAACATCACTGGGGAAGGTAAGGGGAATTTGACTGCGGCGGAGGGCTAAATTTTCGTGGATGCCCCAAATACCCAAATCGACTAACAAATCAAAGGCTGCCCCTTCATTTTTGAGGCGCTTGGCAGTAGCCAGAATTTCCTGAGCTTGTTGTTTATCTTTGTCGCTAATTTCTTGGGGCTGGAGGGCATAGCGCTCTAAACATTCCAGGCGTTGGCGCTCTTGGTTAGTCCACTCTACGGCTTCTCCCTGTAATTTGCTTTGCATTTTTTGGACAAACTGCTGTGCCTCCTGTGCCCGCTGCTCGGCAAGGGCTAGCTGGTGCTTGATTTCGGTAACTTGGCTCAGGGGGCGGGTTTCATAGACCTGACCTTTTTGCTTAAAATAAATTCGGTCTTCCCTTAGCAAACAATGGGCAGCATAGCAGGCATGGGCATCGATCGAGGAAAAAAGCAACTCGGCTAATTGTTCTGGGGTAGTTGATTCTCCCTGGAGTACCTCCCAAGCAATCTCTAGCTGCTCTGGATCGAGGAGGGGGGCTACTTTGGTCTTAAATTGAGGAATCTGGCTACTGTTGAGTAGGCGTTGTTGGGGCACTACATATTCTACTTCTCTGGGATGAATTGTGTGGGTGTTGCCGCTTTCATCTGTTCCCTGGAGATGCTTTTTGCCCTCTGTTCCTTCAATCATCAAAAGGCGATAATTCCCATTTAGCTTTACCTCTACCAGGGTGCCCTTGTCCACATTTACCTCAACAATCTGGCTAAATTGTACTACAATCCACTATCTGCTTTAGATAGAGCCTTAAGCCCTTCATCTAATAATCAGATTTATAGCCCGATCGGAAATAGTTATTTACTCGGAAAGTTCTAAAGGAACTTCTTCTTGGGGGGGTTGTTCCATCTTTTGATACCTAGCTTTGAGGGATTGGAAACGACCGGTCTTTGGTGTTTTGTCTTCTGTAGGTGCAACTTCTTCAGTATTTCCGATCGGTTGTTCTACTTGTTGTGGCGGAGTTGGTTCTTCTTCTTTCAGGGAAGTTGGAGGAACATCGATCGGTTTTTCTTCTACGGGTGCGACAGACTCGATCGGTTGTTGTTCAGTATTATCGATCGGTTCTTCTTTTTGCACTTCTTCTACTGGTGCTGGGATGGGAACGACCTTAGCTTTCTTCTTAAATAATTGGAAGCGGGGCGCTTTTTCTGGCACAGGAGGAACTGCGGGGCTTGGCTCCTTCACTTCTACTTCTGGGAGCTTGGTCACCGGTTCTTCAACTGGGGCAGGAGGGACGGGCTTAACAAAGTTGGGGTCTACAATCTGATCGATACCAGGAATAGTCTGACCCTGAAAGAGTAGGGATTTAGTATCTTTTAGAGATGGGTCATAGGTAATAATTTGGGCAATGCTATTGCTAATGTTGGGTAGAGGATTCCCCCCATTGTCCAAAAATTCTAGCCTGATCCAGTTTCTGCCTGGTTTTAAGCCCTTCAAATAAAGGGGGTGCCAATCTTCGATGGCAAAACTTTCCCCATTGACCGTAGCCCGCACCTGCCAACTACTAGGCTCTTTACTATCGAGCAGGGAAGGGGGCACCGGCGCATTATGGAGATAAAAATCTAATAAAACAGTGTCACTCCCCACCGTCCCGATCGGGCTATGGTAGGTCAAAACGGGGGTATCCGATCGGGGCACGTTCTCCCCTGTGGGGGTAAGGACATGGAAGGTAGCTTGGGCGTAGGCTCCCTCATTTTTGAAACTTTCATCCCAAGGGCGGGAGGCAAAAACCCTTACCGTATGGGTACCAGGGGTGACATTAGTAAAAATGGCTGGGGTAGCGGGGTCATAAATTTCTTGGCTTTCCCGTTCATCTAAAATCACATCCAGGTGATTGCCCAAGCCCAACTCACTCTTAAAAATCGGTAAATCTTTGACGGCGACTTCTACTTTCACTTCGGTACGGTCTAAAACCTCATCTCTAGCGGGGCTAAGAATTGTCACCTGGGGCATATACCGATCGAGACTGCGATTTAGTCTTTGAATTTCGGCGGGAGGAGAAACTTCGCTAATGCTAAGGGTATTAACACGGCTTAATTTACTTGTTTTGCCACCGCAGGCAACCAGCCCCAAAGCCAGAATTACAAACAAGACTACACTTACGATCGGGCGTAATTTATCCCACATAGCACTATCATTCTCCCATTACATAACGCAATATATCGGAAAATGGCACCTCCCCCAACTACAATATGCAAAAAAACACATTTCTAAATTTCACAATGCTAAAAGTTCATGGTTTACCTGCTCCATTAAGGGAAGCATTTACCGAGCGGCGGGCGCTCAAGATTATCGCCGGGTTGAATAATTTCGATGGCGCTTCTGTAAAACAAATTGTTCAAGCCGCTCACCAGGGGGGCGCTACCTTTGTTGATATTGCTGCCGATCGGGGTTTGGTGCAGCTAGCCAAGGAGCATACCAATTTGCCCATCTGTGTTTCGGCGGTAGAACTAAACCAATTTTTAGAGGCGGTAGAGGCTGGGGCAGACCTCCTGGAAATTGGCAACTATGACTGCTTCTATCGGGTAGGAAAACAATTTTCCCTGCTACAGGTGTTGGAATTGACCCGATCGGTAAGGCAACGTCTACCCCATATCCCCCTTTCGGTGACTGTACCCCATACCCTAGACCTGAGCGAACAGGTGAAGTTAGCAGAGGAGTTAGTCAACTTGGGCGCAAACATCATCCAAACGGAAGGAGGAACTAGCGCCAGTCCTGCTCATAGTGGGGTCTTGGGCTTGATGGAAAAGGCAGTCCCTACCCTTGCGGCTGCCTATGAGATTAGCAGAGCGGTAAATATCCCCGTCCTCTGTTCCTCTGGCATCACCGATGTTACTGCACCCCTAGCAATTACCTGCGGCGCGGCTGGTGTGGGGGTCTGCTCTGCCATTCGTTGGTTACAAAATGGGGTGGCAATGGTGGCTGCCGTGCGTGCCCTCAAGGAAGCCCTAGAAAAAAATCACCCTAGAGTCGAAGCCCCGATTACGGAACTCTCGATTTAGAGACTCCGCCCCGCCCCGATCGGGGTAGCCCTTGATCTCAATAAATGCCCCCCTTTCTATAGCAGCAAATTTAGCTGAGGGGGCAATTTCCCTTACTTTTGCCAGCACATCTTCTGAAGTAGTTGGAATGATCACAAAATAGCGGTTCCTTTGGACAAATGCCTGTAATTCCTGCCCTAGGGGAGAAGGAGTAGGGTTAGCTACAGTGCTTGTCCCTGGTGATGGGTTAGTTGTAGTGGGGGGTAAAGTATTGGTAGGGCGACTAATTTCAATGAAAGTGGAATCTGAGCTGCCAGGCACCCCAGGCAAAGTGGTAGGCTCACTGGTGGGTGCAGGCTGGATAGGAATTGTAGAAACTACGGTAGCAGGAGGAGGGTTAAAGCCATTAGGGGAAGGAATGCCGCTATCATTCTGAGCCGGAACCGTTCTACCAGTTACTTTGGCAATGTCTACGGGAAGCCCCAGAGCTTTTAGTTCATCCGATCGTTTTTGTGCCAGATTTAAGTTAGTGTAGCGACCAAGTTGCAATACACGGCGACCGGAATCTAAACTGCCAGTGAAGGCATCAGGTGCAATGGTTTTGGCTTGCTGAACCACAAAGGGGTCATCACTGACCAAATATACTAAGTATTGACTCTGTTCTAATTGGGCGTAGGCACAAAGGGGCAAAAGTAGTGCCAATCCCCCGTAGATACCCTTCATACACTTTTCCTCAACAGTCTGGGAACAGCTTACCATAGGTGTCATAATTTGCGATTGGATGTCGTAATCAATCTGTATTCACCTTACTGACTTTTGGGACAACTATGCAGGGTAGAATATACCTGTCGAGAAAAGGATAGCTATGCCTGCTGCGCCCCTTCCTCCCAACGAAACCGATCGGCTTGCCGAACTACAGCGCTTCAAAATCCTCGACACAGCAAGGGAGGAACAATTTGATGATCTAACTTATTTAGCAAAACAAATTTGTAATACTCCTGTATCTTTGATTAGCTTAGTGGATAAGGATCGTCAATGGTTTAAGTCCTGCTTTGGTCTTGATGCCCAGCAGACCCCCAGAGAACAGGCTTTTTGTGCCTATACAATTCTTTCATCAGAACCTTTTGTTGTTACAGATTCGATAAATGACCCCAGGGTAAACGATAACCCTTTAGTTTTATATCCCCCTAAAATTCGTTTTTATGTGGGTTTTCCCCTCACTACTCAAAGGGGTTATAGTTTAGGTTCCTTATGTGTAATTGACTTTGTGCCCCGCTCTCTAACTACAGAACAAATGGAAGCACTCAGAGTTTTAACTAAGCAGGTAGTGCTTTTAATTGAATCTCGTCTCTATCAAGAACAATTAGCAGAATATGCTCGTTCTTTGGAGGAAGTAAGCCAATCGAAATCCCGTTTTATTGCCACAATGAGCCATGAAATTCGTACTCCTCTAAATGGACTTTTAGGTAGCTTACAATTACTAGCAGATAGTGCCCTTGGTCCAATCCAGATGGAATATTTTAAAATTGCTCAAACCTGTAGTAAATCAGTTTTAGCAGTAATCAATGATATTCTAGACCTTTCTAAAATTGAGGCAGGTAAAATAGAGTTAATCCCCCAACCTACTAATTTGTATTGCTTGGCAAATGAAGTAAAAACAATCCTTAATCCTTCACTAATGCAAAACGACTTAAACTTAATAATTAACTACGATCGGCAAATACCGGAATATCTCAATTTTGATCCCGATCGGATGCGACAAATACTCTTGAACTTGACGGCAAATGCTATCAAGTTTA
>Ga0272446_1002463_pt1 | contig 25165 bp, 17 predicted proteins | sample YNPCB0061_FD_194587 | JGI IMG/M metagenome (GOLD analysis project Ga0272446, IMG submission 194587) | Hot spring microbial mat communities from Yellowstone National Park, WY, United States - YNP-CB-006-1 | ecosystem: Environmental > Aquatic > Thermal springs > Hot (42-90C) > Sediment | place...
CGATAGAAAATTCCGATCGCACGCCACACTGTTGGGATTGTTTCGATTTATCAAGCCGGTCGATAAATTTCAGGTGCCGGCAATGGCCATCAGGAAAATTTCTCTCATTGCATCACTGGCATTGCCCCTGCTCGCCGGGGCTGCCGTCGCCAAACCCCAACGTTCGATCGCGCTCCATGGCGCTCCCGCTCTTGCAGAGGACTTTTCGGCATTTCCCTACGTCAATCCCCAAGCCCCAAAGGGCGGTCGACTGACGCTTGGCGTTCAAGGCTCGTTCGAAAACCTCAACCCGCTCATCGTTCAGGGCGTGCCTGCGGCTGGAATTCGGGAGTTCTCCGTCGAGAGCCTGATGGCGCGGAGCCTCGATGAGCCGTTCACCCTCTATGGTCTTCTCGCGGAGACCATCGATGTCGCCGACGATCACACCTCCGTTTCATTCACCTTGAACCCGGCGGCGAGGTTTGCCGATCGCCAGCCGGTCACGCCAGAGGACGTCATCTATTCCTTCGAGCTCTTGAAAACGAAAGGGCGACCCAACCATCGCACGTATTTCGCCAAGGTCGCAAAAGCCGATCAGATCGGGGACCGCGGCGTGCGTTTTACGTTCGAAGACGCCAGCGACCGTGAGCTGCCGCTCATCCTCGGACTCATGCCGGTATTCGCCAAGCACGCGACGACGCCTGAAAAATTCGAGGCCTCATCGATGACACCGCTCGTCGGATCAGGGCCTTATACCGTGTGGCGTGTTGATCCGGGACGCTCGCTGACGTTCAAGCGTGATGCCGATTATTGGGGACGCGATCTTCCGGTCAACCGAGGCCGCTTCAACTTCGATGAAATCCGTTTCGACTACTTTCGCGATGCCTCGGTGATGCTCGAGGACTTCAAATCGGGTGATATCGATCTCAGGCTTGAAGAGGACCCCGGGCGCTGGGCCGACGCCTATGACATTCCAGCAGTGCGAGAGGGGCGCATCATCAAGGCCGAGTTCGACATTGGTCTTCCCGCCGGCATGACGGGGCTCGTCTTCAACACCCGGCGTCCCATCTTCGCCGATGCGAGAGTGCGGCGGGCACTGATGATGCTCTTCGATTTCGAATGGTGCAATCGGACCCTTTACAATGGTCTCTTCAAGAGGACGACCAGCTATTTCGAGCGCTCCTATCTGGCCTCAACGGGCCGGCCAGCTGATCAACGCGAACGCGCGCTGCTCGCCACGTTTCCGGGCGCCGTCCGCCCGGAAATCATGGAAGGGACCTATAAACTTCCTGAGAGCGATGGAAGCGGACAGAACCGGGCAAACCAGAAGGCGGCCTTCGCACTCCTGTCGGAGGCCGGAATGGTGCTCAAGGACGGGCGCCTCGTGAATGGTCAAAACGGGCAACCTCTCTCCTTCGAAATCCTTGCCAACAGCAATGCCCAGGAGGCGCTGCTCCTCAGCTACGCACGCAGTCTCGAGCCGCTCGGGATTGCGGTTCGCGTTCGTGTTGTCGACAGCGCCCAGTACCAAGAGCGGCTATCGAGCTATGACTACGATATGATCCAGAACACCTGGCCCGCATCGCTTTCGCCCGGCAATGAGCAGCTGTTCCGTTGGTCTGCCAAAACGGCCGATGCCAAAGGCTCATTCAATTACGCGGGCGTCAAGAGTCCTGCGGTCGATGCCATGATCGATGCGATGCTTGCCGCCGAAACCGAGGCCGATTTCATATCTTCCGTACGTGCACTTGATCGCGTGCTGCTTTCCGGCGATTACGTCGTTCCGCTCTTTTATACGCCGCGCCAGTGGGTGGCCTATTGGGGGCGCCTCAAGCACCCCGACAAGACGCCGCTTTTCGGGTATGCCGTCGATACGTGGTGGGCCGACAGTCAATGACCCTCGAGCGCACGAACACGTTCAACATGGCCGAATACGCCATCGGCCGGGCGGCGCGGAATTGGCCGTCGAAGACCGCGCTCCTCGTTTATGACGTCAAGGAGCCGGACGAAGCGCTCGAGACGTGGACCTTTGCCGCGGTCGAGGATGCAATCTTGAGACTCGCGGCGGGACTGTCCGACATGGGATTGCAACCGGGCGACCGGATCGCCATCCGGCTTGGAAACTCGAGCGCCTCGGCGCTCATGTTTTTTGCAGCCATCGCCGGAGGCTTCATAGCACTGCCGCTCTCGGAGCAGTTGACGATGCGGGAACTTAAGGCCCTCATTGACGACAGCGGGGCCGCGGTGATCGCCACTGCTGATGTGCTGCCTGATGACGGCTTTGCGCGGCGGATCAAGGTCCTCTTTCCGGCCGACGTTGCGGCAATGCTCCGGCAGCCAGGGCGCCGGCACTACGCGCCGACGGCAGCGGAGGATCCCGCATTTTTGATCTACACGTCGGGAACGACGGCGCGAGCCAAAGGTGTGCTGCACGCGCAACGTTCTGCGATCGGGCGGCGGCCGATGTATCAGGGGTGGTATGGCATCGGTCCGGATGACCGGATGCTGCACGCTGGTGCTTTCAACTGGACGTTCACACTTGGTGTCGGATTGACGGACCCGTGGGCGAACGGAGCCACCGCGATCGTCTGCACAGGGGAAAAATCCGCGGAGCTTTGGCCGGGCCTCATTGCGGCAACGGGCGCGACGCTCTTTGCTGCCGTGCCTGGCGTCTATCGGCAGATCCTGAAATACGCGCGGCCCAATCCCGGCTTCCTCGGAAAACTCAGGCATGGCTTGATGGCCGGGGAAACACCGCCGCCGGGGCTGATCGAAGATTGGACCGCAGCAACCGGACTGCCGCTTTATGAAGCGCTCGGCATGAGTGAAATCTCAACCTACATCTCAACCGGGCCGACGGTGCCGTATCGGCCGGGCATGGTCGGCAAGGCGCAGGCCGGGCGACGGGTTGCGATTTTACCGGTCGAAGGCGGCAGCGAACCACTCGGGCCTGGACAGGAAGGGCTCATTGCAGTCCACCGCTCGGACCCGGGGCTCATGCTCGGATATTGGCGGCGCCCCGAGGAAGAAGCAGAAGTTTTTCGCGGGGAATGGTTCATTGGTGGCGATCTCGGTGTCATGGACGCGGACGGCTACATCGCGCATCTCGGCCGCGCCAACGAGTTGATGAATGCCGGTGGCTATCGTGTGTCACCGCTCGAGATCGAAGCGGTGCTCGCGGGCTGTCCCGGTGTTGCCGAGGTCGCCTGCGCGGAGATCCGCGTGCGCAAGGACGTTTCGGTCATTGGTACCTTCATCGTCAAAGCAGAGGGCGCAGTGCTCGATGCGGCAACCGTAACGGCTTTCGCAGGCGAGCGCCTCGCCGGCTACAAGGTCCCGCGCGAGGTCATCTTCGTCGACCAGATCCCGCGCACGGCAAATGGCAAGGTGCAGCGCAAGGCCCTGGTCGCACCGGTAAGCGAAGCGACGTGAGTCATTCGCTCAGGCGGCCTGCTTGGTCTTGGCGGCCAGATCGGCAAATTGCTGCACGAGGGCGCGTACGCCTTTGAGCCGCGCCTCTGGCAGATCCCAATCGGCCCGATAGACGAGACGCTGATCCGGCTGCACTTTAAGCAGGCCACGCGAATTCTGAACCAGTGCGATCAGTCCTTCCGGGTTTGCAAAGCGCGACCGGTGGAGCGTGATCACCGCGCCCTTCGGACCGGCATCGACCTTGGCGATGCCGGCGGCGCGGCAGAGCCCCTTGATCTCCATCACGTCGAGAAGATGCTCGACTTCTGATGGAAGCGGTCCGAAGCGATCGACGAGCTCGGCTGCGAAGGCATCGACCTCGGCGCGCTTCTCAAGGCCGGAGAGACGGCGATAAAGCCCAAGCCTGAGCTGGAGATCGGCGACGTAGGTTTCCGGGATCATGATCGCGGTGCCAAGCTGAATCTCAGGGCTCCACTTGTCGGCGGCCTCAAGCTCGCCACCTTTCATCGCTGCGACGGCCTCCTCGAGCATCGACTGATAAAGCTCGAATCCGACCTCACGGATGTGGCCGGACTGCTCCTCGCCCAGAAGATTTCCGGCACCGCGAATGTCGAGGTCGTGCGAGGCGAGCGAGAAGCCAGCGCCGAGGGTATCGAGCGACTGAAGGACCTTGAGGCGCTTTTCCGCGCCTTCTGTCAGCTTTTGGCCCGGTGGCGTGGTGAGGTAGGCGTAAGCACGGGTCTTCGAGCGGCCGACGCGGCCGCGCAACTGATAGAGCTGGGCAAGGCCAAACATGTCGGCGCGATGCACGACGAGTGTGTTGGCATTCGGCACATCGAGTCCCGACTCGACGATCGCTGTCGAAAGCAGAATGTCGTATTTGCCTTCGTAGAAGCCCGTCATGATGGTTTCGAGCTCGGTCGGCGTCATCTGACCTGTGGCGCGTGCGAAGGTCAAATCGGGCACCGCTTCGCGGAGGAACTCGGCGACCTCGTCGAGGTCGGAAATTCGGGGGACGACATAGTATGTCTGTCCTCCACGGAAGCGCTCGCGTCGCAGTGCCTCCTTCACGATCACCGGATCGAAAGGGGAGATGAAGGTTCGCACCGCCAGGCGATCGACCGGCGGCGTCGTGATCAGCGACAGCTCCCGAACGCCTGTCAGAGCGAGTTGCAGTGTACGCGGAATGGGCGTCGCCGAGAGGGTCAGCACGTGTACGTCTTCGCGCATTTTCTTGAGGCGCTCCTTATGATTGACGCCGAAGTGCTGCTCCTCATCGATAATGAGAAGTCCGAGGCGCGCGAACTCGATCGACTTGCCGAGCAGCGCGTGGGTGCCGATGACGATGTCAATGTCGCCCGACTTGAGACCTGCCTTCACCTCCGTGAGCCCCTTCGCGCCGACCATGCGGGACGCCTGCGCGATGCGAACCGGGAGTCCCTTAAAGCGCTCGATGAAGGTCTTGAAGTGCTGGCGCGAAAGAAGCGTCGTCGGGACAACAACGGCAACCTGCATCCCGCTCATTGCCACAACGAATGCGGCCCGAAGCGCCACCTCCGTCTTGCCGAAGCCGACGTCGCCGCACACCAGCCGATCCATCGGTTTGCCAGAGGCGAGATCGGCCAAGACGGCATCAATGCTTGCGGCCTGGTCTTCCGTCTCCTCATACGGAAAGCGGGCTACGAACTCATCGTAGGCGCCGGTCGGAGGCATCAACACCGGGGCTTCGCGCAGGGCCCGGAGTGCTGCGACCTTGATCAACTCGTTGGCGATCTCGCGCAGACGCTTCTTCAGGCGCGCCTTGCGGGATTGCCAGGCGACGCCGCCAAGCCGATCGAGCTGGGTATCGCCTTCATCCGTCCCATACCGCGAGAGAAGCTCGATATTCTCAACGGGGAGATAGAGCTTGTCGCCGCCCGCGTAGAGGATCTCAAGGCAATCGTGTGGGGCCCCGAGCGCGGTGATCGTCTGCAAGCCGGCGAAACGACCGATACCGTGATCGCTGTGAACGACGAGATCACCGACGGTCAGGCTGGTGGCTTCCGTCAGAATGTCGGCGGCACGGCGGGCGCGCCGGCGCTGCCGGACAAGGCGGTCGCCGAGAATATCCTGCTCGGCAATGACGGCGAAATCGGGGGTCTCGAAGCCGGCCTCGATGCCAAAGACGGCAAAGGCCGTCTGGCCGGACCGAAGCGCTTGCACGTCCGCGAAGTTCTCAACTTTTACCGATTCCTTGAGGCCGTGGTCAGCGAGTAGCGTCATCAGGCGTTCGCGTGCCCCGGTCGTCCAGGCCGCAACGATGACGCGGCGCGGGTCGGCGTGAAGACGGCGAATGTGCGCGACAACGGCATCAAAAACATTGGCGTCGGGGTCGGCGCGCTCGGCAGCGAAGGTCCTGCCGTGGCGGCCGTGCATCGCATAGACGTTGCTCTTGGCCGGGTCGTCGAACGGCGTCAGGCGCGACACGGCGCGCGCACTGAGGGCGGCGGCCCAATCCTTGCCGTCGAGAAACATCTGTTCGGGCGGCACGGGCTTATATGGCGGGGCTCCAAAGCGCTGGCCTTCGAGACTTTCGACGCGCGCTTCGTAGTGCTCGCGGATCTGCTCGAAGCGACGTTCAATGGCCTCGTCCGCCATGTAGTCAAAGCTGATCCCTGCCCCCGGTATGTAATCGAAGAGCGTTTCAAGGGCGGGGTGAAAGAAGGGGAGCCAGTGCTCCTCACCGACATAGCGCCGGCCGCTGCTCACCGCCTCATACAGCGGATCGTCGCTCGTGTGGCCGCCGAAGAGCGCAACATAGCGTGTGCGAAACAATGCGGTCGCAGCCTCGCCGAATGCGACCTCGCTCACGGGCATCAGAGAAAACTTCGGCACCGGCTTCAACGATCGCTGTGTCTCGGCGTCGAACGCCTTGATGCTTTCGAGCGTATCGCCGAAGAAATCGAGACGGAGAGGATTGGTCCGCCCCGGTGGAAAGAGATCAAGGATGCCGCCGCGCTGCGCATATTCGCCGGGCTCCATCACGGTGCTCGCCCGGTCGTAGCCGTAAGATTCGAGGCGCTTGATGAGGTCGGCGGGATCGAGCCGCTGGCCCGGTGCGATCGTCCGGACCGCGCCGCGGATGAAGCTTCGCGGCGGAACGCGCTGCAAAATTGCATTGACCGTGGTGGCGACTAGGGTCGGCTTCTTGCGGCCACCGATCGCAAGCTTGCCGAGCGCCGTGATCCGGCGCGCAACGATGTCGTGGTTCGGACTCGTGCGGTCATAGGGAACGGTGTCCCACGACGGAAAGGGGATCACTGCAATATCAGGAGCGAAAAACGCAACCGCCGTCTGCAGCTCTTCGAGCCTGCGATCGTCTCGCGCCACGTGAACATGGAGGCCAGGCTGCTCGCCCGAGCGCGCCGCCCTCGTGATGTCAGCGATGACGCGCCCGTCGAAACCTTCAGGGACGCCGGTAATCAGAACATGTGGACTTTGTTTCAGGACCGTCATCGGACCACTTCAATCCGTTTCGGTGGCCAGCCCATGAAAGGAGCGAATGTCGGCGATCAGATCGCCGAATTCAACGCCCTTAAAGGCACGCCCGGATAGGATCCATTCCTGCACCGTCGGATCTGGAATTGCCAAGAACCTTTCGAACAGCGCGAGTTCATCGGCAGAATATGCAGGAAGACGGGCGTCGGCGAAACGGCCAACTAGAAAGTCTAATTCCTTGGTACCGCGGTGGTGGGCGCGATAGTACGCGCGCCGCCGCCGCGTCTCGAGTTCGTCGGTCATCTCAAGGCCGGTTTGCATGGCAGTTGGGATAATGCACGTTCGCGGCTTGACTGAGGTCCGGTCAGCCGTCACGGTGCGCCATCCACGCGAAGGGTTCCTATAACGCCCGCCGCCTCTGACGCCTAGGTCCGGCTGCGATGCTTATTGCCGCGACCCGGCGGAGCGGTGCGTCCCTCCCCCCGACGGCGAGCCGAAGTCGACGATGCGCCCCGCTCTCCTCAATCCCCTGTTTGCACCGGCCCCGTCGCTCACCGGCATCGGTCCACGCCTCAACCTGCTTTTACGGAAATGCCTCGTCCTGCCGCCGGGGATCAGGGAGCCACGCGTCATCGATTTGTTATGGCACATGCCAACCGGCGTCATCGACCGGCGGGCAGAGCCCGAGGTTGCTGCTGCCGTGCCGGGAACAATCGTCACGTTGCGGCTCCGGGTGCTTAAGCACAAACCGCCGCCGCGCAATAACCTGAAGGTCCCCTACAAGGTCACGTGCGAGGACGATACCGGGCGCATCGACCTCGTCTTCTTCCATGCGGAACGCAAATTCATCGAAAGGCAGCTACCTGCCGGCGAGGTGCGTTTCGTCTCGGGCCGGGTCGAGCGCTATGGCGAAGCGCTGCAGATGGCGCATCCCGACTACATCGTTGCGCCGGAAATGCGCGACGAGCTGCCCATGCTGGAGCCCGTTTATCCGTTGACGGCCGGCCTCTCCGGGAAAGTGATGGTCAAGGCGATCCGGCAAGCCGTCGAACGGATTCCAGAGCTCCCCGAATGGCAGGATCAGCGATGGCTCGAGGCACGCGGTTGGCCGAGCTTCCGTGCGGCCGTCACGCGCATTCATCACCCGCTTGAGGCGCAGGACGTGTCGAACGGGGCTTCCTCCTGGCAGCGGCTGGCCTATGACGAATTGCTCGCAGGGCAGCTCGCCTTTGCCCTCGTCCGCCAGAAGATCAAGTCCGAGAAGGGGCGCAGAATTGCCGGTGACGGTCATATCCGTGCGAAAATCTCCGGGGCGCTCCCCTTCGCGCTCACGAACTCGCAGATCGCAGCACTCAAAGAGATCGCAGACGACCTTGCCGCGCCACACCGGATGCTGCGACTCTTGCAGGGGGATGTCGGCTCCGGCAAGACGATCGTCGCGCTCATGACGATGGCCATCGCCGTCGAGGCCGGGATGCAGGCGGCGCTGATGGCGCCGACCGAAGTCTTGGCGCGGCAGCATCTCGAGACGATCGCCCCGCTTGCCGAAGCCGCCGGTTTGCGGGTCGCGCTGCTGACGGGACGCGAGAAGGGCAAGGCGCGGGAGGCAATCTTGCAGCGGCTCGCCGCGGGCGAGATCGATATCCTGATCGGGACCCACGCTCTCTTCCAATCCGACGTCGCCTTCAAGGATTTGGCGGTTGCCGTCATCGACGAGCAGCATCGCTTCGGGGTCCATCAGCGCCTAGCGCTGCAGGCCAAGGGTGCCGACGGCGATACCAACGTTCTGGTCATGACGGCAACGCCCATACCGCGAACGCTTCTGATGACCCATTATGGCGATCTCGATGTCTCCAAGCTCACGGAAAAACCGGCTGGGCGAAAACCAGTCGTCACCAAGATGGTGCCGCTCGACCGAATGGAGCGGCTCGTCGAGCGCATTCGGGTGCAAATCGCGAGCGGTGCCCAGGTCTACTGGGTCTGCCCTCTGATCGAAAGCTCAGCGGCGAGCGATCTCGCTGCGGCGGAGGAGCGCTTTGCCTACTTGCGCCAGACGTTTGGGGACACGGTCGGGCTGCTGCATGGTGGTATGGCCGCCAAGGATAAGGACGAGACGATGGCGGCGTTCACTGCCGGAAATCTCAACATCCTGGTTGCGACCACGGTCATCGAGGTCGGCGTCAACGTGCCGAATGCCAACATCATGGTCATCGAGCATGCGGAACGGTTCGGGCTTGCGCAGTTGCATCAGCTTCGCGGGCGTGTCGGGCGAGGCATGCGGGAATCCTTCTGCATGCTGCTCTACAAAGAGCCGCTCGGCGAAACAGCCGGCGAAAGGCTCTCGATGATGGAGCGGACCGAGGATGGCTTCCTCATCGCCGAAAAAGACCTCGAGCTTAGGGGCGGCGGCGAAATCCTCGGGGCACGTCAGAGTGGCACGCCGGAATTTCGAGTTGCCGAGGTTCCGGGCTTTGAGACACTCCTTTCAGCAGCGCGAGACGATGCCAACCTCGTCCTTGCCCACGATCCTCATCTCGTTTCAGCGCGCGGCCAAGCGCTGCGCATCCTGCTCTATCTCTTTGAATGCGATGAAGCGATCCGTCTGTTTCGTGCCGCTTAGGTTGGCTTGTCGCGTCCGAAGCGGAAGCGGGATTCCGATTTCGAGGTGCCGGCGAGCCGCTTCAGTTTCGCTTCGACATCGGGCATGACAATGCCGCCCGACAGAATGATTTTCGCCGCCTCCTCGACGGTCATCGAAAGGAAGACGACATTCGAGCGCGGCACAAAGCAGATGAAGCCGGTCGGCGGGACGATGCCGGTCGGCATGAAAACCGTCAGCAGATCGCTTTCGCCTCCCGGTTTTACATCCTTGATCTCGCCCGTCGTCTCGCCCGTGACGAAGACGAGGCTCCAAATTTCCTTCGATGGAAACTCGATCATGCCGACTTTCTGAAAGCTCTTGTTGGGGCCGGCCGTCGAGATCACGCTCTCGAAAATCTGTTTGAGTGCACCGTAGACATTGCGCACGATCGGCGTGCGCGAAAGCATCAACTCGCCGGATGAAACGAGCGTGCGACCCAACAGGTTCGCCGCCAAGGCGCCGATCAGGGTGAGGCCGACAATCGCCACGACAAGCCCCAGCCCGGGCAGCGGAAACGGCAGGTAGGTGTCGGGATTAAACGAGGTTGGAAGCAGCGGCTTGATCCAGGCGTCGATCCAGTGGATCACGCCCCACATGATCCAGAGCGTAATCGTCACCGGCCCGACGATGACGAGCCCGGTCAGAAAGGCGTTGCGAAAGCGCGAAACCAGGTGACGGCTGACCTTGCCGTCGTCGCTGGCAAGGCGCTTCAACCCTTCCGAGAGCTGCGCATCGGTGCCGACTCCCGCGTCATGCCGATGCTCCGGGTCTCGATCAGATGGGGGCGCAGTCATTCTCTCCTACTCGGGCTCTCGCCCGACGGGAGGCCGGGCGCCTCAGTTTGTCACGACAAGGCAGTCAAGGCCACTGGTCCGCAACTTGTTGCAAAGGCTCCGGGGCTCCTCTTGAGAGGCATAGCCGCCAATGCGGACCCGATAGAAGGTGCCCATGCTGCCGATCACAGCTTCATCGACGGTGGGGGAATGGTCGGAAAGGTCGGCGCCATGCTGGGCAACAAGTTGCTGAGCAAGGGCCTCGGCTTCCGATCGCGACCTCAGGGCGGCGATGTGCACCTTGTATTTGCCTTTCCTGGCCGCCGGTTGGGCGGCCGCCTGCGTCCCACCGGCCTGCTTGCCATTTTTGCTCGCTACCTTGGCGCCGGCATCGGTCACGACAGTCGCATTGCTCCAACTTGAGGTTGCGGGTTCGACCGGTGTCGTCGAGGCCGTGGTAACGCTGGCCTGCGGCGCGGCCGCCGGAGCCGATGTGCCGCCGCCGAAGATATTCGAAAAGAACCCGGTCACCGCCGCAGGGACGGCGCTCAAACCAGAACCCGTTGCAGGAGACGGCGTGGCGGCCGCGACGTTCGAACCGGCCGCGGGTTCGGGTGTCGGCGCCAAGCCGAATGAACCTGCAGTCTGAGCCGGCGGTGATGTCGCGCCGGCCGAAACGACCGTTGAGGCTGCCGCCGATTGGAGTCCGCCTTCATCGACGGGGGCATAGGCCGCACGGGCCCGCGCCGCGTCTTGTGCCGCCTCGCTCGTCGGGTCCTGCCGGGTGATGGGAGTCGAACTACTGCCGGCGCCGCCGTTCGGGCCACCGGCCGCAGCCTCCGCAATGGCAGCCGCCGAGAGGCCCGCAGAACTCGCAGCGGGCCCGGTGTCGCTATCGGCGATCACGCGCTCGGCGCCCTTGCCTGTGTCCTGGAGGCCGGCCATGCGGTAGGCCTCGGCGCGTTCGGCGGTTGCGGTCTCGCGTTCGCTGCCACTCAAGCCGTTTTTCAGCCAAAGCGCGCTCGTCAGATCGGAAATGGCGAGCCCCGGTCTATTCTGCTTTTTGTAGGCGATGCCGCGCGTATAGAGCGCCTTGGCCATCTCGGCGCTTGTCAGGCCGCCGGCTTTGAGAGCCGCCGACAACTGATCAATCGCGGGCTGATACCTGCCGTTGGCAAAATCCTTGAGGCCCGCATCATAAGCTTGGTGGGCTGCGGCGGCGGCCTGCTTTTTCTGCGCCTCGTCTTGCGAATCGGGAGATCCCTGGGGCTGTGACCCTTGTGCTGGCGGCTGCTGCGATTGCTTTTTCCCGGCCAGTCCGGCCGATGGCCCGCCCATCAAGCCGGCCGCAAATACACACGCCATCGCCGCGGCGAGCGCAATGCTCCGCGCGAGCCTGAGAAACTGCGTCATGTGCGTACCTTCCCCCCAATGGCCACGTTCTTCAGACGCCGCACCCCTCTTTTTTCAAGGCTATTGCAAACAGCCGAACGAGGCAAATTCAGGGCTTCGTTCCCGTCCCGTTTTCCCCGTCATTCAACAGTCACGGACTTCGCCAGGTTGCGCGGCTGGTCGACGTCCGTCCCCATCAAGACCGCCGTCTGATAGGCGATGAGCTGAATGGGGACCGCGTAGAGAATGGGGGCAACAAAGGGATCGGCTTTCGGCATTGCAATGTGGGCGGCGAGTTTGCAGCCGGCTTTTTCGGGCGCGGAGTCAGAGATGACATAGATCTGACCTCCGCGCGCCGCGACCTCCTGCAAATTCGACACGGTCTTTTCGAACAGAGTATCCTCGGGGGCGACGACAATGACCGGAACATTCTCGTCGATCAGCGCGATCGGGCCATGCTTCAGCTCTCCGGCCGCATAACCTTCGGCGTGAATGTAGGAGATTTCCTTGAGCTTCAATGCGCCTTCAAGCGCGATCGGGAAGCTTGAGCCGCGCCCGAGGTAGAGAACATCGCGAGCCTTGGCGAGCTCTTGGGCGACGCTGAGATAAATTTCGTCCTGGCGCAGGATCGAGGCGACGTGACGGGGCACCTCGGTCAACGACTTGACCAACGACATTTCCTGTTCGAGCGAGAGGTGTCCGCGCGCCTTGGCAATTGCGATCGCCAGACAGGCAAGGACAGAGAGCTGGCAGGTGAAGGCCTTGGTCGAGGCCACGCCAATTTCCGGACCTGCAAGGGTTGGAAGCGGGGTGTGCGATTCGCGGGCGATCGTTGAGGTGCGGACGTTGACGATCGAGGCGATGCGCTGACCGTTCGCCTTGCAATAGCGCAGCGTAGCCAATGTGTCGGCCGTCTCGCCAGATTGGGAGACGAAGATCGCCAGGCCGTTTTCAGGGAGAGGTGCCTCGCGATAGCGCATTTCGGAGGCGACATCGATGTCGACCGGGATGCGCGCGAGGCGCTCGATCCAGTACTTGGCCACAAGGCCGGCATAATAGGCCGTGCCGCAGGCGGAAATGGTGACGCGGCTGATCTTCGTAAGATCGACGCCCAAGTCCGGAAAGTTCACCCGCCCTGACGCCATATCGAGATAATTCGCGAGCGTGTGTGAGATCACCTCGGGCTGCTCGTGAATTTCCTTCGCCATGAAGTGGCGATAGTTGCCCTTGTCGACGAGGAGTGAACTCGCGACGGCCTTGATGATCGGGCGCTCGACGCGAGCCCCTGTGCCATCGAAAATTTCTGCGCCGGAGCGGTGGAGCACCGCCCAGTCGCCTTCCTCGAGGTAGGTGATGGCGTCGGTGAACGGCGCCAGCGCAATTGCATCGGAGCCCAGATACATTTCGCCTGCGCCATAGCCGATGGCGAGTGGTGAGCCGCGGCGGGCGGCGATCATCAGGTCGTCGTGGCCGGCAAATATAATCCCGAGCGCGAAAGCGCCTTCGAGGTGCTTCAGCGCTTCCCGGACGGCAGCCACCGGTTCCAAACCCTTGTCCAGCTCATCGGTGATCAGGTGGACGACGGCCTCGGTATCCGTTTCGGTCTCAAAGTGATGTCCCTTCGCTTCGAGCGTAGCGCGGAGTTCTCGGAAATTCTCGATGATGCCGTTGTGGACGACAGACACCTTCGGCGTCATATGCGGGTGCGCATTGCGCTCGGTCGGTCGTCCATGCGTGGCCCAGCGCGTATGGCCAATGCCGGTGCGGCCCGAAAGCGGCTCCGTGAGCAGGCGCTTTTCGAGATTGCGCAGTTTGCCTTCAGCACGCCGGCGCTCGAGTGCGCCGGCCTCGACCGTCGCAACCCCCGCCGAATCGTAGCCGCGGTACTCAAGCCGGCGGAGCGCGTCGACCAGATTGGTCGAAACCGATGTTTTGCCGAGAATGCCGACAATCCCGCACATCAGATGTGTCCCCCAAGCTCCGTGCCCCATGCGAGGATGGCGGCGGTTAAGGATGTTCTCAAATCACAGAATGTTTCAATTTAACGCGCACATTTCGTCAGAATTCGGCACTGCAAGTTCCGTGCTTGGTTAAGAATTCGACTTCTGCGACGCCTTCCGACGTGACATCAGGATGCGGAACTTGTCGGCCCAGCCAGGCCGCTCGTCCTGAGGACTGCGCTCGAGTGCGAGCGCCCCGGGGCTCACGTCCTTCGTGATGACGCTCCCGGAACCGATGTAGGCTCCGGCGCCGATTTTCAGCGGCGCGACGAGTGACGTGTTCGAACCGATGAAAGCACCCTCACCGATTTCCGTTTTTTCCTTGTTGAAGCCGTCATAGTTGCAGAAGATCGTCCCGGCGCCGATGTTGGCCTTGGCGCCGACGCTGCCGTCGCCCAGATAGGAGAGATGGTTGGCTTTGGCGCCGGGGCCGAGCGTCGTATTTTTCACCTCGACGAAATTGCCGATGTGAACATCAGGTCCGAGCTTCGCTCCAGGACGGAAGCGGGCGAAAGGACCGACGCGAGCGCCCCGGCCAATGCTCGCACCCTCGATATGGCAGAACGCCAAAATCTTAGCCCCCTCCTCGATCGAAACCCCGGTTCCGAAGACGACGTTGGGCTCGATCAGGACGTCCTGGGCAATGCGCGTATCGAAACTGAGCCATACCGTCTCGGGCGCAATCATCGTCACGCCGTTTTGCATGAATGCGAGGCGGGCGCGCCGCTGCCAGATCGCCTCGGCCAAGGCGAGCTGATCGCGGGCGTTGACGCCGAGGACTTCCTCCTCATCGCATTCGACGACCGTTGCGCGATGACCTTCCGACCGCGCCAGCGCGACGGCGTCGGTCAAATAATACTCACCTTTGGCGTTGGAATTGCCGATCCGCGCAAGCAGGCTCGATAGATTGGGTATCCGGAACGCCATCACGCCAGAGTTGCAGAGCCCAATCCGCCGCTCGGTGTCGCTTGCATCGCGTTCCTCGCGGATTGCGAGGAGTGCGCCATTTGCGTCGAGCAGCAGTCTCCCATAACCGGCCGGATCTTTGGGCCGAAAACCGAGCACAGCTATGTCGGCACCGGCATCGAGAGACTTCTGGAGCCGGGCGACCGTCTCGGGACGGATCAGCGGGGTGTCGGCGAAGAGAACAATGACGTCACCACCGTGCTGATCAATGGCTGTCCTCGCGGCCAGCACGGCGTCGGCAGTTCCGCGCGGAGATGGTTGCAGAAACACCTGGGCTGCGGGAACGGCCTGGATCGCCTCGCCGGCAACGGTCTCCATTTCGGGACCGACGACCACGGCGATGCCGCCGCCAAGTTCCTGTGCCGCGCTCAAGACATGGGCAAGCATGGTGCGCCCGGCGATCTTATGGAGCACCTTCGGAAGCGAGGACTTCATGCGCGTGCCCTTGCCGGCGGCAAGAACGACAAACAGCGTGGGCGAGGCGCTCATGCGACACCTTGGATTGCAAATTCATCGACGCGCGGACTATGCGCGTCAAAGAAAGTAACGGCTGTGGCGACGCCACTGCCATAGCGTCCGGGGTCCATCTGCCGCAAGGGCTGCCGGCCGACCAAAGTGGTCGCCCGTTCCCGCTCACGGAGCATGTCCGTCCCGGTTCCGATTTGTTCTGGAATTCCCGCTACATGGTAAATCGAGCGGCGTCGGCGCCACCGTCCACAGCTTCGCGCAGGACGTGACTGCGGCGGCCATTGCGAAGCGGCAACAGGCAACTCAACCTCTCCGACACAGTGAAATTGATTCGGGGCCCCGGGTCCTCCCGGGCGTGGGGCCCCGGTAACGGCATTCAGGACGCCATGGACATGACCAAGCCTGCCAATGACAAGCCAGTGCGCAGGAAAGCGGCTCTCACGCCCTACGCTGTCGTCTGGTCGATGCTCGGGGCCCTTGGCCTCGGCTATCTCGGGGTCGCGATCTTTGCGCCCGATTGGCTGAGCGATCTCACGCCCGCAGCGGCCCGCGCCGATCACCAGCGTGCCGAGACCGAGGCGGCGGTGATGAAGCTTGCCGCCGATGTCGATGGTCTCAAATCCTCGATGACGCAGCTTCAGATGGATGTCGCAGGCATCAAAGCCGACGTCGTCGCGCAGGACCGCCAGACGCAGATGCTCGGTACCCAGGTTTCGGCGCTCGAGGACAAGATGCGACTGAGCGAGCCGCAGGCGATGGCGGCTGCGGAGCTGCCTGCGTCATCGGCCGCCAGCCCTTCCGCGGCCGGATCAGGGGACGTGGCTGCGGCGGCGAACGGTGCCACTCCGCAGCCGGCGAAAGTCATCAATGCGCCGCAACTGACTCTGCCGATCATTACCGGCAGTGTTGATACTGCCCCTGAGACGTCCAAGCCGAAAACGGCCGGCAGCGACGTCATCAGCTTCGGACCAGCGATCGTCAAACCCGCGCCGAAGCCAATCGGCGTCGTCGTTGCATCCGACTCCTCCGTCGATGCACTCCGGCAAAGTTGGAGCGCTCTCATGGAGCGCCATGGACAGACGCTGAAAAAGCTGACGCCGCGCTATGTCGAGAACGGGGACTTCAAGAACCCGAATTTCAATCTCATTGCGGGGCCGGTGAAATCGAAAGCCGAGGCCGCCAAAATTTGCAAGGACCTCATCGCTCACGACGTGTCGTGCAAAGTCGGCGAATTCAAGGGTGAGGAGCTCTAGGCGAAGCGGGCGCAGCTCCGCCCGGCGCGTCGCAGGCCAACCTCAGAGGCTCGCCGTGTTGAAGGTGTCGCACGCATCGAGGCGCCCGCTTTCGAGTCCCGCCTTGAACCAGCGAACGCGCTGGGCGGACGTGCCGTGTGTAAAAGCATCGGGAATGATGCGTCCGGTCATCCGCCGTTGGATCATGTCGTCCCCGATCTGGGTAGCAGCGTTCAGCGCTTCCTCGACATCGCCGGGCTGCAAGCGGTTCTTCATCTGATCGTTGAGGTTCGCCCACACACCGGCGAGGCAATCGGCTTGAAGCTCCATGCGAACCTGGAGTTGATTGGCGGTAACGTCATCCGAATTGCTCTTCAGCGCCTGAACCTTGTCGGCGATGCCGAGCAGCTTTTGCACGTGATGACCGACCTCGTGTGCGACGACATAAGCTTGAGCAAAGTCGCCGCTGACGTTGAATTTGCGCCTCAGCTCGTCATAGAACGCGAGGTCGATATAAACCTTCTGATCGAGCGGGCAATAAAACGGGCCCATCGCCGCTTGGCCAGCGCCACAGGCGGTGCGCGTCATGCCGGTGTAGAGCACCAGCGGCGGATCGATGTAGGCTCTGCCGAAGCTCTTGAAGACCGCCGACCAGACATCCTCGGTATCGGCAAGAACCCTGCTGATGAAAACCTTCTCATTATCCTGGCCCGCCGCCGCCGTGCGGCGGGAGCCGGGGAGACCCGGGATGTCGCCCGGCGATCCTGTCCGCGAGGCCGGGCGTTCGGCGCGGGGCAGTTCAGGCATATTGATCTGACCACCCGTGCCGAGAAGAACGTCGAGCGGATTGATCCCCATGAACAGCAGCAGAGCACCGATGATCAACAGCGTCGTCAGACTGACGCCACCGCGCCCGATTGGAAGCTGGATGCCGCCGCCAGGGAACCGAAGCCCGCCGTCCTCGCCGCGACGATCCTCGACGTTGCTGCTCTCCCGGTCGTTCTGGTCGTAGCGCATGGGCAGCCTTTTTGAATGGCGATCGCGTCTGCGGTTCGAGTCGCCGCCCAATTTGGGACGCGCTCTGCCTCTCCCGCAGAAGTCATACTGCGCACGGGCAACGGGGCAGCACAAGGCCTATCCCCAGCCCAATCTCGCCAGCCCGTTTCGGTTCGATTCAAAACCGTGCGCGACCTACTCAGCAACCGGCCGGCGCGCTCTTTTGGATTTCGAAACACCGGGCAGAGCAAGCAGGTCGGGCACCGCGGCGAGCCCTTTCGACCTCGAAGGGGTCCTCAGGAGAGCGCGAACCGACCGCGATGCAGCGACCGTGCCATCTTGGGCGTAGGCCTCGTGGTTGCGCTCAATTTCGGAAAGGTCATAGCGGTAGTTGACCATCAGCCCGTGAGCCTCGCGCAATCCTTTCTCCGATGTATCGGCGAGCCAGTTCAGCCGCTCGAGCCTCGCACCGTTGCCGAGATGGAAGCGCGCGACGGGGTCGACAGGCCGTTCATCTGAGGAGCGCTCGACAAGAAAGTAATAGGCGGCGAGCGACAGCAAGGCTGACTTTAGTTCCTCCGTGTCCGGAGCATTTACGGCGGCCTCCTCGGCCCAACGTGGATCGCGAAGCCGCGACAGCGCCGACCGTTCGGCGGGCGTGATAACGATATCGCCGTCGGCCGCGAGCCTCCGATCAAGCCAGCGCGCGAAACTCGGGGCGGGCGAGAGCGTCACGAACGTCTTGAGGCTCGCCGTATCTCGGATGAGATCCTCGACCACCTGCTTCAGCAAGAAGTTGCCGAAGGAAATGCCTTTGAGACCGTCCTGGCAATTGGAAATCGAATAGAAAACCGCCGTCGTTGGCGGCGCGTCATCGTCGTCGCGGCGCGCGTCGAGAACAGACGAGATCGTATCAGGTATTTCACGCGTCAGCGCCACTTCGACGAAAATCAATGGCTCATCGACAAGGGCCGGGTGAAAGAACGCGAAGCAGCGGCGGTCCTTCGGATCGAGCCGGCGGCGCAGATCGTCCCAGCCGCGGATCTCGTGGACCGCCTCGTAGGCGATGATCTTCTCGAGGATTGCCGCCGGAGTCTGCCAGTCGATGCGACGCAGGACCAGGAAGCCACGGTTGAACCATGAGGTCAGCAAATGCTCGAGATCGCTATCCACGGCCGCCAACCGATCATCCGCCTTGAGATGGCGGAGGAGATCGCTCCGAAGGGCAACGATCTCCGCCGTCGCGCCCGGGGCGAGGTTTAACCGGCGGAAAAATTCGAGGCGGGGGCTGAAAGATGCCCTCTGCAGATCGGCGAGAGACCGGTCTGAAGGATTTTCGAGATAGGCGCGCGCGGCATCGGCGACGGCGAGTGCATCGGGTTGCAGCTCGTCGGCAAGGAAACGATAGAACTGCAGGCGTTCGTCGGTTGAGGCTTTTTTCAGTTGAATGAGCAGTTGGCGTGCGATGGCGACACCTGAGGCTTCCCCGCGCCCGGACATCAACGCCCGCGCCAGCACCTCGATCGAATCGCCGCCGCCGGAACCAAAGAGGGCCTTGGGCAGCAGAGCGCGGCTCTGCTCGGCGATCGAGTTCATCAGTTCCTGGAAAAACGAAACGTTCACGCGCACCCCACAGAGCAATTCCTTCAAATTTGCCGGCCGGCACCGTTAACCTTTGCTTAACCATATCGGCCGAGCATCGCGAGATATACTTGTATAGGACATTTCCGTGATGACCGATCGCCTTTCCACCGGTCGCCCGCCAAGCCTCGATGCGGTCAAGAATGATACCGGTCGTGTGGCGTTTTGCGGGCCCTATGTCCTATCGGCGATCACCGGCTATGGGATCAGCAAAATCGAAGACGTGATCCGGTCCGGCCGCGAGCTGCCGCCCGATCGCAAACCGGTCGTTCGCGGCACCTACGCGGACGAGGTTGAAGCGGCCCTTGCCCATTTCGGCTACCGCATGGAGCTTAAAGAGAGCCACATGCACAGACCCCGGAAGGAGCGGCCGACGCTATGGACCTGGATGCAACGGCCGAGGAATGCCTGGGCTCACTACATCCTCGCGATCCATAAGGGGAAAGAGGGGCACTGGATTCTCGTGAAGGGCGTCAAGATGTGCGACACCTTCACCGAAGGCAAATGGACGTTTGTCGTCGACGGTCCGCACCGCGGCTGCCGCATCATGGAGGTCTTCGAGGTCAAGAAGGCTCATGATGCCTGAGTGGGCGCATCCTCTTGCTTTTTCTCCCGCTCCCGATCCGGCGGCCTTTCATGAACGCCGGGTGAACCCGCGCGTCAGGTTCCGTTCAAGCATTCTGCCTTATGGTCTCCCCGAACATCGGCCACGGAAGGGCCAAGGAGAAGATGCCATGTCCGAATTCATTCGGTCGGGCGCAATCATGCTGATGGCGGTCGTCGTCCTTGCGGCTGGCGTTGCTGTCATCTTTTACGGTTGAAAAACGACGGGGATCAGGATCGGCACCGATCAGCCTTGTCGCGGCGACCGACTTGCGTCACTTAAAGAGGACCCGTAAGGGTCCCCTTTGTCATCTACAAGCCCCGCGGCACGATTTGGCTGAATTCACCTATTCCGCTCTCATCAAGGACGCGCAGGCGCGCCTCGGCGATTTTCTGACGCCCTCAGTGCGTCTCGGCGTCACCGGGCTTTCCCGGGCCGGCAAGACGATCTTCATCACGGCTCTTGTCCGCAATCTCGTGTCCGGTGGCCGCTTGCCGTTTTTCGCACCCGACGCGGAGCATCGGATCATCAGGGCCTACCTCGAGCCGCAGCCCGACGATAGCGTTCCGCGCTTCGATTATGAAGCATATCTGGCGAAGCTGCTGTCGACCCCGCCGTCGTGGCCGGAAAGCACGCGGCGCATCTCGGAACTGCGGGTTACGATCGAATACCGTTCCGCCTACCGGCTCAAACGCGCCGCCGGATATTCGAGGTTGCATCTCGACATCGTCGACTATCCGGGGGAATGGCTCATCGACCTTCCTTTGCTGGAGCAGGACTTCCGCACCTTCTCGCGCGAAGCCCTTGCGCTTGCCGGCGCCCCCGCGCGGGCTGACGCCGCCAAATCGTTCCTGGCCTTCCTTGCGGGTACGGATCCGGCGGCGGCCGAGGATGAGCAGGTTGCGCTGACGGGCGCCAAACTCTTCACCGGTTACCTCCGTGCGGTGCGCGACGGCGGAGCCCAGTCGACCCTCGCGCCTGGCCGCTTTCTGCTCCCGGGCGATCTCGAGGGCTCGCCGCTCCTCACATTTTTCCCAATGCCACTCACATCGGACGCGCGTTTGCCGCGTGGCTCGCTCGCAGCGATGATGATGCGGCGCTTCGAGAGTTACAAATCGTCCGTCGTCAAGCCCTTCTTCAACGAGCACTTCTCCCGCCTCAACCGGCAGATCGTGCTCGTGGATGTGCTCGGAGCGCTCAATCATGGGGCTGACGCGGTGCGCGATCTCGATCGCTCGATGACGGCGATCCTCCGAGCGTTCCGGCCGGGGGCCAATTCGTGGCTGTCATTTTTCCTCGGCAGGAGGATCGACCGCGTGCTTTTCGCCGCCACCAAGGCCGATCATTTGCCGGCATCGAGCCATGATCGTCTCGAGGCGATCCTCAAAGAGATCGTGGATGAGGCCATTGAGCGGGCGCAAACGGAAGGTGCGGGCGTCAAGGCGCTGGCGCTCTCGGCGCTGAGGGCGACGCGGGAGACGACGGCAAAGCACGGCAAGGACGTGCTGCCGTGTCTGCGCGGAACGCCGATCAAGGGTGAGCGCATTGGTTCCACGGTTTTTGACGGGGCAGAGGAAGCCGCAATTTTTCCCGGCGATCTTCCATCCGATCCGGCTGCGGCTCTCAACGCGGCACGGAGCACCAAAGATGGGACGCTCGAACTCGTCCGCTTCGCGCCGCCGAAGCTTGCTGACAGACTTTCTGATGGAAAGCCCGCCGCGTTTCCGCATATCAGATTGGACAGAGCGCTCGATTTCCTGATTTCGGACTATCTCGCATGACGTTCGAAGACCCTGCGCCGCCCCGAAAGCCGCGCGTTTTCAAGGCTGACGACGTCCGCACCGAAGCCGAGATCGAATTGGCGGAAGAAGGTCTGGGGGCGGTGACAGCACGCGGCCCATCGACAGCGCTCCGGCGCCTGACCCTCAGCGACATCAACCGCGGATTTCGCTTCGGCGGTATTCTGCTCTCGGCCATCGGAGCGCTCGCCTCGCTGGCGGCCGCACTTTGGTTCGCGCGATTTGTCTCAATCGCCTTCGAGCGGCAGGACTGGGTCGGATGGCTCGCCTTCGGCCTCATGGCCGTGATCGCGATCGCGGTGGCCGGCATCGTCCTGCGAGAGCTTATTGGTTTCCGCCGACTGGCGCGGCTTGCAAAGCTGCGTGCCATCGTCAGAGCCTCGGTCGAAAAGAATGACCCTTCGGATGAGCGCAAGGCGGTCAACGCCCTCCTTGCTCATTACCGCGGCCGGAGCGACATGGCTTGGGGGCTCGCACGCCTCAAAGATCATATGGGTGACGTCCTAAACCCCGGTGAGCTGCTAAGGCTTGCCGATCGAGAGCTCCTGCAGCCATTGGACGGGGAAGCGAGGCGCGTCATTCTGAAGTCGGCAAAACGTGTCGCCACTGTCACGGCGTTATCGCCGATCATGTGGATCGCGATGGGGTTCGTGCTTGTCGAGAACGTGCGCATGTTCCGCGTCATCGCCGGGGTCTACGGCGGCCGGCCCGGCGTCATCGGGGCGCTGCGGCTCGCCCGCCTCGTGGTGACGCACGTTCTCGCCACCGGCGGCATCGCCATGACGGATGATCTTCTTGGCCAGTTCATCGGCCAGGACGTCTTGCGCCGAGTCTCCCGGCGGCTCGGAGAAGGTGCCTTTAATGGCGCGTTGACCGCGCGGCTCGGCGTCGTCGCCGTCGAGGTGACGCGCCCTCTCCCCTATCTCGATGCGGAGCCTTTGCGGGTGCGCGAAATCTTCAGCGAGCTTCTTCGCTCGCTCAGAGGCGCGGGTGACCAGGGCGGCGAAAGCTCATCCTAACGCGAGGCAGACGTCTTCAAGCCGCGGCAGCGGTCATTTCGGACTGCGGTGTCAATCCGCCGGGCGTTGCGATCCGGCGGGCCCAGTCACGCGAACGGTGGGCGGCCTCGATCAGAACAGCGGGGGGCACGCGGTCTTCTTTGGTTGCGAGGGCCCAACGCTCAAATGCGCCCGCTCTGAGCGAGGTCACCCAACCGACGGGACCCGCGAGCAACAGGCCGAGTTCGACCGGTGCCATCCAGGCCAACAGGCCGGGCGAAACCGTCCAGGCGATAGCGGCGACGGCCAGACCGATGGCGGTATGCCAGCGCGCAAACCACATGGCATCGTCGAACGACAAGGCGCCGTCGTTGCGTTTCTGCGGTTTCCATCCCGAGTCGTGGCCGGCCAGAATCTCGATTGCACCGATCGTCTGCGTCACCATGAAGATCGGGGCGATCAACATCGAATAGATTGTTTCGAGAATTACGCCGAAGGTGACGCGAATGGCAGCAAAGGGATTGCGCTCACGCCGCGCCTGTTTCCAAGCAAGCAGCAAGCCCAGCGCCTTCGGCAGAAGCACGACGATGAGCGTTGCAAGGAAAAGCCTCAGGGCGGCGCCCGGGTCGATGATCGGCCAGATCGGAAACAGCGTCTTTGAATCGCGGAAATAACTTGGAATCATCTGCTGGCCCTGCAGAGCCAGGACCAATCCTACCACGAGCGACATCGCCCAGACCGCGGAGACCAGGTAGGAGGCTGCACCCATGGCGAGATGAAGCCGCCCCATCGGGGTCAGACCCGGCTGCGAGACGATGGCCAGATGCTGGAGATTTCCCTGCGCCCAGCGACGGTCGCGGACCACGACATCGATGATATTCGGGGGCGTTCCCTCATATGAGCCTTCGAGGGTCGGCATCATGTGGACGCCAAAGCCGGCGCGCTGCAGGAGCGCCGCCTCGACGAAGTCGTGGCTCAGGATGTGGCCGCCAAACGGCCTGCGACCGGGCAACGCGGGAAGCCCTGCCGCCGCGGCGAATGCCGATGTCCGGATGATCGCATTGTGGCCCCAGTAGTTGCCCTGATCCCGGTGCCAGAAGGCGAGGCCAGCGGCGACCGCGGGTCCATAGGTGTTGGAGGCGAACTGCTGGAGCCGCTGCAGCAACGTCTCACCACTGACGAGCCGGGGCACCGTTTGAACGAGACCGGCCTTCGGATCGGCTTCCATCGCGAGCGCCAGCGAGACGAGCGTCTCGCCGCTCATGATGCTGTCGCCATCGAGAATGATGAAGGACAGGTAGTCGCTGCCGAAACGTTGGACCCAATCGGCGATGTTCCCCGCCTTGCGGGCGGTGTTTTCGCGCCGCCGGCGATAGTAGACGGGCAGGATCAGATCGAGATCTTCGCCAAGGGCGCGATAGACGTCGGCTTCGCGCTTTCCGGCCGCGTCGCCGCGCGTATCGGAAAGCACAAAAACGTCGAAGTTCGCATTACGCCCGAGCGACTGAAGCTCGCGGGCCATTGCCTCGATGGTGCCAGCGATCCGCGCCGGATCTTCGTGATAGACGGGAAACAGAAGGGCGGTCCGCGAAGAGAGCGGCTTTGACGGCGAAGGTGGTTCGATCGTATCGGGCCGTTCGCCAGCAAAGAGTGGCAAGAAGCCAAGCGCCGCATTCAGGCTGCCCACAGCAATCCAACCGAATGCAATCGTCGAAAGGATCAGAAACAGGAATTGGACCGGGGTGATGACGACAAACGCAAGGATCGAGAATAACTCGTAGGCGAAGGCGGCGGTCAGAACGGCGGCGCCGGCAAAGATCGCGGTGCGTGGCACCCAGTAGCCTCGCCGCTTCGGCTCGCTGACGAGCGATACGGGCTCAGCGAACTTTTGTTCCGGCATTGGAAGCGGCGCGGGCGGCGGCAAATGCCACCAAGGCCCCGCATCCGGGAGACTCGTTGGATGCGGCGGCCCGTGCGGCGCCTCGCCGATGAAATTTTCGTTTACGGCTTCGTCCATCGATAAAGCCAAGTCTCCGAGATGGTCTGCTCGCCGGACTTCAAGACGCAACGCAACTCAACGAGCTCGGCATCGCCAGGTGCAAGCTCGAACGTCACTCGAACACCGGAGATTTCAGGGTTGCGTTGGACAACGACGTTTAAAATCTGGCCCGCGCTCCCTGATACGTCTGCGACCGGCAGATCTTTGGCATCCTTGACCGAAGGACCAGTCAGGTCGATGACAAATAGAATTATCTCAGGCTTTTTCGCGTTCCCCAGCCGCGTCTTGACGACGCGGGCCCCGGCCCAGGATGCCGGAACGCCGTCACCCCAAAAGAGCCGGTAGGCAAAGTTATAGGGGGTACCGGCGCCGATCTCTTTGGCCGGCCGCCAGTAGGCGACGACATTATCGTGGATCTCATCCTCGACGGGGATCTCAATAAGCTCGATGAAACCTTCGCCCCACGACCCACGGGGTTCAACCCAGACACTCGGGCGGCGCTCGTAGTGCGCCTCGAGGTCCTCATAGTTGCGAAACGAGCGATCACGCTGCCAGAGGCCGAAGCCCTTCGGGTCAGTGTCCATGAAAGCGCTGATCTGCAGCGTCCGCGGATTATTGAGAGGCCGCCACAGGCGCTCGGACCTGCCGCTCACCATGGCAAGTCCCTCGCTGTCGTGGACAGCGGGGCGAAAATCGTTCATCCGGCGCTGACCGGCTTGCCCGTGCAGAAACATGCTCGTCAGCGGGGCGATGCCGACATAGGAAAGG
>Ga0272446_1002464_pt1 | contig 25156 bp, 23 predicted proteins | sample YNPCB0061_FD_194587 | JGI IMG/M metagenome (GOLD analysis project Ga0272446, IMG submission 194587) | Hot spring microbial mat communities from Yellowstone National Park, WY, United States - YNP-CB-006-1 | ecosystem: Environmental > Aquatic > Thermal springs > Hot (42-90C) > Sediment | place...
TTCTTCGCCGCCCGCGCCGTGACCACCGAGCCGTTGGCGTATGGTTTGGCCGTGCTCGGCATCTGGGCCGCCCTGAACCGGAAAAATCTGGGGTTGGCGGGGGCATTTTTCGCATTGGCCGCCCTCGCCAAAGAAACGACGTTGTTTTTTCCGGCGGGGTTGGCCGCCTACTACGCCTTCCGGCGGGAGTTCCGCGCCGCCTTCGGCCTGATGCTGATCGCGGTGCTACCGTTCGTGGCGTGGCAATTCGTGATCCGGGCGTGGGTGGGCACGTTTGGCGTGGGGTCGGGGGGGGCGGGCAGCACGTCTTTTGAGCTGATTCCGTTCAACGGCCTGTGGCGAATCCCCGCCCGGCAGCCCGCCGATATTGCACCGGTGCTGTTCATTTACCCGTTCCTGACCGCCCTGATTCCGACGGTGTGGGCCTTCGTGACGGGCCTCCGGCGGGTGTGGCGCGGCCCCCTGCACCCGTACACGTATCTGCTGCTGGCGAATGCTGCCATCATGCCGTTTGTGCCCGTCTCCACCTACGAAACGCCCTTCGGGATCATTCGGTTCCTGCCGGGCTTGGCCGTGTGTACGTTGCTGTACGCCGCCCACTTCCGCAATCGGCGCGTAATGCTGTATACGACCCTGTGGGTTGCGCTGGGCGGCGTATTTATCGGCTAGGTGGGGAGCTTCAGCTTGGCAAACTCAATCGGATTGACCCAAATCCCATTGACGGCCACTTCCCAATGCAGGTGCGGCCCAGTGCTGCGCCCCGTATTCCCTGAAAGCCCCAAGACCTCGCCCTGCAACACGTATTGACCGGGAACGACAAACAGTTGGGAGAAGTGCGAATAGCTGCTGAAAACCCCCCAACCGTGATCGATGACGACGATGTTGCCGTGAATGTCCAGATTCCGTGCGAAGACCACCCGCCCGCTGGCCGCAGCCATGACCGGCGTCCCCGTCTCTAGCCGGAAATCGTAGCCGGTGTGCCGCCGTACCGACCCATCGCTGAAATCCCGCACAGAGCCGAAGGGGGAGGTCAGCGGGGCGTTGACCGGCCATTTGAACTGCCCCTCCCAGAAACGTTCTGACGTGATGACGCTATAAATCTGGATCAGCCGTTCGTCCTCGTTGGTCTGGATCACAGGGTTGAGCAAGAAGGTTTTGTCCGATGGAAGGGTGAACAACGGCTCCCGAATGAATTCGCCGGAAAACACGTCAAGCGTGCCCGTCCAGTTGGCGCTTCCGCCGCCTGCTTGGTACACCGTGACGGTGATCGGATAATCCTTGATGCGTTGCTCAATCGGCACGGCGATCACGGCGGCAAAGCCCCCCGTGACGGGGAAAAACGGGAAGGTACGATCAAAGACGGTAGCGACGCCGCCAACGATGCCTTCCCCCGTCAGGCTGATTGTGCCTGCCGTCCCTTGCCGGAGGAACTCAAAGTTGAGCGTGATGACGAGGGCATTTTGAGCCGCAATGCGGGTCAAGGCTGCGCTGGAGAGGGCCGCCAACAGGCTGACGACCACCACTACGCGCCAGAATTTACGATTCATGTGGGGCAACATCCGAAGTTGGTATACATCGCCGCAGAATGATAGCGTAACTTCGGCCCGATGGGGAGGGGCGGCGGGGAACCGTCGGATCGATCAGCGCACGCGCCAAAGCGTCACAGGGGAATTGCCCTGTGGGCGGGGGAATTCCGAGATGACTTGCGCCCCTTGCGCATCGTAAGTGAGGCCAATAGGCGGCTTTTCGGCCAGTACGTAGGCCGCCCCACCTTGCCCAGCATGTAGCACCGCCAGATCGATGCAGCGCAAAGAATAGCCCGGCAGGGCATAGAAGTTCGCCCGGCGGCAGGAATCGGGGAACATGTCCGCCACTACGTCCGTGTTGGGCGGCACGAGGCTCGGCAGTGCGATCATGGCCTCCCGCAGGCCGTAGCCGGACGGGTGGCCGCTGATGAACTGTTCGCGGTCTAAAGGCGGCAGGGTCAAGGTAGCGGGGGCGGTGTAGGCGGCCGCCGCAAAAGGCACAAAACAGGCCAGCACGATTCCGACTGTGCTCCCCACGACGTGCACGCCCCGTCGGCCTCCGATCCGCTGCACAAGGCCGCCAAGACTCACGGCGCTCAGGACGATGAAGGCGGGCAAGCTAACTACCCAATGGCGCGGCATCGGCTCCACCCCGATCACCAGAAGCGCGGCGAAGGGAACCATCACGGCGGCGGCGAGGGCTGGGCGCGTAGAGATGGCAAACCCCACACCTGCCCCGATTACGATTGCGCTAGCCCATCCCAACCCGCCGCCGAATCCGGTGAAGGCCTCCCAGAGCCGCCCAATGTTCTGAACGAAGTTCGCCACAAGGGGGAGGCTCTCCGAACCGCCCGCTAACCATGCCCCCGCAATTCCGAAATTGCCGCCGCGCCACGCCAAGTAGCCCACCGGAACCGCGAAGCAGGCCACCACGACGGCCCCAACGATTGCCAGCCGCCCGATCCGGCCCCACCATGCCCCACGCCCGGCCAGCATGACGATGAGGACGGGCAGGGCGGCGAAGGGGGCCGCCGTCAGTTTGAACAAGGCCGCCAGCGCGAGGGCGAAGCCAGTTAAAACTGCATCACGCAGGGCATTCGAACGGGCCAAACGTAAAGCCGCCCACAACGTCAGGCAGACGAACGCACCCGCCTCCGCATCGCTGAGGGCCGTCCGTTCGTAAAAGAACAAATACGGCGACCCGACCCACAACGCGATGACCAGCCATCCCGCGTAAGTGCCGTACCGAGACCCGATAGCGATCCCCGCCGCCAACCCGATCAGGGCCACGAAGACCGTCGCCACCCGTCCGGCAAAGTCGGGGGCATTTTGCGGGTAAAAGGCGGCAATCAGCCAGTGATTGACGATCTTTCCATCGCCGATCTCCCAGAAGGGCTTCAAGTTCCAGACTTGGACGGCCCGTGTAAGATGCAGCCCTTCATCGTTGTGCAAGGGGAGCGCGGTCAGGGCGGGGAGGCGCGTTCCGGCCAGCAGCAGCAAGCCGATCACAGCTAGCCACAAGCGCACTTTCCGGCTTAATTCAAGCATACTCGGATTCGCGGGGGGAATTCCGGCGCAGGGGCGAGGCCCGCTCGCAGGGCCTCCAGTGCCCGTTCAGATTGTTCGGCGTACTTGGGGGCATCGGCGGCAATGCTGGCCTCCAATGCCTTCACCCACAGGGTGAGATCGCGGTCATCGTTGGTCAGGGTGAAGCGTCGTCCGTAGCAAACCGCCCGTAGCCAGTGGTAACGGCCAATGTCTTCGGGCGTCGCTTTGCGCTGCGCCGCCCGGAGTAGGTCTTCGGCGGCTTGGCGGTTATCCCCGCGGGATCGGTAGGCGAAGGCCCGCCGCATGTAGGCAATTTTGCGGTCTGGCAGCAGGGGAATGGCCTGCGTGTAGGCAGCAATAGCCTTGTCTAAGTCCTTCAGACGGTCTTCGTACAGCCATCCGGTGAGCAGCATCGCCTCGTAACGGGTACTGGGGGGCACGGGCCGCTTGCTGAGCGACTCCAGCGCGGCGAGGCTGTTCTCATACTGGGCGATCTTCATGTAAATCTGAGCGATCTCAAGATAGCCAACGGCCCAATCGGGGCGTTCTTGCAGGCCAACGTTCAGGTCGTGGATGGCGTCTTCGTGCAGGCCGTAGCGCGTGTACATCCGGGCGCGGGCGAGGCGGGCTTCGGGATAGCGGGGGGCGATCTTCACAGCGCGTTCGGCGTCATCAGCCGCCATGTCGATCTGTCCGGCAGTGGCGTACACTTCGCTGCGTACCGCGTAGCCGATGGCGAGGTCAGGAACCATTTCAAGGGCGGTGTTCACACAACGGAGCGCCTCCGTGTTACGCCCAGTCAGGCTGAGCAAGTGCGCCCGTCGCACCAACTGACGGGCCTCCACGTGGGAGACCATCAACCGACAGCCGACCCCTGCGAAGGCCAGCAACACGAACAACACCCATAGGCTGAGGTCATTGCCATTAAGTACTGCGAGGACGCCCGTCACGGCTGCTAATGTGAAGAAGAATAGGCTGAAACGTCGGAGTTCTGCTCCGGTAAGGGGCTTGCCGAAGCGCGGGGAGCATTTGGCGCGAAGGAAGTTCAGCATACCTGCCTGTCATCGGGGACTACCGGCGACCAATATGATCTTGATGCCTTACGATGTGGATCGATCAGGTTTTAACGCGAATTTCGCCATCAGGCAACACGGACCATCAGCGGATTCCTTAGTCGTTGCTGTGAAAAGGGTAAGGCCCGCCCCCGTCGTTGCGACAATCATCATAGAAGACGTGCAATTTATAAGGAGCTGCTTGCCCCATGAAAGCCATTTGGAACGGCGTCATCATCGCTGAGAGCGACAAGACTGAAGTCGTCGAGGGGAACCACTACTTCCCCCCTGAGTCGATTCGGCGGGAATACTTCCTCCCCAGCCAGACCCACACCGTTTGCCCTTGGAAGGGCACAGCCAGCTATTACACCCTAGACGTAAACGGCCAAACGAACGTTGATGCAGCATGGTATTACCCAGAACCGAAGCCCGCTGCAGCGAACATCGCCGGGTACGTGGCCTTCTGGAAGGGCGTTAAGGTCGAGGCCTAAAATTCCATCCCGTCCTAATGCCGCGCCCACTTGCCAGAGATGGGGCGCGGTCAACCCTCCCCCTTGCGGGCATGGAAGGCCGCTGCAATTTGCTCATACAGGTGTTGAGACCGGTTGCCGCCGAGTGTCTGCCCCCGCCCTTCTAGACGGTAGAGCCAGATAGTGCGTTCGGTGGTGTTCAACACGACGCGGCAATTTCGGCAGGTCTGAAGGTGTTCAAGGGCCTCCTGCCGTAAATCGTCGTCGATCTCGTGATCAATGTAGGCCGATAGGTAGCGGATCAGGTCTTCGCATTGCATAAGGTGGGCCATCATCTTTCTGCGGGTTTGCGGCGTTCGCCGAAGTAGCCCGCTAAACGCTCACGCAAGTGCAGCCGCGCTCGGTGAAGGTACACCTTGACCGCCGCTTCGCTCAGGCCGAGCGCGGTTGCCGTCTCATGGACAGAGAGTTCTTCCACATCGCGCAGGATGAACACCGCCCGTAACGTGGGCGGCAAACTCTCAATCGCTGCCGCCATCTGCTGGCGGGACTCGCTATCCAACACAACAGATTCAGGCACAGAATCCCAATCGATCAGGTTCGTGGGCAGCAGCTCCCCCTCCACAAGGGGTTCGAGTTCCACAAGCGGGGCTGCTGCTCGGATGCGGCCCATGCATTCGTTGTAGGCCACTCTGTACAACCATGTCCCTAGCCCGGAGCGCCCCTCGAATTGGTCGATGTGTTCGATGAGGGCCATGAAGGTGTTCTGCACCACACCATCGGCTTGTTGCTCATCATTCAGCAGGCGCGCAGCAAGCCGGTAAATCGGGTTTGCATACCGCTCAAACAGGGCCGCCAAGGCTTGCGGGTCGCGCCGCTGGAGCGAGTCAATGAGTGCACCTTCATTTTGCATGAATGTTGTCTCTTTAAGACTCTCGTTCGCCATCAATCTACCCATACGCCTGCTAAGCACTTTTGGCGGTGCTGTGAAACGTCACTCCCGATGCAGGGGTTACGGTGCGGTACGCTTCCATGTACCGCCCGCCAACCGGAAGATGATCTGCTGAGGGGCGCTTCCATCCCCCACAATCTGGACGAAGGCCCGCAATTGACCATCCGTCCCGCGTTGCACCATGACCTGTTCGACTTGGCCAGCGGGTGCGTTCGGGCTGGCGAGGCGGCGGTTGAATTCGGCGCGGGCGGCGGGCGTCTCCACGTCCCAGAGCCGCTCGGCTGCGCCCAAGTTGCCCGCCGCCAAATACTGACGCTCCAAATCCAACCGCCATTGAAAGTACCCGCGCCAGTCAATATCCAGCAATTCTAGCGGCCCGCCAAGCGCCGACTCCCACATTTCAAGGCGAAATTCGGGGTTCAGGGTGCGGGCCGCCGCCGTGATGCCCCCCGCGCCCCGATCGGTGCGGAGGTCTTGCCACAGACCGTGCCGGGCGGCATCCAGACGGCCTGTGAAACTTGCGGCCCGCCATTCGGCCAACGTTTGATACAGCCAAGCGGCGTCCCCTTCGCCCATCGGCTGCGCGATTCCCGTCGCCAGTTGGAGTTGGCGTAACGCCAACGTGACGAGTACCGCATCTTCCATTGGGCCGGGTAAGGCTCCATTACGCGGGGCGCGGTCTTCCCGCACCAATGGGGAGGGAACGAGCAGCGTGTTGCCTTCCCAGCCCAGATTCAGGTCGATTTGGGGGCGGAAGGCGATGGTTACCGTCGGGCATGGGTCCAAGCTGAGCAGCTGGCAGCCCTCCGACCACCATTTATCCAACGGAAGCGCCAAATTCAGGGCGGTAGGGGCGTCCATTTCACGGTAGCGCACCCGCACATAGTGTCCGCTGACGGTCTGTTCAGCCCCCCAAAAATCGTAATCGTTCGGGACTCGCCGCCACCCCTCTGCGTAGCGCCAATAGAACCACACGGTACGATACTCCACGCCGTTGATGATCTCTTTCATCTCGACCCGGCCCGTCCAGTTCCGAATGGCGAGGCTGATCGGCTGCCCGGTGATCTGGAAGTCGGCCACCCCTTTGAGGACTTGGTAGCGCTTGAACAGCAATTCTTGGCTGGCTAGCCAACTTTGGCTGTCGCTTTTGTGAATGGCGCGGAAGGCCGGATAATCTCCGATGCGGAGGGCGGCGGCTTCGGCCTGCGCCACTTCGGCAAGGGCTTGTTTCAGCTCGCGGTCTACCACATCTAACCGCCACACGGCCAAACCGCCCGCCGCACCAACGATCACAGCGAGGATCAGCGCGGCCACGATCAGGCGGCGGCGGCGGTAGCGCAAACGGCGCAGTTCGGGGTCTTCGGCGTCCTGTTGAGAGATGTGGTCGGCTTCGATCTGCCAATCCAGTTTAACGGCCATAATCATCCCTTGCATCGCTCAGGGTCACGTCCCCCGCCAAGACGCGGTGAACTATGCCCTGCTTATCGGTCACGTGTAAAGCGCCCTGTGCATCGAGCTTGGTGGCGATCCCCTCGATCACTTCATGGTGGTTGAGGTTCGTGACGCGCACCATCTCACCAAGCGTGATGATGTGCCTTGACCATTCCTCAAAGATGCGCGAAGGGCCTTGAGGGGCGCTGGCGAGTTCCGACAACCCCACCAATCCATTGAGGATGTGGTGGAGCAGTGCCGTCCGCGTGGGGATTTCGGTTTCGTTCAACACAGCGATCAGGCTGGTTGCCGTATCGAAGAGGGGCGTCCCCGCGAAGTCGGTATACACGTTCAGGCCAATCCCGACGATTGCGCCATCGAAGCGCTCCCCTTCCCAGACGGCTTCGGCCAAGATGCCCGCGACCTTCCGCCTATCGATCAGCACGTCGTTCGGCCACTTGAGGGCGAGGCGGCTGGTGCAAATGGGCGTTTGTTCGTTGATGCAATTTCGCACACAGAGGGCCGCCGCCATACTCAGGACGTGCAGCCATTCGGCCTGAATCACCGGACGGAGGATTGCACTAAACATCAGTGAACTGCCAGCTGGGGCGTGCCATGCCCGGCCAAAGCGCCCCCGTCCGGCGGTCTGTTCTTCGGCGATCACCACCGCGCCTTCGGGCGCGCCCTCAAGCGCCCACTGGCGGGCAATATCCATCGTGCTTTCGCATTGCGGGAAGAACTTGAAGGGCGTCTCCCCCAGCGCTTCCCGTAGCTGTTCTTTGGTCAACAGTCCGTCAGTCATCATTCACCGTAGGGAGTCCAGATGTTCTTGACTTGGGTGGCATGGCGCAGGAACTCCGGCCCTTCGCCCGCACGCCGATCCGCCCATGCCCGCGGCGCGGATTCGGCCCATGTTTGCTTGAGGTTGCTCACGGAGGCTGCCTCCACCATCTTGACGCCCGCCGCCGTGCCGAAATACCATACGCCGTCTACGTCCTCGTGGTCGGCCAGCACCTTTGCGAGGGCGTCGCGCTTGCCCGTCACGATGTTCACCACTCCGGCGGGCACATCGGAGGTTTCCAGCACTTGGTAGAAGTCCGTCGCGCTGAGGGGGGCCACTTCTGACGGCACAGCGATGACGGTATTCCCCATCGCAATGGCGGGAGCCACCAACGAGACGAAGCCAAGTAACGGGTATTCCGCCGGGCACAGCAAGCCCAACACCCCGACAGGTTCAGGAATCGCCAACACAACGCCGCGCAAGGGCGTGTTGTGTACCACCCCATCGTATTTGTCCGCCCACGCCGCGTAGCTGAACAAACGCTGCACCGTCAACTCAACCTCCGCTGTGCCGTCACGCCCCGTCTGGGCGGCGAGGCGGGCCGCGAACTCCCCCGCACGGGCGGCCAAATTCTCCCCGATGTAGTACAAGATTTGGGCACGGCTGTGGCCCGTCGTGTAACCCCACCCAGAGGCAGCATGGGCGGCTTCTACCGCATTGCGGATGTCTTTACGGTTGCCTTCCCCCACCTCCCCGACCACCACGCCGGAGGGATGCCTGACGGGTAGGCTGTAGCCGGAGTCCGGGCGGGTCTGTTTGCCGCCAATGAACAGTTTGGGGGTGCGGTCAATGCCGTTGGCGAGTGGGGCAGGCGCAGCGACGGGCGCATCAGCGGCGGGGATCGGGGCGGGCAGGACGGGTTTTAGGTATTCGTACAGGCCCTCTTTGCCGCCCTCGCGCCCGTAGCCGCTTTCGCGGTAGCCGCCGAAGCCGCTAGCAGCGTCAAACAGGTTGGTGGAATTGATCCAGACCGTCCCGGCCTTAATCTTACGGGCCACATCCAGCGAGAGGTTTAGGTTATCCGACCAGACGGAGGCGGCCAAGCCGTAGGGCGTGTTGTTTGCTAATGCAACGGCCTCCGCAGGGGTGCGGAAGGTCATCACAACCAACACCGGCCCGAAAATCTCAATTTGGGCGATGGTTGATGCAGGCGAGACGTTGGTGAACAACGTCGGGGGGAAGAAGTAGCCATCCGTCGGGCAACTGATCGACGGTTGCCAGCACTGAGCGCCTTCATCAACGCCCTGCTGTACCAGCCGCTTGATCTTCTCCAACTGCACCGGCGCAATGATCGCGCCAATATCGATGGCTTTATCGAGCGGGTCGCCAATGCGGAGCGTCTCCATGCGGGCCTTGAGTTTGGCGATCACCCGTTCGGCGATATTTTCCTGTACCAACAGCCGCGATCCGGCACAGCACACCTGCCCCTGATTAAACCAGATCGCATCGACGACGCCCTCAACGACGCTGTCGAGGTCGGCATCTTCGAAGACGACGAACGGGGATTTGCCGCCGAGTTCTAGGGAAATCTTCTTGCCTGTGCCCGCCGTTGCACCGCGAATAATTCGCCCGACTTCGGTAGACCCCGTGAAGGCAATCTTGTTCACATCGGGATGTTCGACGATGGTGGCCCCCACCTTGCCATCGCCCGTGACCACGTTGACAACGCCCGGCGGCAACCCGACGGCCTCACACAGTTCGGCGAAGCGGATCGCGGTGAGGGACGTAAATTCGGCGGGCTTCAGCACGACGGTGTTTCCGGCGGCGAGGGCGGGGGCGACCTTCCACGCCAACATCAGCAGCGGGAAGTTCCACGGGATGATCTGCCCAACCACGCCGTGCGGGGCGTGGTCGGGAAACTCCGATTCCAACAGTTGCGCCCACCCCGCGTGATGGTAGAAGTGCCGCGCCACCAACGGAATATCAATATCCCGCGTTTCGCGGATCGGCTTACCGTTATCGAGCGTCTCGAGGACGGCGAACAGCCGCGCATGTTTCTGAATCCCCCGTGCGAGGGCGTATAAATACCGGGCGCGGACGTGGTCGGGCGTCTTGCCCCACGTCTCGAAGGCAGCGCGGGCGGCCTCCACCGCCGCGTTGACCTGACCGGGGCTGGCCTGCCCCACCCGGATCAGGGGCTTTCCGGTGGCCGGGTTAATGCTCTCAAACGTCTCGGCAGCCTGTACCCACCTTCCATTGATGTACATCGGCAAGGTGGGGGCATGTTCGGCCAGCCATGCGAGGGCGGGTTGGGCCGCTTCGGGGGCCGGGCCGTAATCCATCGTCTCAAAAATCTGGGCGATTGTATGGGTCATGGGGCGCTTCTCTTGGTTTTTCAGGATAGGGTATCACATTTTGGGCGGGGCAGGGTGATTCAGGCAGCTTGGGGAGGGCTGAACCTTACCCACCCCCCCCTCTCCGCAAGTAGAGAGGGGGAAGCAAAAGGCAGGGGCGGGGCTACCCCTTCACCGAGATTTGTTCTAAGTACCACGCCACCGTTTCCCGCAGCCCGACGGGGAACGGCGTGCTGGCCCGGAACCCGAACCGTTCCGCCGCCCGCGATACGTCCAGTTGGCGGCGGGGTTGGCCATTGGGCTTGGTCGGGTCGAAGCGGAAGCGGCCCGTAAAGCCCGTCGCCTCGGCGATGTGCCCCGCCAAATCGCGGATCGAAATCTCCATACCGGAACCCAAATTAACCGGATCAGGGTCATTGTAGCGCTCTGCCGCTAAGACGATCCCCTCGGCGGCGTCCTTGACGTACAAAAACTCGCGGGTGGGGGTGCCGTCTCCCCAAATTTCAATCTCCGAATCGCCACGTTGCTTGGCTTCTACACATTTGCGGATCAGGGCCGGAATCACGTGGGAACTACGGGGATCGAAGTTGTCCGCCGGGCCGTACAGGTTGGTCGGCATCAGGTAGATCGAATTAAAACCATACTCTTGGCGGTAGGCTTGGCCCTGAACCAACAGCATCTTCTTAGCGAGGCCATACGGGGCGTTCGTCTCTTCAGGATAGCCGTTCCACAAATCATCTTCTTTGAAGGGGACGGGCGTATACTTCGGGTAGGCGCAGATCGTCCCGACGGAGACGAACTTCTCAATCCCGGCTTGGCGGGCGTATTCCATCGTCAGCGCCCCCATCATCAGGTTATCGTAAAAGAAGCTGCCGGGGTGTTCGCGGTTAGCCCCGATGCCCCCCACAATGGCTGCCATGTGGATTACCATTGTTGCAGGGATTTCGGCATACATGCGCTTCACGGCATCCTCGCGGCGCAGGTCGTAAGTATTGCGGCGGATTACAGTCACAGTAGCGCCCCGTTCGTGCAGGGCAGCGACTACGTTACGGCCCAAAAAGCCAGAGCCGCCCGTCACGATCACCCGTTGGTTGGCCCAAAAAGCCTGTGATTCAGGGGTTGTCATGTGGTCAATTCCTTTCTACGGGGAAAGCACCCGTAGCAAATGGCCAAGATTATACTCGGCTTGCCAGCAAAGTCTCACAGACGGTTTATCAAGGCTTCAGTGCGCCTTATAATTGGGGGGAGGCGTTTGTCCCCCCTTATCACTTGACGTTACACTATACACTATACAGGACACTGTGCATGGGGTGGCATATTGCCCCCGCCGCCGGATGTAACCCGACTTAGGGGTGACCCAATGCCTAGCGCATACTACAAGCAGGTCTTCTTCCATACCTTTCCGGACCTCTCACCGGACGGCTTGCCGCGTGGGGAATGGATCGCGCTACGGCCGGATGGTCAACTTCAGATTGGGGACGGCCCAGATGCCGAGATCGTCGATCTGGGGGTGGCCGCCAACAATGTTTTACCGACCCTGCTGGATGCCAGCACCCCCGCCGTAGAGGTCACAACACCGAATGGAATCGGTTCCGCTGGGCTGCATCGGCTGGAGCGCAACGGGCGGGCCGAGTATTGGCTTCACTTGCAGACCGTCGAGCACTCTCGGCGGGTGAAGCTGGTCTGGGAGTCTGGCAAAAACGACCAAAATACCCCGCCCACTCTCGGAATCATGCCGCAGGGGGGATATTACGTCGTCAACGATGATGGGGTCATCCGGCTGTATGAATCGGCCACTTTGGCCGACGCAGGGGCCTTCCAAGCAGTGTACCCCGGCACGGCAAACCGTGTTCAGCGCGTGGTCGGGGCAGAGTCGGCGGGGCTAGTTGGGGCACTGACCAGTTGGAAGAACATCGTTTTATATAGCCTGACCGAACGCCGCCTGTTGCTCGTCCGCCAAATTCACGACCCCGTCATCGTCTACGAACCCGGCACGGCCCGCCTGCTCGTCACGCCAGACGGTGGGCTAGTCGTGGCGGGCGGCTTCGGGCGCACCTACAACGGCGGGGCAGAGGCCGTCTCTGTCACGGCCTACCGGCGCGTAGTGAATCCATAGCCATTATCATGACGAGGAATAATCAGCGTACCATGACGCACTTTCAGCACATGTACAAAGCCCTACGGCGGGCTATTCTGATCGGGGCTGTCGCAATTGTCGGGGCGGTGGGTTGCACCCGCGCCCAGACGCCCGCCCCCACCGTCACTGCCGAACCCACTGTGAACATTCCGAGCCTGACGGGGGAAAATTGCCCCCGTGCCGACCTCGAAAACTACCTTCAGCGGGCGACGGCCCTCGTTCAAGAATTTACCGAGACGATCAACGCAGGGGTAAATTTGCCGCCCGCCGCGATCAGCATCATCACGGATCGGATTGCGACGGTTCAGGGTGCGGCGCAAATTTTGCGGCCGCCGGACTGCGCCAAAACCCATCATGAGATGTTCTTATTGGTCTTGGAACGGGCGTTCCTGATCTACGATGAGTATGGGAAGGGGAACATCCCGAACGTGGCGAGTTCCATCGGGGAGGTCACCGCCGCGCTAGAGAGCATCAAAGGCCGCGAGGCGGAACTGAACGCGATCTACGAGCGGTTGCCGAATTAACCCCACCCCCTCAGCCCCCTCTCAGGGGAGAGGGGGAGTAAGCGGGAGAGAAGGAACCCCACAAGGGCATCAGAAAGGGGGGCGGTTAGAGCTACCCAGCGACTGCTTCGGGCCGGACGCCCGCCATCAGCAAGCCCAGTTGCTCCCGACTGGCGGTGGCGGCGTCTAGCGTCTCGATGATCTGCCCCTTGTACATCACCGCGATCCGGTCAGAGAGGGCCATGATCTCGTCCAACTCCGCTGAGACGAGCAACACCGCCGCGCCCGCGTCTCGTTGGCTGACGATGCGCTTGTGAATGAACTCAATCGACCCGACGTCGATCCCCCGCGTGGGCTGGGCGGCAATCAGCAGGCGTGGCTTCCGGCTGAATTCCCGCGCAACGACCATTTTTTGCTGGTTTCCGCCGGAAAGGTTGCCCGCATTCGTCTCTGCCGAGGGCGTCCGGATGTCAAATTCTTTGATCAGGTTCCCCGCCTCGTCACGCACTGCCGATTCGTCCATCGTTAGGCCGCCGACAGTGGCCTTGCCGAACGCGCCGCGTGTCAGGCGTAGGGCCAGCCCCCCGACCACATGGGCGATCAGCAGGGCTACGCCCGACGCGATCAACGACAAGATCAGGGCCAGAATGAACGGGCCGGGCTGACGGCGCGGATTCAGTTCCGCGAGGCCCAACACCTCCGTGATCGGCGGGTACAGGACGTTCAACCACAACAAGTCAAGCGCAAAGGCCACGCCCCCAAAGACCAACACATACAGGGCGAGCGCGACAGGCGCTTGTTGCAACGTTGGGAAGGTGGCAAACGGCGCCTGATAGTAGCGATTCAGGACGAGGTTATCTGCGACGGGGAAGGCTTTCACCATGCCGTACCGTTGGCGGTCTTCGGGGATGTGCGCCGCCCCCTGATCGGTCATGCGGCGTGGGTCGCCTAACTGAACCGCCTCGCCGCGCATGTGTACCTCGCCGCTGTCCGGCTTGCGGAGGCCGGTCAGCACCTCGACGAGTTCGGTCTGGCCGTTGCCCTGTACCCCTGCGATTCCCAAAATTTCGCCCGCCCGCACCTCAAAATGAACGCCCTGAAGGGCGACTGCCCCCCGATCATCGGTGGCGCATAGGCCGTTCACCGTGAGCACGACCTCGCCGGGCATGGCTGGCCCCTTGTCCACCTTGAGCATGACCGAGCGCCCGACCATCATCGCCGCCAACGAAGACTCGGTGCTTTCTTCGGGCGTTGTCGTCCCGACGACCCTCCCGCCGCGCATGACGACAATCGTATCGGCGACGGCCAAGACCTCTTTGAGTTTGTGGGTGATGAAGATGATCGATACGCCTTGTGCCGTGAGTTCTTTCATGATGCGGAATAGCTCTTGCCCCTCTTGTGGGGTCAAGACTGCCGTCGGCTCGTCGAGGATCAGAATATCGGCCTTGCGGTACAACGCCTTGACGATCTCGACACGCTGCTGAATCCCGACGGGCAGTTTTTCAACCAGCGCATCGGGGTCGACTTCAAGGTTGAAGCGTTTGGAGAGGTCGCGCACGCGGCGGGCGGCCCACCGCCGATTGAGCGTCAGGCCCACCGTGCCGACTAAGTCGATCAAAGCATCTAAAACTGCATCGAGGGGGGCTACGCGGCCCGCTGCAGTGTGGGGAGCGCCGCCGCGCCACGTCTGGCGGGCATGGCGGTACACGCCGACCATGCTCAGCGCCCCGACGACGGCCCCGATCACCAGCGGCAACCACAACAGTAAGTTGGTGATCAGAGGATTATCTGGGTAGAACACACGTAGGACGGTAGTGGCACGTTCTTCAAGGGGCAGGCGCAAAAAGCGCGATCCGAAATAGGCCGGGTCGTTGACCAGATACGTACTGAGGGTCAGGCCGAACAGGAACAGTACATAGCCGACAGCCAACCCCGCAAAAGCCGCGATTAGCGGGGAGACCGTCCGCCACAAGGCCCCCCATCCCAAGCGCAAGGCACGAACCAACCCACTCCCGCCGAAGGCTTCGCGTTGCATCTGAATGACTTGGGTTTGGGAAGTGCCTGATCCGTTGAGTTCTTTGGTGCGGCGGGCAGTGGCTTCTTCGCCAAGGACGACATTTTCAGCGACGGTCATGACCGGAATCAGTTGGAAGTGCTGATGCACCATGCCGATTCCGGCGTAGATGGCCTCTCGGGGGCTGGCAAACTTGACAACCCGCCCGTTGAGCTTGATCTCGCCTTCGTCTGGGTGGTATAGGCCGTAGATGATGTTCATCAGGGTGGACTTCCCCGCCCCGTTCTCGCCTAACAGGGCTAAAATCTCGCCCCGATGCAGCTTGAGCGAGACATCTTGGTTAGCCACCACGCCCGGAAAGCGCTTCGTGATGCCAGAAACTTCGAGGACGACATCTGTGTTAGGTCGCATGGTGAGCTTCACTCCACGCTATAGGCTTGCCCGACGTGAGCAGGCGGGCGGGCGCGGCCCATGAAGAAGGCCAACACGACGAGGGTGAGCACATAGGGCAACATCGCTACGAACTGGTGCGGGATTTGAATCCCCAAGAATTGCAATTGGCTCTGGAGCGCCCCCGCAAAGCCGAACAGTAACGCCCCAAACAACGCCCGCGAAGGCCGCCACATACCGAAGATCATCACCGCGAGGGCGATGAAGCCGCGTCCGGCGCTCATACCGCGCTCAAATGAGACGCCTTCGAGGATCAACACGGCCCCCGACAGGCCCGCCAACACCCCACTGATCGCCAAGTTCGTGTATTGCAGGCGGTGGACGTTCACGCCGAGCGTGTCGGCAGCGCGGGGGTTTTCCCCGATGGAACGGGTACGCAAGCCCCATGTAGTGCGGTACAGCGCGAACCCGATCAAGAACACCAGCAAGAAGGTGAGGTACGTCAGGAAACCCTTATCGAACACCACGCGGCCAACGTAGTACAGCACGCCCTGATCCTCGCCGAAGGGGTTTTGGATCATGGCGGGCAGCACGCCGAGCGTGTTTTGGCCGCCCAAATAGAAGTAGCCCGTAATGCCGAGCGCGAAGATGTTGATCACCGTCCCGCTGATAATCTGGTCGACTTTGAAGCGGATCGAAAGGACGGCGTGGAGCAGCGATAGGGCGGCCCCTGCTGCCGCCGCACCGAGGATCGCCAACCCCAGCCGGATCGGTTGCTGTTGCAACTCCGGCGGGATGCCCGGCTGGCTCAGCAAGACGTTCACGGTGAAGGCCATGTACGCCCCAAAGAGCATCATCCCTTCAATGGCGATATTCACGATCCCCGAACGTTCGCTCACAATGCCGCTGAGCGAACCGAGCGTGATCGGCACGGCAGAACGAATCGTAGCATTCAGAATGGCGACAATAACGACGGGATCCAAGAGCGCGTTCCTTACTTTATCCAAAAAAACGGCGGTTTAAGTGCTCATGGAGATGAGTGTAGCGAAGGTGGGGCGTTTGCACAAACCCCCTCACGACGACCAAACATCGTCGGTCTGTCCTGTCGCATGGGTGTCGTTGCATCAGGGTGAAGGGCATCCTGTGAACGGGGAGGGGCCGCGGATCCCGCAAACGCTGGAGGCCGCTGCGAAGGCACGCCTTCTGACTGGGCAGAGGGTCACGCTGAATGATGGGGCGGCGTCTGGGGCCTTTCGATGCACCCCCGACACCGCCTCGCAGCACGTTCAGAAAGCGGCGGAATCAGTGCCCGCCGAGGTACGCCTCACGCACCTGATCATTGTGCAGCAGGTCATGGCCTGTCCCGCTCAGGACTAAGCGCCCGTTTTCAATGACATAGGCACGGTGGGCGATTTTGAGGGCCTGTTGCACGTTCTGTTCGACGATCAAGATCGTCACCCCGCCTTCGTTGACCTGCTTGATGACCTTGAACAAGTCCTGCACAATGATCGGGGCGAGGCCGAGCGACGGCTCATCGAGGATCAGCAGGCGCGGGCAGGCCATCAACCCCCGCCCGATGGCGACCATCTGCTGCTCCCCGCCAGACATCGTCCCCGCCAGCTGGTTCTCACGCTCTTTTAAGCGCGGAAAAAGGGTAAAAACCCACTCCATCGTCTCGGCGCGTTTCGCCTTCGCATGGGGGACAAGCGACCCCATTTCAAGGTTTTCGCGCACGGTCATCATCGGGAATAGCTTGCGGCCTTCAGGCACATGGGCAATGCCCGCCTCAACGACTTTGTGGGAGGGGAGCTTGTCTAGGCGTTGGCCGTCGAAGGTGAGGCTCCCGCCGCGCACTTTGACGACGGACGAAATCGCACGGAGCGTCGTGGTTTTACCCGCCCCATTGGAGCCGAGGATCGCCACTAATTCGCCTTGTGCAACCTCAAAACTGAGGCCCCACAAGGCCTGCACATCGTCATAAAAAACAACTAGATCGCGCACTTGTAATAGCATAGGGTGCTGGCCTCCGTTAGTTCATCGGCTCGCCCAAGTAGGCGGAAATGACAATTGGGTTGTCGATGATCTCTTTGGGCGTGCCCTCCGCGATCTTTTTGCCATAGTTCAGCACAATGATGCGGGTCGAGAGGTTCATAACCACGCGCATCACGTGTTCTACCCCACAAACCGCCGTGATCCCAAACTCATCCCGCATCCGCCGGATCAAGTCCATCATTTCCTCAACCTCAGTAGGGTTCAGGCCAGCCATGACCTCATCTAACAAGATCATGCGGGGTTTTGTCGCTAACGAACGGGCGACTTCCAGCCGTTTACGCCCAGATAGCGTCAATTCCCGCGCCAATTTATCCTTCCAAGGCCCCAAACCGATCCATTTGATGATGCGCTCTGCTTCATGACGGGCGTCCCGCATACTGTCGGTGTTGGCGAAGGTCCCGACCATCACGTTTTCAAGCACGCTGAGTTCTTTCAGCGGCTTGACGATCTGAAAGGTGCGCCCCACCCCCAATTTAGCGATTTCATGCGTCTTGAGGGGGCGTTTGTTCGGGCCGGTGAGGACGGTTCCGTTAAAGATAATCGTCCCTTCGGTGATCGGAAACAGGCCACAAATGCAGTTGAAGATCGTGGTTTTGCCCGCCCCGTTCGGCCCAATCACGCTGACGATCTCGTGTTCCTCCACGCTGAGATCAACCCCGCCAATGGCTGTCAGGCCGCCAAACTTTTTGACGAGGCCCTTCACTTCCAAGAATGCCATACGCCCTATGCCTCCCTCAATGCAGCGGGCTGATTCGTCTGGTTGGCACGGCGGGTGGTCAGGCGGGCAAGGAGCGTCTTGGCCCCACCCAACAGGCCGCCCGGCAAAAAGAAAATGACCAATACTAGCAACACCCCGTACACCAATTGATTGGCCTCCCCAATGCCGCGCAGGGCCTCCCCAACGAGGGTCAGCAACACCCCGCCGATCACCGGCCCCCAGACCGTGCCCATCCCGCCGATGATGGCGAACAGCACAATCTCTAGCGATTTCGAGCGTACCAAGACGGTATCTGGGGCGATGGCGCCCTCAAAGTTAGCCCGGAATGCCCCAATCAGGGCGACCAGCATGGCGCTGATCACCAGTGCGGTGAGCTTCATGCGCGTGTTGTTGATCCCGATGGTCGCGGCCGTGTCCTGATCTTCGCGGATTGCACGCAGGTAGAAACCAAGTTTGTTGTGTGCGATCTTCCACGAGATGATGACGGCGATGACCGTGATGGCCAGTGCGATCCAGTAGTACGGCACGCGGCCCGGCGTCGGGCCAAATAGCCATTGGGGGTCACGCGGCCAGAAGCGGCTCTGGTTCAAATCCCAACTCAGGCCAGAAGACCCGCCCGTGATTGGCTCTAATGTCTTAGAAAGCAGGAAAATGATCTCTGCAATGGCAATCGTAGAGAGGGTGAAGTACGGCCCCCGTAGCCGGAAGGTAATCCAGCCAATGCCGAGCGCCACCAACCCACCGATCAGGGGGCCAACGAGCAAGCCGAGCCAGCTCGTCACCCCCAACTTTTCGATGAGAAGCCCAGAGGCATACGCCCCCAAGCCATAAAAGGCCACGTGCCCCAACGAGAGCTGCCCCGCGTAGCCCCCCAAGATGTTCCATGCCGTGCCTAACCCCGCCGCCGTGATCATGCTGATGAGCAGCGCCAGCGTCGAGTTGGCCCGCCGACCCTGCACCTCCACCAAGACGATGGGCAGGACAGCCAGCGCGAAGACGATAATAGCGCTCAGCACATAGCCACGCCGACGACGAGCGCGAGCTGCAGGTCCAAATTCCATGTATGCCATAACAAGCTCCCCTTACAGGCGTGACCCGCCAAACAACCCCGATGGCTTAAACAACAAGACGGCAAGGAAGATCAGGAACCCGTAGATGGGCGCGGCCCCCGCCCCCCCGAGGAAGGTCGGGTTGTAGGCCCCCGCAAAGGCTTCGACCAGACCCAGTAAAATCCCCCCGACGGTTGCCCCCGTGATGCTCCCTAACCCCCCCAACACGATCACGACGAAGGCCCGTAGGGTGAATGGCGCACCGATGAATGGCTCCACGCGCTGGTAAATCGGGGTGAGTAGCGTGCCTGCTGCGCCCGCCATGGCCACCCCGATCCCCATCGCCAGTTCGGACACACGACGAACGTTGATCCCCATCAGGCGGGCGGCTTCGCGGTCTTGGGCGGTGGCCCGCATACTCTTGCCAATATCGGTGCGGGAAAGGAACCAGAACAGCGCCCCCGTAAGGATCAGCGCGATGAAGAAGGCCACTAGCCGCTTGTAGTCCAGCACGACGCCGCCCAACCGCAGGACATCATCGTACAGTGGGCCGGACGGGTTGACCAGTTGGTAATTTCCGCTGAACAGTAGCAGCGCCACGTTCACAAGGATGATCCCCAACCCTTCGGTGAGCAGAATCTGGTTGAATTCTGGTGCTTTTAGAAGCGGGGCAATGAAGACCCGCTGAAGGACGATGCCGAACACGAACATCACTGGCAACGTGATGAACAGCGACACGAAGGGGTCGATCCCTAAAAAGCTAAAGGCCAGCCACGTTAAGTACATGCCGACCATGACCAATGCCCCGTGCGCGAAGTTCACCACGCGCATCACGCCAAAGACCATGTTCAGCCCAATTCCGATCAGGGCGTACAAGCCACCAGTCAGAATCCCCGTGATGAAGGTTTGGATAAATGTTTCCATAGCACGTTTTGGCTCTCAAATCGATTTTCGTCATAACAAGGGCGAAAAGGTGAGACAAAACGGGGGCGGTCACAAGGGCCGCCCCCACGGAAGTTCGCCCGCCCCCCTGAGTTCGGGAGTGGCGGGCTAGTCCATGCGGCGCGACGCCCGCCCTACTTAGACGGGTAGACGAACGTGGCGCGGTCTGCCCACTTCGGCGCGGGGTAAATCGCCTTCACCGTTGCAAATTCTTCGGGGAAAACGGTCACGAACTTGCCTTGCACTACCTGCGTGACCAGCATCGGGTGGGTGTTTTGGCCCTTTTCGTCGAAGCTGATGGGGCCGAAGATGCCATCCAGTTTGGTCGCTTTGAGCGCATCCCGAATGGCCGCTGGGTCATCGGCAACGCCCGCCCGTGCGATGGCGTCCGCCACAACGTACAGCGAGGCGTAGGCTTGGGCGCTGTGGTACTGCGGTTCGACTTGGTAGCGCTCCATAAACTTCTTCGTGAATTCTGCCGCACCCTTCCACGTCACATCGGGTGTCCATTGCGTTACAGAGAGGGTAAATTCGGCATTCGGCCCAGCGTTCACGGGGAATTCCGGCAGGGAGAAGCCTGCGCCGCCCGCCGCGAACGCTTTCACGTTGAGGTCGAGTTCCTTGCTTTGCTGCATGAGCAACGTTGCATCAGCGAGGTAGGACACGAAGAAGATCGCATCGGGGTTAGTATCCTTCACGCGGGTGAGGATCGGGCGGAAGTCTGGCGCGCCGGCTTCATATTTCTCGCTCGCAACGACGGTAAAGCCCGCTTCTTTAGCAAATTTATCCGCTTCTTTAGCTGTGTCGGAGCCAAAGGCCGTATCTTCGTAGACCAACGCTACTGACTTAATGTCGCCCACGCTGGATAAGAAATCCATAATGGTCTTGGCGTACACGCTGGACGGCGCATTGACGCGGAAGACCCACTGATAGCCCTTTTCCGTGATGGAATTCGCCGCCGAAGACGGAACCACCAACGGGACTTCATTTTCATTGGCTTTAGCGGCAGCCTGCAATGTGGCAGAAGAGGTGTACGCGCCAATCATGACCGAAACACCGACTTCGTTCACCAGTTTTTCAACGGCCAGTTGGGCTTGTTCTGGTTTGCTGGTGTCATCTTCCAGCACTAATTCTAACGGGCGGCCGAGCACGCCCCCCGCCGCGTTGATTTCTTCAAGGGCAAGCTCGTAGCCGCGCTTGTGGGCTTCACCAAAGCGGGCTTGGGCGCCCGTAATGGAGGTAATGATGCCGATTTTTATAGGGTCTTGGGCGCGAACGCCAACAGCGAAGGGGATGACGAGGGCAACAGCCAACAGGACGACGATCAGGCGCTTCATTTGACAAACTCCGTAAGTAAAAAAGGGTTGGTAGCCGTTTACGAAGGATAAATAAACCTTCGCTAAACGAGCCTTCCTAAGTATATAAGCAAATGCCAGCGGGCTTGTCAATCAATATTCACGATTTTTTTGTGACATTCCGCCAAAAATTCAATTCGGGAAGGCAAGACAGGCTACCCGAAACGACGGGTAGCCATTCAATCAAGGTGCAGCGGGATTGGGGATCAGGAGGCCCAGTATTTGCCCGGCACATCTTGGGCCGCTAGGATGGTCGAAACGAAGGGCGTCATGCCAAGCAGGTTTTGGACATGCGCCTGATCCATCTTCACCTTCGTGAACACGACCATTAAATAGGCCGCCCGTGAGAGAAATACCGACCCCACGCCCAACACAGTATGAATTCCGTAGGGATGTACGAACTGCGCCTGATCAGGAATCAGCGGGTCATTAACGGCATCTGGTACGTAGAAGAAGTGCCCCAGATCAATCCGTTGGGCTTCGGGCAGCGGGGCGTACCGCCTATCACCCACATCGATGTGGGCTTGTTGTAGGGCTGCCGTCAGCATGGGTGTTGCGTCCTCTGCCGACATCATCTTGTGATTGACAGAGGTGCGCCGTCCACGCCATGCCTCCGCGTCTCCATAAGAACCCGAAAGGACGAGCCATTGGGTGATGCTTCGCTTCGCCTGCGGCGCGAGGTCGGGGGGCAGGTCGGCCCACTTCGTCAACCGGAAGACCCGCACCAGCGCCACTTCAGGCGCAAAGTATTCATAGACGGCTTGGCAGATGAGTTGTGCTGCTTCCTCAAACGAACTGAGGCGGTCACGGGTCTGGAGGAACAGTTCCCGTGCGAAATGGGTGGCTTCAACTTCGGAGATGGCTTGTAAATTGGGCATAACGTGATCCTTATCGCATAGACAAGCAACATGAGCAGATGAGTCGGCGGGTTAGGCACTTGTCTATTAAAGAGAAGTATAGACGTTTTTATGCATAAATTTGCATCTTCCCCTCATGAGTTCCTAGTGACAAATGTCACAATTATCCCTTAATGCTTTCTACATGGATTTTCTGGTAGGATAATTGGCAACATTCAAACATCCCCCCGTTGAGAGGAAACAGACCCCATGCGTATCGCTGACATGCACTGGCAGGCCGTCGAAGCCTACCTCCGCCGCGATGATCGGTGCATCTTGCCGACGGGTTGCACGGAACAACACGCCTATCTCTCGCTCGCAACCGATTCGATCTTGGCTGAGCGGGTGGCACTAGCGGCGGCAGAGCCGCTGGGCGTGCCCGTCTTCCCGGCCTTGCCCTACGGCATGACGCCGACGTTTCGCGCCTTTCCGGGCACAGTCAGCATCCGGATTCAGACGTACCTCGCCCTGATCCGCGATCTGCTCGATAGCTTGACGGAGTCGGGGTTCCGCCGCATCCTGATCGTGAACGGGCATGGCGGCAACATGCCGATGAGCGGGCTGATCGCAGAATGGTGCGGCGATCACCCCGATGTACAGGTTCAGGTACACAATTGGTGGGCCGGGCCGAAGCTATGGGCCGCCATCCAAGCCCTCGACCCCGTTGCTTCGCACGCCTCTTGGATGGAAAACTTTGCATGGACGCGGCTACCGGACGTCACGATGCCAGAGGTGCAAAAGCCAATGGTCGATGTGACGGCGTTGCGGATGCAAAATCCGGCGGGGGTGCGCCAGATGCTCGGCGATGGAAACTATGGGGGCTACTACCAACGCTCGGACTCCGAGATGGCGGCGTTGTGGGAAGTTGCCGTTGCCGAAACGCGATCTCTGTTGGAGTCTGGTTGGCGGGGGTAAATTATGGCAGGGGTGCAGAGACGAATTTGATCAGTTTATCCCAATCGATCAGCCCGTTGGGGCACACACTGCACACGCCATGTAAAGGAGAGCGGTCATAGCAGGCGCTCCGGTTCAGCCATGATGTTTTGCTCTGCGAGGGCGAAATATTCGGGCACGATCTCCATGCCGATTCCGCTCCGGCGTAGGCGTTTCGCCACGACGAGTGACGTGCCCGATCCCATGAATGGGTCGAGGACGGTCTCCCCCATGCGGGTGAACAGCTTAATAAACCACTCAGGCAACGACTCTGGGAAAGCAGCGCTATGGTTGCGGTTACGGGTTTCTGTCGCCATGTGAAGAACATTGGTTGGGTAGGCCATCTCGCGTTCTGCCCAGTTCGCCACACGCTTCCCGAAGCCGCTCCCGACCTTTGACGGATCGCGCACCTGATCGGTTTGGCTCAGATTTTTAAGCCGCTTATCCGCCCAATCCCCCATCGGGACCATGACTTCGTCTTGGTACATGGCGAATTGTCGGGTTTTGTTAAACTGAAGCAAGCGCTCCCACGAATCCCGGAAGCGGTTCGGCCACCTCCCCGGATAGCTATTTTTCTTGTGCCAGATGAATTCTTCCGTCCAGAGCCAGCCTTGTTTGCGCATCGCAAGGATTAACTCAAGGACGTAGGTGTGTCGTTCCCCATTGACAACCTTCTCTTTGATGTTGAGGATAAACGTACCCGTCGGTTTCAGCACACGCAGCAACTCAGCGCTGATGGGCATGAACCATTCTACATATTCATCGGGATGAATGCCGCCGTAGGTTCCCTTACGGCTATCAGCGTAGGGTGGGGAAGTGATGATCAGATCGACGGAATCGGCAGAAATCAGGGGCAAGTTTACCCGACAATCCCCCTGATAAAGCCGGATAGAGGGTAGGTCGCTCATCGGCAATGCTCCCCGCATAACGTAAACAAGAGGTGGTCTTCGTCGGTTATTATAGCATGATGGCTCACCGATTCTTTGCTAACGTTAGTGGAAGGCTGAGCGTGAATCGGGTAAATTCCCCGCCATGCGAGGATTAGCCATGTTCCCTAAACCTTTCCGCACCGTGATAGTGCTGATCGTGCTTTTTCCACTAGCGTTTGCCGCGCTGGCTTGTAATTTTCAACTGGGGGGAGTCGTCCCGACGCCGTTTGGGACGCCGACGGCACAAGTTTTCGTCATCGCCCCCGCCAACAACGCCGTGATCGCCGTCGGCGCGGAGATTACGCTAGCCGCCCACGCCGCTGACAGTGCCTCAGGCGTCGCCAAAATCGACTTCGTGATCGATGAGGCCGTCGTCGCCTCAGAGATGGCCCCGATTGCCGCCGGGCAAACCGAATTTACGGCGCGGGGCTTGTGGCAACCCTCCGCCGAGCGGGGCTACCTGATCACGGCCATTGCCTACCGCGCCAATGGAGTCAAAATCGGGGAGGCGTCGGTAGCGATTACGGCGGTAGCGCTCACGCCGCAGGCTGCCGCCCAAGCCCCGACCCAAACCGCACCCTCGGCCACAGCTGTCCCGTCACTGATCGCCGCCTCCAGCACCCCGATTCCGGCCACACACAGCGCCGTCGGGCCAACGCCCACTGTCCTGATCGACCTCTCCGGGCCGACGCGACAGCCGACACAGCCGATTTTGACAGTTCCGACACAACCGATCCTCTCTGCGCCTGCCAGCCCGACAGTCGGAGTCCGTCTGCCGACCTTGCCGCCCGCCCCCATCCTGATCTCGCCGACGCCGAGCAACGGTGAAGGCCCGACCATCGTGATTCAGCCGTACAGCAGCCCGACGCCCGCCCCCGCCGTCGATGCGCCCATTTTGCGGGTCACCTTTCAATATCTGAACGTGCGGGCCGGGCCAGACACGACCTTTGAGATCATCGGGCGGTTGAACCAGAACGATACGGTCACCATCATCGGGCGGAATGCCGAGCGGACATGGTGGGTGATCGAGCGCGGGGAGTTGCGCGGCTGGGTGACGAGCAACCCCGATTTCAGCACGGTGACCGGCGATACGGCCAACGTACCGCTGGCGGCCCCGCCCGGCA
>Ga0272446_1002465_pt1 | contig 25149 bp, 23 predicted proteins | sample YNPCB0061_FD_194587 | JGI IMG/M metagenome (GOLD analysis project Ga0272446, IMG submission 194587) | Hot spring microbial mat communities from Yellowstone National Park, WY, United States - YNP-CB-006-1 | ecosystem: Environmental > Aquatic > Thermal springs > Hot (42-90C) > Sediment | place...
TTTACCGTAATGGGTATGTCCGTATTTGATAATTTGGGAAGATTGGCACTTAGGGCAGTTCATTGATTTGGTTGCAACGCTTGATTCTCCTAGTTTATCAAATTACCATTACTATGCATTGCTACCCTTTTCTTTAGGGGTGTTGGCCTTAGAAAAAGAAGACTACGAAACTGTTACCCTGCTCTGCCAACGGGGATTAGAGTGGTGCGGCAACTATCCTCCCCTCAATTACCTAGCTGGTGTTATCACCAAAAAGCTGGGATTCATTCGGGGGGCCGTGGGCTACTTTGAGTACTGCCTGCAAATGGCCAAAGATGGTAGTTACTATCGTGGCGAACCCTTTGAAATGCCCTACATGACTACCTATGCTGCTTGGGAACTGGGCTTGACTTACCAAGATTTAGGAGATCTGCACCGGGCGATCGCAGCTTGGCAGCAGGCCCTAGAATTTGACCCTAACTTTACACCCGCTCAAGTACAACTAACTAAAACCCTAGGCACAGTCTCTTGACCCGTTTAGGCTATCTAAGTTCGACAAAGATATCTGAGGCCTGTATCATAGACCAAGGTCAACCAAAAATTGACAAGCCACCCTCCCTAAGCCTATGGCGGTTTTCATGAAAAGGGATTAGGCCCCTTGCTTGTTGGAGCGTACTCTAACTCTATCAACCAGAGAACCGCTTGAGGCAGTATCCATGGATTATACTTTCGTTACTAAAGTGAAAGTCATGGCTCCAGCCAATTTTCCAGCACTTCACTCAGAGTGTGGAAGCCCAGCACTGTAAAAAATATTGCTAGCCCAGGTGCAATTACTATGTGGGGAGCTACTTGCATCAGGGGCCGGGCATCCACTAACATAGTCCCCCATTCAGGCATTGGTGGCTGGACTCCCAGACCAATAAAGCCAAGACCAGCGATCGCCAACAAAACTGCTCCCATGTCCAAACCCAACTGAACCACCACCAAACCCAATAGAGCAGGTAAATAGTGATGCCAAAGTAAGTACCAACCACCCCCCCCCAAAGCCACTGCTGCCGTAATAAAATCCTGCTTTTTGATGATAATAACTCGGCTACGCACCAATCGAGTGTAATGGGGTAACCAAGATACCGTTAAAGCCAAAGTGAGATGTTGCAACCCAGTTCCCAAGCTACCCACCAATGCTAAAGCCAAAATCAAGGTGGGAATAGACAGTAATAAATCAACGCCACGCATTGCAATTTCGTCAAACCAGCCACCATAAAACCCTGCAAACAAGCCGACTGTGCCCCCCAGCAACAGACTGAGTAGAAGGACAAGGGTTGCTATGGTCAGCGAAATTCTCCCAGCCCACATTAACCGGCTGAGAATATCTCGACCCAGAAAGTCGGTTCCTAGGAGATGCTCTCTACTCGGTAGGGCTAAAATCTGCCCTAGGTCTTGGCTATCGGGGGGTAGAGGGGCCAACCATGGAGCTAGAGCACTGGCTGCAACTATAACCACTAATAAAGAAATATTGATTACTTTAAACGGATAGGAACGTACCCAGAAATTAAGTGACTCCAGTGATAATTCTTTAAATTTATTCATAAAAAAATTCTCCACGCAGTCTGGGGTCGAGGAAGCCGTAGATGATATCCGCAAGTAAATTCATCAGGATAAATGCCGCAGAAATCAGAATTACAGTGGCTTGAATCACAGGAATATCGTTGTAACGTACTGCCAAAACGTAGAACTGACCTAGACCCGGTAGGGCAAATACAGTTTCAATTACCACTGCCCCGGAAACGATCGCACTAAATTGACTCACAGCCATAGTCACCAAGGGAATATAAGCATTAGGTAAAGCATGGCGTGCCCACACCAGCCATTCTGGCAAACCCTTCGATCTAGCCGTCCTAATGTAGTCTTGGTGCTTGATATTCAGCAGTTGCGATCGAACCAGGCGACTCAAGCGACCCATATTAGCCATTCCCAGGGAAATCACAGGCAAAGTCAAGTCCTGGGGCTTCTCCAGACCATGGGTAGGAAACCAGCCTAGGTAAACTGAAAAAATGAAAATCAATACAAAAGCCAGCCAAAAATCTGGCACTGAAGCCCCAAATACTGCCCAAAAGCGGCCAATGCGATCGCCCCAGCCCTGCTCCTGGACAGCAGCTAATAAACCCAAAGGCACCCCCAAAACCACAGCAAATATAGTAGTGAAAACAGCTAATAGTAGAGTAGGAGCCAAACGAGTGGAAATTTCTGTAATCACTGGTTCCCCTGATCGCAGGGAATTGCCAAAATCACCGTGCAAGACCCGGAGCATCCACTGTAAATATTGAGATACTATAGACCGGTCAAAGCCATACTCTAAAGTCAGGCGACTAATTTCTGATTGGGTAGGTATTCTCCCTAGGCGTTGAAAAAGAATTACCGCAGCTGGATCTCCAGGAGCAAGATAGATCAAGACAAAGCTGAAAATGCTGACCAGTAGGAGTACAGCTACACCACCCAGTAAACGCCTGTACAAAAACCTTAAAATTGGCATGATTTTTTACCCACCAGTAGTCACGCCTTGAAAGTTTAATTCATACTCTGTACTAGCTAATTTGAAACCCTTGACATCCTTGCTTACGGCATAGACTCGTTTAGAAAACAGTACTGGTATTGCCACGGCTTTCTCATCCATATACTCCCAGATTTGGTTGTACTGAGACTGACGCTCAGCTTCAGTAGTAGTTTTCAGAACCCGGTCAATCATGCTATCTAGCTGGGGATCCGTGTAATAGCGGTCATCATTATCTTTAGTCGAAGCAAAGAAATCCTTGACACTAGAGTGTGGGTCATAGGGAGAGCCATAGCTCAAGCCTAAAGTCATATCAAAGTTTCCTTGCTTAATGGCTTCGATGATTGCCCCACTATCCACCGATCGTAGTTGTAAATTAACACCTACGGCCTTAAAGTTAGCTTGAATCACTTCAGCCATTGGCTTAGATTGAGGAAAGAGGTCATTATTAATCAGCATCGTTAAGTTCAGAGGCTGACCATCTTTAACTCGAATACCATCAGGTCCCATTTGCCAACCAGCTTCTGCTAATAATTTGCTGGCTTGATCTGGTTTATATGTATAAAGTTCTGAATTAGTGTGGGTAACATAGGGAATATTCGGCGGAAAAAATCCTTTTGCGGGAGTAGCCAAGTTTCTGAATACTTTAGTACTCAGGTCATTTCGATTAACTGCATAATTGAGTGCCCTACGAACTTGCACTGAATCAAAGGGAGCTTTGCGATAATTCAGTCTTACCAAGTAAGTAGTTGTCCCCTCAGAAACAATTACATCTATATTAGGATTGTTCTGTAATTTAGCTACACTTTCTAAGGGAATACCACCTAGATATTCTCCTCCAATTAAGTCTACTTCCTTACTTAATAAAGCTGCGACCCTAGTCTGGCCGTCGGGAATTATATCGAATTCAACCTTTGTAAGAGCAGGTTTTTCTCGCCAGTAATTCTCGTTGCGAGTGAACACTATTTTTCTGTCTCTAATATATTCAGCTAACTTATAAGCTCCGGTACCAATTGGTTTACTAAATTTACCCTGGGCATCTACAGATTTAGGGCTGAGAAAGCGAACCGGACGGACGAGGGATAGTTCTTGTAAAGCAGCGTAATAGGGTTCTTTGAACTTTAAGACTAGGGTTTGAGGGTCTGGGGTGTCAATGGCGGCAATTTTTGTTGAAACTGGCAGCCAATCGTGCTCAGCAAGACCGACCCAGCGATTGAAATTCCACTTGGCGGCGGCTGAGTCAAAGGGGGTGCCATCGTGGAACACAACTCCTGATCTCAGCTTTAATGTCAATGTCAAATTGTCGGGAGACATTTGCCATGACTCTGCTAAGTTGGGCCGAATTTGACCTCCCTCACCGTAAGACACCAATGACTCAAAAACCATAGCAAGGGGAACAAATTCATGTTTGTCGTAGCTTTGGGGGTTTAGCTTGGCAACATCACCAGCGATCGCTACTTTAAAAGTCTGTTCGGTCCTAGTTTTGGCTGTTGGCACTCCAGTCGGCAAATTTGAGTTGCTGGGGGGGTTGCAACTAGCAGATAGAAACACCACCGCAAGAAACAAACCAATGAAAACCAAGGGCGATCGCCCCGCAATTCGAACCATAATCTGTCCACTCCTAACTTAACTTTTGTTGTTTACGACAGCTACGCTCATTTTGATAACGATAATCACTTCTGGACTAGAGGTCAAGGGCTAAAAAGCTCCAACTCGGCTTAGTACAGAATTCCTCGCCTTTACATTTGGACAATTTTGGACAATTAAAGTTACTCCCACTCTTTTGGAGTTAGAGAAGAGAGATATACCAACTTGCTCAGAGCTACAAAAACTAGACTCTGAAATAATGTCTTTAATGCAACTAGCATCCGCTTAGTGAATTGGGATTAGATGTGCAATGAATCCTCAATCGCTATCCCAGAAGTCAACCTTCTTAGCTAGAAAGTCACTAGTAAGTCGAGTTCAATTCAAATTGCCGATAAGCACTGGGTTATTCGATTCAAGTCAGCAGGCAAATGACAAATTGTAGCTGCTGCTTAAGTTCAAACTGATTGGACACAAAAAATACATAATCTGTACCTCGCAGATATTTAGTGAAGTAAATTAATGATCGGCGGGCATTCTGACTAGGAGCCTATTGTATTGCTCTTTTACAGCTGCGGGACAGTGCCGGATTTACACCAGGCTTTCCCCGTTACCTCCGGCGGATGTTGATCGCCAGAACCGATTCGTAGCAATACAGAGTTGAATTGGAATATGGAAAAATCTCTATTCCAAAAATCCCATGACGCTTGTATGGCTATATCCTGAGAACTATACCATACGATTAAGCTAATAAGCTAAAAATGATGCCTGGTGTCTAAATGGCAGATTCACTGGAGCGGCGGTTGCGGCGCTGGCTGACTTCCCTTTGCTCCCGTTCACGCTCCTGCTTGAGGAGTGATTCTAGGGCCTTGACCCGATCGTAACTACTGCTGGGCCGTCCGTAGACTAAGGGCGTGTAATTTAAGGTCTGGCGGACTTCTCTGTTGGTAATGCTGTGCAGGGTACGGTTTTCCTTAAGAGCCTTTGCTGTGGCGATCGCTACCCCCTCGCCCACCGACACATTAAATTCCACAATCCGCCCTGCGGCAATCCCCAAACCCCCAAAGCCAGAGGCGGGGCTGAGGACAGCTAAATTATCCCGCTCTACTGGCAGGGTATGGCGGAAACCATAATTAAAGGCGGGCATATCTGTGTGGATATTCAACTTACCAAAGCCGAGGCTATTGGCCCGCTCACCAATCCCAGTAATCCCACCCCGCACATCCAGGTGATAGGAAAAGGTGCCCAGAGCCTGATCGGCTGGCACGCCGCCTCCGGCCATGTCTGTGGCTGTCAAATCATCTAGAGACTTGGCGATGTGGCCAGCACTGCGGATATACAGTTCTGGCATCAGCTTGACTTCGGTAGCCCCCAGGGATTTATAAAAATCCTGCACCTTGCGGGCAAATTCAGCCATCTGGGGGGTGGGCTTTGCTCCAGTTAAGCTCAACTGTCGAGAGGTCTGGGAATCAGCATAGAAAAGCATGGAGTTAAAGCTTAGGTGATCGCCTAAAACAGCGATATTGGCTCGGTCAAGCTTGCCCCAGTTTACGCGCAGGTCGTACACAGAGTCATTCATTCCATGGAAGACTACCCCCAAAGCTGAACTACGCACATCCGCAGAATCGGGGGTAGCCTGGTAAATTGAGGGGGCACCGCCGCTATTGCCGAGGGTTTTGAGAATTTGTTCGCGCCGGCCCGGGCTACCGCCACTGGCAATATCCAGCCAGCGTTGAGCTTCGGCATCATTAGGGTCTAAAAGTCTCTGGTTGAGTTGAGCTTCGATGTCTTGGAACTGCTTGATGTTCAAGCCATAGATCTCGAACACCCAACCAACTGAAAGGCTGCTGTTGGGCAGGCCAATTGCTTCAAAGCCATCGGCTATATCTACCCCGGCCATGTCGGCCAGTTTGCCCCCCTGGGTGGCATCAATGAAGAATTTGGCGGTGAAGGTGCCGTGGTCATTGGTGGTTAAGGCTTGAACCTTTGAGCCTTTGGTTTGCACAGACAGGGCTTGGATATTGCCGATGACGGTAACGCCGGCCCGTTGGAGGGCTTGCTTGAGTTTACGATCGGCTTTTACCCGGTCTAGGGCAATTTCTTGGGTTTCAGTAATCTTGATAAATTCGTCGTAGAGTTTGCTGGAGGGGTGGAATTTTTTTAGGCCCAAGCGATCGCGGATATCTTTGGGGACTTGATTGCGATCGAGATAAGCCAAGCCGCCCCGGATTAAGTGCCCGCCAATTCCTTGGCGGATGTCTCCCTCGGTTAGTAGGGCCACCCGGCCGTTGGGCAATTGCTGCTTGAGTTTCAGGGCAGTCATCACTCCAGGGATTTCATCCCCAAACACGATCACATCGTATTCCTGAGCTTGGGGGCGGCCAGGAACACTACTCATAACCTGCTGGCGGCCACTAAACAGCCATAGACTGGCCACTAGACCAACTAGAAACAGAGCAACCATCGGATAAAAACGGTTGCGTGGCAGACGCAATTTTCCTAAGGGGCGATCGAACATAAGGTTTAGATAAGCAGCAGTTATAACAACCAGAGACTCGGATAATTCATTTACCCATGCGTATTTACCAGTAATCAGAATCAGCTTTATCAAAAAGCTGGAAGTTTCCTAGGATTTGTTTTCGGTTTTCAGTATATCTGTAACTAAGTCGAGGTTTCCCCAGGCAATTGATAGATTAATGGGGCCTTTACTCTCTACTTTTGATGGATTGACTAGCCCCAGCCCTTGGTCAGTTGAGTTTCTTCTAGGGCGGTTTTCTGTAGCTTGAGGCGGTAGAGCCAGCGGATCAACGTGGGGGCCGCAATAAATAGCAGGACTACCCCTTGGACAATAAAAATTACTTCCTTAGAAACTAGGCCGCCGGAGCGTAATTGCATGAGGTCGCTTCCATTGCGGAGGGCCCCGAACAGTACTGCTGCTAGGATGATTCCACTGGGATGATTCTGCCCTAGGAGGGCGACGGGAATGGCATCAAAGCCAAATTCCCCGGAGTAGGTGGCGGGCATATTGCGATCGACCCCCAAAATTTGCACTGCTCCCCCCAGCCCAGCCAATAGACCCGATAAAAACATGGCCAGTACTGTCAACCTCTGGGGGTGCATTCCCGCATAACGGGCCGCCTCAGGATTTTGCCCAGCGGTGCTCAGCTCAAAGCCGAGGGTAGTTTTCTGTAACAGCCACCAGACCGCGTAGGCCGTCAGCAAAGCTAGGGGAAATCCCCAATGGAGGCGGTCAAAAAACCTGCCTAGGTGGGCACTGGGGAGGATATTGGGGGTACGAAATACCCCCGGAGCCGGGTCTTTGAGGGGGTTTTTCACAAGCCAATCTTGGAGGAACCCCGCCAAGTAATTGAACATGATTGTATTGATTACCTCGTGGGAGCCGAAGTGGGCCTTTAAATAGCCGGGGATAGCTCCCCACAGCCCCCCGCCGATCGCCCCCGCCGCTAAACAGACGATCAAATGAATCCCCGGCGGCAGGGCAATTGCATAGCCCACAAACACGGCACAGGTAGCCCCAATCAGGAACTGACCCGCGGCCCCGATGTTGAACACTCCACTACGAAAGCCTAGACCCAGGGCTAGGCCTGTAAAAATCAGGGGGGTTGCTGCCACTAGGGTATTAGCCCAGGCAAACCCCCGCAAAAAAGCGCCGTCGATTAGACCGCCATAGCTAGCGGCGATTCTGCTCCAGTTCCAATCCGTAGCAAAGCCAATCACTGGGATGCTGACTACTAAGGCAGTGGCGATCGCTAAACCCGGAATTACTAACTGTCGCCCGAAAGCTTGGAGGGTGTTCTTATTCATGGCTAGCGCATATTTTCTTTTTTTTCAGCTTTGGGGTCGCGGTTGGCGATCGCAGCAATTTCCGCATCCATTAGGGTTTTACCCGTAGCTGCCAAATACACATCATCCAAGCTGGGGCGCGATTGGGCAATCCCAAAAATTGGCAGGCCTTCCTGCTGTATGACCTGCTGTACCTGAATCAGAGCATCGCTTTGGGCCTTGACCACCAAGTTCAGAGAGTTACCCTGGGCCGAATTGATGATGATTTCCTGCACCACCTCTAGGTTTTGGAGTTTAGCTTGGGCCTGTTGGGCTTCCTCTATGGGGGTAAACTCCCGCAGCCGCAGGGTGATGCGATCGCCCCCCAAGTTATCCTTGAGCTGGCTGGGAGCACCCTCAGCAATCACTACCCCTTGGTCAATAATTGCCACGCGATCGGCCAAGGCATCCACCTCTTCCAGGTAATGGCTGGTTAATAGCACCGTGGTTCCAGCGGCCCGAATTTGGCGCAGAAAATCCCAGACCACCACCCGACTTTCGATATCCAGACCCACAGTCGGCTCATCTAAAACCAAGACTTGGGGCTGGTGTAAAAGCCCAGTGGCCAAATCTAGACGCTTCTTTAGCCCACCGGAATAAGTACCGGTTTTTTGATCAGCATATTCAACCAGCCCCAGCAGGGCTAAAGCCTCGTCGATCTTGGTTTTAGCCACTTGAGCGGGTAAGTGATACAGGGCCGCGTGTAATTCCAGCATCTCCCGGCCGGTTAAAACCTTGTCTAGGGCTACCTCCTGGGCTACATATCCCAAAAGCTGTCTAGCTTTTCTGGGGTAGTCTAGTACTGAAATTCCTGCCACCTCCACTCGCCCAGCATCTGGGGTAGTCAAGGTGCACAGGGTGCGTAGGGTCGTGGTTTTACCGGCTCCATTGGGCCCAAGCAGCCCAAAGATTTGCCCGGTTTCCACTTGAAAAGAAACGTCTTTAACAGCAATTTTTTGGCCGTAGCTCTTCTGTAAATGCTCGACTAAGACTGCGGTAGCCATAGATTTTTAATCAGGTCATGGAATAATTTTCAGTCTAGTTTTTAATTTAGCCCTCCGGGGTTCGGTGCCACCGGTCTAGCGGAGAGGATTTGAGAAAAGTAAAAGCGAGTTTTGATGAAAGTTTGGCGATCGATCGCCCAGCCATTTTTCTGGAGGCACGCTGCCACATCAGAGGCTGCGTGTAAGTAGGCTCTGGTAGCTTTACTGGCCCCAGGAAAAAAGCTGCCGACTTTTTTTAGTACAGAAAACAATGGGGTTTTGGGAGCAAAACTGAGAATCAAGCGCGATTCAGCCAAGGAGCACAGGTGCCCGATCATCCCTGGTAAGTCATGGTCTGGGTAGTGGATCAAGACATCAATACAAATTGCTGTATCGTAGCGACCGCCCAGCTTTTCTAGCTCTTGGACACTAAATTTGGGGTTGTGGCTGTGGCCTAGTTCTAGCTCGGCCCTGAGTTGAGCTTCCTTGGCCATTTTTTCGGAGATGTCGCTGGCATAAACCCTAGCTCCACTCTGGGCTAACGGAATGCTCAGGCTGCCTACCCCGCAGCCAGCGTCGCAGATTTTCATGTTACTGAGATTGCGATCGCTCCTGAGCCAGCCGATCACCGTGTCCACAGTCCGTTGATGGCCGACCCGGATATCAGCTTGGACTGGGTTGACTTTACCTGTGCCATAAATGCGCTGCCAGCGATCAAACCCCGTGCTATTAAAGTAGTTTTTGACAATGGTCTTGTCGTCGGCCGGGGAGTTTTGCTGGTTGGTAACTGTCATAAATTTTTTACCTTGTAACCCGTCAGGGGCGCACCGCGCCCCCAGAACATCCCTGGCTAGAAGAGGTTGTAGGCAACTCCCAGCAGGATGCCATAATCAGTACTGTTGCGGATAAAGCCCACATTCAAGCCAGCAGTGGCTGTGAACTCACGGGAGATTGGGAAATCTACCCCACCGCTGAGCAAGAAGCCGAAGTTGTTGGCATCCCCAGTGGAGATAACGATCCCGCCGCCCAAGTAAGGCACAAAGGAGGTTGGATTGATCGCATCAGCAGGCTGGATTGGAAATTCGTAGGTCAGGGGAATTGCAAAGGTGGAGTTATTGCCCAGGGCGATCGCCGGGCGTATGGCGATGTTGGGCGCAAATTGGTATTTGCCGTAGATCAAAAACCGGCCCCGCCCTAGGTCAGTGTTGTCGCCCCAGCCAATATTGGCCCCAGCACCGATATAAGCAGTGGGAACAAATCCTCTGGTGCGATCAGCAACCCGTTGAGCTACCGTGGTCGGTTCAGGGAACAAGTCTTCTGCTGAGGTAGATACTGGCTGGGTCAAGTCAATCGGGCCAGTTTGAACCGGCTGTAGGGTCAGATTTGCAGTTTCTGGGGTTGCCACCGGACTATTGATTTCAGGTAGTTGCAGAGTGGTTGAAGACAATTCCATGGGGCTGGCGATCACCTGACCGCCCCAGGCCGCTAAGCCAACACCTACTACTAGAGAAATTGATCGAGAAAATTGCTGCATCACTGCTCACACCTCACAATTAGTTAATCTTTATAGAGTGAATTAACAAGCCGACTCGGCCTATAGATACTTTAGCCCAATTACAGGCCTAGGTCGGAACTCTTGGGCGAGGCTGATGGTCTAGGGGGCAAGCCCGTAATCGGCACCCAAGACCTTGATGATAGATTATGTTTGATAGATTGACTATCAAGTTGACCGATTTCCCTAGTTCCATTAGTTTCACTGGCAGTTTCAATTGGAGTACAAGATTACTATGTCGAGAATGTTTCATCCCTCAGTTCTCTTGGGGCTAACCGCGGTCATGGTGGCCCCAGTGGCGATCGCCCAAACCCGTAACACTTTCATTGATACCCAAGACCACTGGGCCCGCACCTTTATCCAAAACCTAGCCCAAGAAAACCTCGTCTCTGGTTTTGCCGATCGCACCTTCCGTCCCGATACCCCAATTACCCGCGAACAACTCGACTCGATCCTAAATCAAGTGTTCGTCGCCTCTAACCTCCAACTCCCCAGAAGATTTAACCAGTCGGAAGCCAGCTACTGGACTACCTACAATTTTCAGACCAACCGCCAACTTACCGCTAGCCAAATCCAAGGTAGTGATCAGATATCAAGGTTACAGGTGGTCATGGCCCTAGTTGGTGGCCTCGGTCTGACTCCCAGAAATAATAGTCAGGCTACCCTTGGGGTGTTTCAGGATGCCAGTCGTATCCCCAGGGCCGCCGTCGATGGGGTAGCCGCAGCCACGGAGGCGGGTTTGATTGTTAACTATCCCGATGTGCAATTCTTTGATCCCAATAAACCAGCCACTAGGGCCGAGGTGGCGGCCTTCATCTACCAAGCCCTAGTTAGCCAAGGCACTTTGTTTGATCCGATCGCAACCCGCAACCCAGCCTATCCTTACATTGTGCAGGCCACCACGACCATGCCTTCCCCTGCGCCCACCACAGCTACCACACCTCCCCCCAGCATCGGTGGCCGGGTCAGTGTTAATACGGTGATTAGCGTCCGCCACCCCCAGGCCCAGCGCTTAGTTTTAGCTCCAGGGGAAAGTCAAAGTTTGACTCTGCTGGTTAATGACAATATTGCCAACGCCCGTGGCCGGGTGCTGATTCCTAAAGATAGCCAAATCGAGGGCAGATTGGATTCTCGTTTTAATGGCAGCCAGTTCCTAGGGGTGCAGTTTGTGGCCCAGCGTCTGATTATTGGCAGCCAAACCTATGCGATCGAAGCAGATTCTCGCTTGATCAGCAGTCAACCTGCGGAAAACATCTCTCAGCAGACTATTAATGAGTCTTTGATTTCCACCGCTGCCCAAGCGGTGTTAGGGGCAGTAACTGGCCGTGGGGGCGGCTTAAATCTAGAGAGTATTTTGGGGGTGATTCTGGGTTCAAATCGTCCTGCTCCCGGTAGCAACAACCAGTTGGTGATCATTGAGCCGACTCGGGATCTGGGTTTGACCCTGCGTCGGGAAATTGCGATCGCCAGGGATTAAAAGCCGTCCCAGTTCTCTGCATTAGGCCCTCTCCTGATTTCAGGGGAGGGTAATTAAGTGGATGATTTGCACGGAAAGTGAATTAGCGGTCAAGAATTTGAGCCGCTATACTGCTAACAAAAGGAAACCACCGACTAGCCGATGAACCCAGAGGAAATTGCTGAGGCGATCGCAGCCCAAGACTACCAAAAGGCCGCCAAATTGATTAAGCAAATTAGCAACACCGACCGGCGCAGCCCCCAAATCCAGATCTACATCGCCCAGGTCTATGAGGGAGTCGGTAAGCTAGAACAGGCTGAGCAGATCTATCGCCAGACTCTCCAAAGTAATCCGGCTCCAAAACTCCTCAGCCAAGCTAGGGCAGGCCTTAAGCGCTTGCAAGAGCAGCAAAAAAACCAGCGCCAAGAGGCGATCGCCCAAGCCAAGGCCGGCGGCTCAGATATCGGAGCACTAATCCTAGAACAAACTACTGCTGCTGATAAAGCTCCCCTGGCCCAGCACTTGGCCCAAGTCATGCAGCTTGATGCCTACACCGCCCGTCTCCAGCTTCAAAACCACGGCTGGCGGCTATACCGGACTGGGGCAGTGGGAGAAATGCGATTCTATAGCCAACAGCTAAGCAAGGGGCAAATTGCCAGCTTTGCTGTGGCTGCCGCCGCAGTTAATGAAATCAATGTATTTCAAGGGCACTACTTCCACGCAATCGATCCGCCCACAATCATCTGCCACAACAACCAAGAAAACCTAGGTTCCCTGAGCTTCGACTGGGCAGAGGTTAGTCAACAGGTCACAGGAATGCTGCCCTGGTTTGAAGAGGTTTACAGCATGGATGTCCGCAGGCAGATGCAGCATAAAAGCGATACCCTAGACTACATTCAAGTCCTGGATTTGCATCTCCCAGCCCGCAAAAGCATTATTCGTCTGTGCGATCGCCTCTACCAATTTGAGCCGGGCTACCCCTTCCACCCCAATCAAGCCAAACGCCAGAGTACCGCCCGCAACGACTGGAATCACATGATCACTGCCTTGGGGCAACGCCTGGGCGGTTGTCCCCTATGGGCAGAATTCACGCCCTTTGGCAATACGGCGATCGAATTTCCAGAATTTCTCAAATCAATTAAGCCGGAGCTACACCTGCACCGCCTAGAGCCGACCCCCTGGGATGCGGCCTTTCAACTCTACAGTGGCTCAATTTTTCTACAAAAAAATGCGTCAGCCGTAGCCAAGTAACCACACAAATTAAAACAGTCACTCGTCGACCATTAAGGAATATGAACTTATCCAACTGATTTAGACTAACCTACCAATCCCATGGGGTAGACTAACTATCAATCAATCTGCCCTTAAATAAGGAAAGAACACTCTGCAAGGAGCCGTTATTATATGTCTCACGCTGTCAAAATCTACGATACCTGCATCGGCTGCACCCAATGCGTCCGGGCTTGCCCCCTAGATGTGCTAGAGATGGTACCTTGGGATGGTTGCAAAGCCGCTCAAATCGCGTCTTCTCCCCGCACAGAGGACTGTGTAGGTTGCAAACGCTGCGAAACAGCTTGCCCGACTGACTTTCTGAGCATCCGTGTTTACCTCGGTGCTGAAACTACCCGTAGCATGGGCCTCGCATACTAAAACTCTTATTTACTAATATCTTCATCAAGGGAGGTAATCAGCACTCCCTTTTATTTTGAATTTTCAGCTGATGAAGCCCTCGAAAATACCCACAAAGCGGATTAGGGTTTGACTGAAGATTTCAAGGCTGGAATTGGGTTTTTATGGTTAGCTGTTCCAGGTTTTGACCGCCGATCGCACGCCCTAATTGGTCGAGATTGAGCTGGCCAGTGGGGATTGCCCCTGAAACCCGGGTGCCGCTAAAGATAATCAGCCGATCGCTGTATTGGATCAACTCATCCAAATCCGCTGAAGTAAAAATAATTGTTGTCCCTTGACGGCAGCGGTCGAGCAATTGCTGCCACACCCACAGAGTTGAAGCAATGTCCAAACCTCTAGTCGGGTGTTCCATCAACACCAAATTCAGGGGATTAGGCAGCAAAGCTAACTGGGTACGTTGCTGATTTCCGCCTGATAGATCCTCGACCCTGGAGGAGGGATAACCCCGGATATTGAATAGGTCTATCAACGCCCTAGCCCGGGCTAAGGTCGCTTGCTGATCGATCAGCCACTGATGCCGAAACTGACGTATAGTTACATGATCTTGAATGGATAAGCCGGGGATTAAGCCTTCCTGGAGGCGATCGGCTGGCAAATAGCCCACCCCAGCTTTCGGTAGCGAGAATAGGGCTGATGGGTCAAATCTAGCCCTGCTAAGCTAATCCGCCCGCGCTGGGGAGCCAGTAACCCTGCACACAGCAAGATCAAAAGTCGTTGCCCACAGCCCTCTAGACCTGCTAAACCAATCACTTCACCCCGATGGGTCTGGAGTCGGGGAATATTAATCTCTAAACGTGTATCCCTAATCAGAATATTTTCTAACTCTAGGCTTATTTCCGGCTGGGTAGTGGAGGGTTTAGTGGGAGTTGCTAACTCTTGACCAAACATCAGTTCTACCAATTCGCTGGCAGGGCAAGGGATTTGCCTGTGGCCAACCACCCGCCCGCGCCGCATCACCGTGACTCGATCGCATAAAACCTCCACATCCTCTAGCTTGTGAGAAACAAAAATCACCGACCGACCCTGGTCAGCCAAGCGCCGGGCTGCCCTAAACAAAGCCTCCTTTTGGTTAGCGGAAATCCCCGTCGTCGGCTCATCCAAAATCAAAGTCTTTATCCCCAAAGACAACAGACGAAGAATCTCTAGCTGTTGCCTTTCTCCCACCGTCAACGTAGCCACTATTTGATTGGGGGCTAAGTCGAAGCCAAATTCATCCCCCAAAGCCCGCAACTGTTTTTGGGCTTGCCCTTTAGCTTGCCACCCCTTACCTACCAAAAAGTTATCTAGTACCGACAAGGGTGGAAAGTCTAGGGGGTCTTGGTGCAACATGCCAATGCCGTGGGCGATCGCCCCCTGGGGATGTGCGATCGACACCACCCGCTGATCTAGGCTAATCTGCCCCCCATCTGGCCTGAGAAACCCACTGAGAATTTTCACCAGGGTACTCTTCCCAGCCCCATTTTCCCCCAAAAGCCCATGCACTGTCCCCGCAGCCACCGTTATAGAAACTTGGTCATTGGCTAAAACCGAGCCGAACCGCTTAGTAATATCCTGTAGAATAATGTGCATGAACGGAGCCTAGGTAAATTGACTGATTGCGTCTAAGATTTACCGAATTAATGGCTTGTAGAAGCACATGCATGGGTCAGGTAACTCCAGACATCACATAAACGCCAATACTTGCGGAGCTAGAGTAGCCCCCAGCCCACTGTCATACTACTTGCTACTGGCCCCCTGGATGCCCTGGAGCAGCTGGGGCATGTACCAAATCTTTTGGGGATCAGCAGTTTCACCAGCCTTGATAAAATCAGTACCATCTTGGAACTTCAACGGCCCCTGATATAAGTTAATACTGCGATTGCCTAACCCTTGGATTAGTTCATCTAGAAACTGGTTATTGCTATCTGCTAAAGCTTTGCCACGGATAAAGCCCACAGCCGAAGTATCAATATTATTCAAGTCTTTCCAGTCTGGATCACCCCAGATAAACTGCCCTCTAAAGGTTCTAGCTTGAGTTTGTTTGGCTGCGTCCAAGTAGGCGGGGCCCCAATTATAGGTAGGCACCCCCAGGCAAAACTCTGGAGCAATTTCACAGCCACTTTTTAGACCATAGGCGGTAAACTTCACCTTGCGCCCAGCTTCATTGGCTTTTTTAGCTTGGATTCCGGCTTCTGGGGTGTCAATGCCGGAGATGACCACATCAAAGCCAGTACTGTAGAATTCATCTGCAACCTTAGTGGGATCTAGGGTTACCCCAGGAATGTTGAACCAGAAACCAATCCAAGTGACCTTAAATTCTAGGGTTTTGGCATCCTTTTGGCGATATTTCTCCCAACAATGGCGCGCACCTAGGTAGGCTGCTGAGACTAGGCGGCGGGTTTCATCGTTAATCAGTGGGCCGAGGAATCCGATTTTGCCATTTTCACTGCTCAAAGCTGCTACACAGCCGGTCAACATTCGCCCGTATTCCATCTTGGGCATGAAGTTGCCTAGGTTAGAAACATTTTTGAAGTTTTTACCCTCGGGCCAGGCATAGTCGCCGGAAGCGTGGATAACAGTGATTTTGGGATGTTTTTTAGCGGTTTCTAGGGCATCATCCTTGAAGTCGTCGGAGTTGAAAATGATTAGCTGTGCCCCCTTGGCGATGAGGTCGTCGGCCACCTGAGAGCCTTTGATGTTGGGGCGATCGCTCGGATTGACTTTATCGACGTATTCGATTTTGGTGTTGGGCAGTTTTTGGGCAACATATTCTGCCCCTTCAAAGTGGGATTGGCTCCAGCCCTTGTCATTTTTGGGGCCGACTAGAATTAAGCCGATCGTAAATTGATTGCCTTGATTAGCCGCGGGGCCTCGGGGCGCATTGCCACAACCCGCCAAAACTGCCCCAGTGGTTATAACTGCTGCAAAGGATTGTAGAAGATTAAACTTGATTTTCATGACTTATGATGCAGATAAGACTTTCTAGCCTAAATTATCATGAACCTTTGGTAGTAAATAGTTATTGGTAGACATCTTGGGTCAATCATCAATCATCAAATTTCTGGACTCACCTGAGTTATCTTTTTTATGGGGGATAACTTGATTGTGGCAGCCCTAAAAGTATTTCTGTGGATGTTGAATGGGGGACAAGTATTCCAGGTGGAAATTCACAAAATCTAGGGCTAAAAATATGTAAATTAAGACCGAGCTAATATGCTCTGGCACTAAGGGTAGCTTCAAGGAAAATCAAAGATTATTGAGTGCTTTTGTCAACAATATCTAGACAGGAACTGTAGTGAAGCAAGTATTTCAATTCTGTTGGGGGAATGTATCAATGTATTTTATCTGGCGATCGCATCTCTAATGGATGAATTGAAAGGCTCATGGAACTACTTGACAAGAGTAAAAGTACCACAATAAATCTGCTCCAATTATTTGTTATGCCGTGTAATATTTTGTGTAACCTTTTCAGCGATCACCCCTGCCTCTCACAAACCCCAGCGCCCCTCTACCAACACCTTGACTATGCACAAATCTAGCACTGGCAATATAACAAGACTTATGCATTGAAATCATCTGATATGTAGTAGCTGGCAGCTAAAAACTATTGCAATGAATTCATGTACTCTACATTTAGAGCCTTGATGTAAATTTTGCCTCAGTATCTGTGTGATTAATCCTTAAACCAGCCGTCATGTGCATAAAAGCAGGCTACAAAAAACCTTGAAATCAGGCTGCTGAGGTTGTTGGTATCAAGAAATGAGTGAGCTTTAATCCGTTTCGCCATAGCTTTGCTGTCCCCTTGCGATAAACTATCTGATCTACCTGATCTACTGGCTGGCAGCTCCAGCCTGACCACACCAGTTAATGCTAATTGGGCTGCTAGAACACATCCCGATGATTTAGGATGTCCGTATGAATGAAAACTAGACGTAACTCATCAAGCTCCTATGCAAGAATCATCCCCGACTACCCGGAAACCAGAGTGGCTGCGTGTGAAAGCTCCCCAATGGCAACGGGTCGGCAGCGTTAAAGAAATCCTCCGGGACTTGGGCTTAAATACTGTGTGTGAAGAGGCTTCCTGCCCGAATATCGGCGAGTGTTTTCAGGCGGGGACGGCGACTTTTTTAATCATGGGCCCGGCCTGCACTAGGGCTTGTCCTTACTGTGATATTGATTTTACAAAAAAGCCCCAAACATTAGATGCCACAGAGCCAGGCCGTTTGGCTGAGGCAGTGCGGCGCTTGGGTCTTAATCATGTGGTGATTACGGCTGTGAATCGGGATGATTTGCCTGATGGGGGGGCAAGCCAGTTTGTCGGGTGTATTGAGGCAGTGCGATCGCTCAACCCCAAAACTACCATTGAAATCCTCATCCCTGATCTGTGCGGCAACTGGGAAGCCCTGCAACTAATTTTGGCGGCTGGCCCAGAGGTACTCAACCACAATACAGAAACTGTGCCGCGCCTGTACCGGCGGGTGCGTCCCCAGGGTGATTACCAGCGTAGTTTAGAGTTAATCCGGCAGACTAGGCACCTAGCTCCCCAGGTTTATACCAAGTCAGGAATTATGGTCGGCATGGGCGAGGATCAAGCTGAGGTTGTAGCAGTGATGCAAGATTTGCGATCGATCGGCTGCGATATCCTCACCATTGGACAATACCTACAACCCTCGCCCAAGCACCTGCCTGTAGCTGAATTTGTAAGGCCAGAGCAGTTTGCTGCTTGGCAACATTTGGGAATTGAGCTGGGCTTTTTGCAGGTAGTGGCGTCGCCTCTGACCCGCAGTTCCTACCACGCCGAGCAGGTGCAGGAATTGATTCAACGGCATCCCCGCTAGCCCTAGATGGGGTATAAATAACCATAGACTAGTGGTGGTGTTGGGGATGGATAAAGGAAAGCGGAGTTGGGCATGGCTATTGGCGATCGCAGCTGTGGTTTTGTACTGCATTGCCCTGGGGGAAGTACCCCTCAGGGATTGGGATGAGGGCACCTACGCAATCATTGCCAGGGAGATGTTTACCTCCAGCGAGTGGTTATACCCGACTCTGCACAATGTACCCTTCTGGGAAAAGCCGCCTTTAGTTTACTGGTTGATGGCCGGCTCTTACCATCTGGGGGGAGTCAGCGAATTGACTTCCAGGCTGGCGTTGGCAGTCTTGAGTTCCTTGGCTGTGCCCCTGCTCTACGGGATTGGCTGCCAGGCTTTTGGGCAATCGTTGCCAGCCCTGTGGGGGGCGATCGCCTACCTGACAACCTTGCCTGTGGTTAGGCACGGGCGGCTGGCTATGCACGATGGGTTGGCCGTCACTTGCTTTCTTTTCGCCCTCTGGTGCCTGTTGAAAGGGCGCAAGCAGCCAGTTTACCTGACTGGGTTTGGGATGGGCATGGGGCTGGTGGTATTGAGTAAGGGTTTATTAGCTGTACTCCTGGGGGCGATCGCCCTCTTTTTTTGTCTGTGGGCTGGGCTGGGCAACCTGTGGCTTAATTCTTGGTTCTTGGCTGGTGTTGGGGCGGGATTGGTGCCAGTTTTGGGCTGGTATGGTCTCCAGTGGCAAGCCTACGGCCGGGCTTTTATCCAAGTCCACTTTTTTGCCCAATCCTTCGATCGCATCTCCCAAGTAGTTCATAGCAACACTGGCCCTTTTTGGTACTACTTAGTAGAGCTAGTGAAATATGCCGGGGTCTGGCTGGCCTTTATCCCCGGCGGCATCTGGCTGGCTTGGCAAGGGCGGCAACAACTGTGGGCCAAATTAGTCTTGGTGGGGATTGTTGGCTATCTGGGGACAATTTCCCTAATGACCACCAAGCTGCCTTGGTACATCATGCCGTTGTATCCATTTACCTGCTTGGCGGTGGGGGCAAAACTAGCTCAACTCTGGTCTAACCCCCGGCTACAGCGATGGTTTTGGCTGGGATGGCTGGTTTTCTTGAGTCTGGGGGCTGTGGTCGGGCTGGGTTACTTTTGGGGGTACGATCGCCAGCCAATTTTAGTGCTGATGGCTGGTGTGCTTGGGCTAGCCCTAGCCTATGCCGCTTGGCTGGTTTGCCAAGGGCAAAACCGCTATCTTATCGCCATTGCCGCGGGCTGCTACGGGGCATTGGTTTTATTGATGGCTTCACCAGTTTGGCTTTGGGAGTTAAATGAAGCTTTTGCCGTCAAACCCGTAGCCGCCATGGTTAGGGCTAATACGCCGTCGCAAATGGTAGTTTATACTTCCTTTAGCTATCACCGGCCCAGTTTAAATTTTTATAGCGATCGGCAAATCAAACCGGAAAGCCCAACCAGACTCCAGCAAATATGGTCTACAACATCACAACCTTACTTTTTGCTAGACTTCGCCAGCCGCGATCGACTCAACCTACCCCAGAGTCGCTCCCTAGCCCAAACAGACCAATTCGTACTTTTAACCAAATTTTAACCAAATAGTTACTTGGAAAATAATTTGAACAAAATCTTGAATAAAACTTTGAACACATTAAATTAAATCTGCCTATATCCCCTCCTCACACACCACAAAACCTAGCCCACAAAATGGATCGGGGAATGATGAGAACCCTTACAAAAGACAAAAGCTACTCCTTAGACCGCCTTGGTGCGCGGCATCAGGTCAACAGTTGGTTTAAATGGCTATCACCGGGTCTGTTTATCAAGCGATGGCTCTTTATCAGTATGGCTGGGGTGCTGTTGGTCGGCATTGGCCTGGCCATCTGGGTACGCCTGACCCCGATTTTTCACCTGATGCAACTGGTGGGGGGGGTCATTGAGAAGTTGGCGGCGGTGGTGCCCCGGCAGGTGTCTGGCCCCTTGGCGATCGCCCTGGGGATTTTTATGATTGTCTTGGGTCAGCGCCGCTCCCTAGAGGCAATTACCGAAGTGCTCAAGCCCGACCGAGATGAGCAGTTGATTGATTTATTAATCAACCATCGGCGGCTCCAGCGGGGGCCGAAGATTGTCGCCATCGGCGGCGGTACTGGGCTTTCTACCCTGTTACGGGGCTTGAAAGACTACAGCGCCAATATCACAGCGATCGTCACTGTGGCCGATGACGGCGGCTCCTCAGGCCGACTCCGCAAGGATTTTGGGGTGCTGCCGCCGGGGGATATCCGCAACTGCATCGCGGCCTTGGCTGACCAGGAGAAACTGCTCACCGAATTGTTTCAGTACCGCTTTGCCAACGGGGATGGGCTGTCGGGCCATAGCTTCGGTAATTTGTTTCTCACAGCCATGACTGAGATTACTGGGGATCTGGAAAAGGCGATCGCAGCCAGTTCCGAGGTTCTCGCAATTAGAGGACGGGTGTTGCCAGCTACCCTAGCCGATGTGGATCTTTGGGCTGAGCTAGACGATGGCCGCTACATCCAAGGGGAATCAAGCATCACCGCGGCCCGAGGCAAAATCATTAAAATTGGCTATGTTCCCCCAGACCCACCGGCCCTACCCGCCGCCGTGGAAGCAATCCAGGAGGCCGACTACATCATCATTGGCCCGGGGAGCCTCTACACCAGCGTTATTCCCAATCTTTTGGTGCCCCAGATCCAGGCTGCCATCAAAGCTAGCACCGCTCCGTGTGTCTATGTTTGCAATATTATGACCCAGCCGGGAGAAACCGATAATTACACTGTGGCTGACCATATCCGGGCGATCGATCAAGCCTGTGGTGGGCGGGCCCCCTTCCAGGCGGTGTTGGTGCACAACCGGCCGCCCTCGGCCCAGGCATTAATTCACTATGCCCAAGAGCAGTCTCATCCGGTGTTTCTTGATCGCCAAGCGGTTTCCCAGACCGGGCGCAGGATCATTTTAGCCAATGTCATGGAAGAGGATAACCGCACCCACCTGGTGCGCCACAACCACAAGCAATTGGCTAAGGTATTACTCCGTTGGTATAGCCGGGCCCATGCCTTCAACTAGTTTTCTAGAGCTGGCTGGAACTGCGGCGACCTTGAATTTCGGACAACATCTGGCCACTTGTTTGCCCCCCGGCGCAGTGCTGCTATTGGCTGGGGATTTGGGTACCGGCAAAACTACCCTTGTCCAGGGTCTGGCCTTGGGTTTGGGGATTAGTGAGCCGGTTGTCAGCCCGACTTTTACCCTAATCAATGAGTATCCGGAGGGGCGAATTCCTTTGTACCACTTGGATTTGTACCGTCTCAGCCCAGGGGAAGTGGCTGAATTGTACCTAGAAAATTACTGGGAAGGCAGGGAGGCTGAGTTGGGAATTATGGCGATCGAATGGCCGGAGCGCTTACCCTATTTGCCCGATCGCTACCTGCAAATTAACCTGCACCACAGCGGCCCTGAGAATCGGCGGGGGGAAATTTTATTGGTGGGGGATTGGCCTGGGGTTTCGGTAGCTGATTTACTGGCTCAGCAAACCCTTTAGCCGTGGCAATGAGAATTGCAACAGCCGGATGATCGATGAGGGCTTCTACCTTCCTTGAGGGCGTTGATAACTCGGTCTTTCAGGGTGGGGTTATTTTTCGATTGCCTCCACTACTTTGGTGGCAATATTCATTTGGCCGACAGCGGTGGTGCAATCATAATCTTGGTCTAGCTGGTCTAGGAGGGCTTTGATTTGCTGGGCAGCTTCGACAAGACTTTGGTTGTTGCTGATTTGAGTGCTAATTTTGTCACCTATGACCTTATCATTAGCAATGTTATCTCTTAAACCGTATTGATTAATGATTACTTGATCGCCGCTTGCTTTAGAGGATACTTGAAAAGATAAACTCCAGCTTCTAGGGATGTACACGAGGATTTTTAGGTTTGTAGTGATTACTTTAGTCATCAAAATGACTCAGACTTTATTGATATGTACATCAACCTTCAGACTATCATATCGTTCTCTTTGGCGATCACTTAGGGATGCATAGTTGCCTAAAAGTTTTTAGACGTTAATTTTAATATTAAGTTTGCCGATTGGATAATCTGAAATTCATATATCTTCAGGGCCAATGAGTTCTGCGTAATCTATGAGATGGCTGGGATGACCCAGCACGGGAACCTATTCATATATTGCTTACATTAATCTGCCAAGGCATTCAATCCATCAGTTTGGGGCTGGTTTGGTTAATATCTGAGGATTACTCCCTCAAATTTAGTCTTGATTAATTTAGTCAGTCCTCTGATCGCCGCTGGTATCTCCTTGATTTGGTTATTTTAGAGGTCAAGCCATGTGAGATTGGTTAATTGTGCGATTTCTGGGAGATTTGATTCCTTTTAATGACAGGTTCAGGGATGTTGGTCTTTCCTCTACTGCCCTAGCGATTATTGCCAATAACTCTGCTTCTGTCATGTGTTGCTTTTTTTGTAATTTCTCAACTGGATTTTTCTGGCTCGATCAGGCGATCGAAAAAGGTATTTAGTCCTTGGGCTTTGTTAACTACGGTAGTGCGGCCCTGGGGAGTGATTGTGCCCGTAACCCCTTGGTATCTTTGCCGTAGGTTTTGCTTGACCCTCAAGGCTGTAGGGTGTTGGCCAGCAACTGTTAAGATCAGGCCCACTGCGTCGTAGGCCAGGGCGGCATTGCTGGTGGGAGAGCGGCCATAGGCGCGGCGGTAAGCTTGGATAAATTCTTGGTTGCCTGGTTGGGGCGATCGCTCATCCCAAACGGCAGTGTACCAACCTTCCAAAGGGGCATGGCCGGCCAAAAGTGTAGCCCAGCTATCACTGCCCAGCAATTGCCCAGACCAACCAACCTGCCTGAGTTGGGCAGTCTGGTTGATCACATCCGCCCAGGAATTAGGGAGCAGCAGAGCCTGAGCTTGGCTGATTTTAGCCAACTGGGGCCGGAAATCCTGGGTCGGCTCTGGATAGCTAAAATTAGCAACAACTGTTAAATCTGTGTCATCACTGGACTGGAGAAACCCCTTGGCTACGGCCCGACTGTAGGAATTGGTGCGGTTGTAGAGCACCGCTACCCGCTTTAGGTTCTTTTGCTGGGCCAGTCTGGCAAGGGCGCGCCCTTGTTGCTGGGGAGACAGGCCGACGGGGAATACAGCAGTACCTTTGACTTGGGCTGTGGTGGTTATTAGGGGTACATCTGTGCTGGCTAAGTATTCAGCCACGGGAATGCTGAGACTGGTGGTGCCGGGGGCAATAATTGCGATCGTCCCTTTAGTTTGGGCTAGGGTCTGGGCTGCGGCCAGGGCAGTGGCTGGTTGGTTGCGATCGTCCATGACCACCAAACGTACCCGATGACTGCGGCTCTGCTGCACCGCAAGGCGAGCACCATTGATAGTGTCTTGCCCCGCCAAGGAAGCAAAATCACCAGTCTGGGCGGCAATCAAACCGATGGTGATTTGGGGGGGTCTCCACAGCAGAGCCACCAAACCCAGGATCAACACCAAGAAAAATCCAAGTCTTCCCTGGTAAATCAATCGACCCAACGCCTTTAGATAAGAGTTTATGATATATAACATAAAGGCATTCGCGGCTAACTTTGGACTAGCCAGAGTGTTCTAGGCGTGACTGCTTCAGCTTATAGTTTTTGCAGGTGGTCTGGCCAAATTGTTGACCGATCGCAAAAGCCATTAAGCCTACTAGTACGACTTTGCTATACATAACATTGATTTTAAGTTAGGGAGATAAGTAAATGAAGAGACTTTTGCATTTAGCTGTATTAATTGGTCTGCTCTGTGGTTACCTGTGGGTCAGCACCCCGGCGATCGCTGCCCCCCTGCAACCAATTTTGGTCGCTGCCGAATATCGCAACAGTGCCGATGACAAACTGGCCACCGAATTTGGCAAAAAAATTGACATCAACAACACTAACGTCCGCGCCTTTCGCCAATACCCAGGCATGTACCCGACCCTGGGGGCTAAGATCATTCAAAATGCACCCTACGAAAAAGTAGAAGATATTTTAGATATCCCTGGTTTGACTGAAAAGCAAAAACAATTACTCCAAGAAAACCTCAAAAATTTCACCGTTACTGAAGTAGATGAAACCTTTACCGAGGGTGGCGATCGCTACAACAACGGCCTGTACTAGGCTCAAGTAGCTTCTAGATATCCCATTAGTAATCTTTAACTAATCGGGCAAATTATCGAATAAATATCAAACAAATTCAGATAAGTTTAGATAAATCTAGTGGCGGCACTGTGCTGCCACTATTTTATATTTTGAGCTAAATTTGCAAAGGGATGAGGTGGTTTCTAGATGATCCTAGACTCAATGTTAGATACTTTATAGCACTCTTCGTTTTTACATGGACAGCCTGCACTCCTAAATTATTAACATCTAGAAAGGTGCTCTAAACTTCCAAGCGATCGGCTCCAACGACCTGTTGGTCTGTCACATTATAAAAATCAAATGAAAATCAAATGGGAACGAACAACATCCCCTTGCTTAAAAGTTGCCTTTAATGGATATGCATCGCAGGATCAATTTCAAAAACATTCCAATCCACCGAGAAAGTAGCAAGACTTGTTCAGAAAAAAGTGTCGTGGTATCCGCACTGTAAGTATGTCACAAGAGGCTGAATGTAGTATCTTTGTCTCTGGAGTGTTGGTGACCTTACCTATGCATTGGC
>Ga0272446_1002466_pt1 | contig 25127 bp, 23 predicted proteins | sample YNPCB0061_FD_194587 | JGI IMG/M metagenome (GOLD analysis project Ga0272446, IMG submission 194587) | Hot spring microbial mat communities from Yellowstone National Park, WY, United States - YNP-CB-006-1 | ecosystem: Environmental > Aquatic > Thermal springs > Hot (42-90C) > Sediment | place...
GCGCTGCTTCAATGGGACTGAGAGTTTCACTCACCACACCTGGGCGACTCTCATTGGCACAGTCATACTTGCGATTACAGTAATTGCACTGAATGTTACAGGCGGGAGCCACCGCCACATGCATCCGAGCATAGTGATGGTGCGCTTCTTCGCTGTAGCAGGGATGTTTGGCAATGCGTTCCTTAATCCGCTCACTAGCCATCCTATCAGCTATTTTCTGAGCAGTACAACTGCAATGTTTGGAGTTATCCGACAAGTTAGAAATCATAGGGCTGTGTCTGAATGAGTGGTGAATGAGTTATAGCACCACAAATTCTTGAGCAATAATTACACCGCCCGTATTATTTATTAGCCTACTAGCAATGTACTCATCCGTTGAATCCTATATCCATTAGGAATAAAATTATTTTTGTCGACAGGGGTACTGGAGTTTTTCAATTTTACAAATTTGTTTTATGCAGAGGTAACTGATTACATATACTCAGTGAAAACCCAGTCAAGTAAGCAGTTTTAAGCTAAACATGGTCAATTTTTATGCACTCATTCAGAATAACTTGCTCTAGCTAGTCCATTATTTGTTTCGGTATAAATAATAACAGAATCAAATGAATTTGTTACATTAGCTACCGATTAAAAATGTTAATTTATATTGCATGCAAATCTGTAATTAAATATACAATTATTTCTGAGTACATTAAACTTTGGCTGGTGTTTTGATGCAGATTTGACCTGTCTTCTAGGTCTGGGCTGTATTGGCGATGAGTGCAGTAATATGTGGCGAAATGGTTAGAAATACCGCTTTCCGAAGTGGAAATACCTGTACCCCTAATTCTTTTTTTTTATGAAATGCTTGTTTCTGATGATACAGAGCCAGTCCTAGCTGTGGTCAACGGTTTTTGAGTACATTGTAAGTAGTCTAGTAATCTATGACCTCACTATTAGGGGACTCCTCCAGCCCGCCTGCTATAAGCAATAGATAGCAATTAGAAGGTATTGATTATGTCCCAGTTCAATCTGATGATCGATCGCATTGTCTCCCTGCCTGTCGGGGAGAGATGGAATGTGTGCTACCGTTTGCAAGAATTATCAATCTTCTGCGAATGTTGCGAGGATGGCTCTTTGCAGATAGAAGTTAAGCACTGGCTAGAGCTGATTTTGGTCTGCATGACGCTCCTGCGAGTTACCACTTCCCGCTGTCAACAGGTGGAAAGGTTGGAGCGGTGCTGGAATTTGCCTTTGGATAAACAGAGTAGAGTGCAGATGGTAGAAATGGAACTATGAGTGAGTGTATTGTAATAAATGATACCACTCTTAGGGATGGGGAGCAAGCCGCTGGTGTAGCGTTCAATTTGCAGGAGAAGCTGGCGATCGCCCGTCTTCTCGACCAGATCGGCATTCCAGAAATAGAAGTGGGAATTCCCATCATGGGTGGCGAAGAAGCGGAGGCAATTAGAGCAATTGTACGCGCGGGTTTGCATGCCCAGTTGTTGGGTTGGAACCGTTGTACTATTGCTGATTTGGAAGCTTCCATTGCCTGCGGGTTGGAACGGGTGCACATTTCCGTACCTGTTTCAGATTTGCAGATAGGGATTAAGTTTGCTGGCAGTCGCTCAGCCATGCTAGACCGCCTGAAAACCTGCTTGGAGTTTGCCCAATCCCATCATCTCTTCGTTTCTGTTGGCGGGGAGGACAGTTCCAGAGCTGATCCCCAATTTCTCATGGAAGTAGTGCAATATGCTCACGCATGGGGGGCACAGAGGTTTCGCTTTTGCGATACGGTGGGCAGGCTCGATCCTTTTCGCACCTATGATTTAATTCAGCAGTTGACTGATGTCGCTCCTATTCCTATAGAAATGCACACCCACAATGACTTGGGAATGGCAGTGGCTAATGCTTTGGCGGGGATCAGAGCAGGGGCGCGATCGGTGAATACCACTGTGAATGGCTTGGGGGAAAGAGCGGGAAATGCCGCCCTAGAGGAAGTGGCGATCGCTCTCAAAGAAATCTATGGCATCAAACTGCCCATCCACACCCAGCGCCTTTGGGAATTATCTCAGCTAGTGGCGCAAGCCGCCAACTGCCCGCCGCCGTTGTGCAAGCCAGTGGTGGGTCAAAATACCTTCTGCCATGAATCGGGTATTCATACTCACGGTCTGCTCCACAATACTAGCAGTTATGAACCCTATCCTCCTGAAAGCGTTGGGCGCAGTCGTCAGCTGGTCATCGGCAAGCATTCTGGCAGACATGTAATTACCCATGTTCTCAAGGAAGCTGGCATTACTATCTCTTCCCAAGAGGCAGAAGCAATTTTGGCGATCGTGCGTCAACGGGCAACCCAGCGCAAAGGTGGTCTGGGAATGGGAGAACTGATACGCATTACGGAAATGGCACGGAGGAATTGAAAATGAGCCTTATGCAAAATGAATTGGATGCACCGCCCGTGTTTGAACTGGAGGATAAAGTGCGTCTCATTAAGACCATCAGAAATGATGGCACTTTTGGTAATCGGGAACGAGGTGCAATCATTGCTAGACCCGGGGCGATCGGCTATGTGATTAGCATCGGTACTTTCCTGCAACACTTTTACATTTACAGTGTGCATTTTATCGAGTTGGGAATTATTGTGGGTTGTCGCAAACAGGAACTGGAATTGCAAGAATGATCAAAAGGAATTTGTCACAAGCTTATGCACACAACCTTTGCCATTGTCAACTGCTATGGCTTTGGTATAGTTGGCAAAGAAAATTTTACCCGCAGTTGACCAAAATTGCTCATCACCTTTTCAATTTAGTTTATTATTTTCCTCACTGAGATTTCCATAAGTATTTAGCATGAGCAGAAGTGAAACTGCTGAAGTTATTTTTTCTAAATACAGCTTATTCCCAAATCACTGCTTATCTAGGCTTTTGCTTGAGAAGATTGGCGGAAATTACTAATTAGCTGATAATCTTACGACCCATCAATATTCTTTAGCGACTTTTTAGAGAAAAGGTTAGAGAAAAGGCTATACTATAATAAGTTGCCAAACCACCTGCCTTAAAAAATACTCCCTTAACTAATCAATATGTTTGCTTGTGCAATACAGAAGAATAACTTTTGGAGTTGGTTTACTAAGTGATTTCTCTGTAAGCTAGATTTGCATAAATTTAGTGCCAGCATCTATGCCCATCATCTCTGTACAAAATCTTTGCAAAATCTATCAGGTTGCCAACAAGCAAGCGGGACTGCGAGGAACTTGGCAACATTTTTGGCGCAGACAGTACAAAAATATCTCAGCAGTGCAGGACATTAGTTTCAGTGTTGCGGCGGGGGAAGTGGTTGGCTTTTTGGGGGCTAATGGGGCGGGCAAGACTACCACTCTAAAAATGTTGGTTGGTCTGATTCAGCCTAGTAGTGGATTGGTGCGGGTAGCAGGGCATGATCCGTTTCGCCGCTGTGCCGATTTTTTACGCAAAATTACCCTAGTGATGGGGCAGAAGCAACAGTTAATTTGGGACCTGCCTGCCCTAGAATCTCTGCGGATTAATGCCGCTGTTTATGATGTGCCCGATCGCCTATTTCAACAGAGACTTAGCGAATTGTCGGAGATGCTAAATTTGCAGGATAAGTTAACTCAGCCTGTCCGCAAACTTTCTTTGGGTGAGCGGATGAAGGCGGAACTGTTGGCATCACTGATCCACCGCCCTGATGTGCTGTTTTTGGATGAGCCAACTTTGGGCTTGGATGTGAATGCTCAGAGCAATGTCCGCGATTTTCTCAAGCAGTATAACAAGGAATATGGAGCAACTATTTTGCTGACTAGCCACTACATGGCAGATATTACTGCTTTGTGCGATCGCGTTTTGGTGATTCATCACGGTCAGTTAATTTATGACGGGCTGTTAGCCGATCTCATGGCACGGTTTGCCCCGTTTCGGGAAATCAAAGTAGAACTCAGTCACATCCCTGCCCCCGCCCAAATCAGCCCTACTTTTGGGCAGTTGCTGGAGACCGATGGCTGTAGTCTGCGCTTTGCTGTGAGTCAAGGGGATTTGACCAAAGCTGTGGCAGAAATTCTTGCCAATTTGCCAGTGGTGGACTTGCAGGTTGCCGACCCGCCCGTTGAGGAGACCATCGCCAGCCTGTTTCGTGCTGGTTTGACTGAAACTTAGGGTGTAGTGGTGCTGTCTGGGTAGTTACCCCGCAAGGGTAGGGATACATAGAAGCTAGAGCCTTTGCCCAACTCGCTCTCTAAGGAGATTTTGCCCTGCATCATCATCACCAATTGCTGGGTGATGGCTAAACCCAAACCTGTGCCGCTGTGCCTGCGGGTGGTGGACTGATCGATCTGGCGGAACTGCTCAAAGATGGTCTTCTGGTGCTCTTTAGCGATACCAATTCCTGTGTCATGGACGGCGATACGGAAATGATCTGGGCTGTCGTCTGCTGTCAGTTCTACTCGCACTTCTCCTTGATCGGTAAATTTGATGGCGTTGCCAATCAGGTTGGTGAGGATTTGTCTGAGGCGCAGGGGATCGTGGTAGGCAATAACTCGCCCCAGATGGTTTTGGAAGGAAAATTCAAGGGATTTGGCGCTGGCTAGTGGTTGCAGGCTCTCGCAGGTGTGGTGAATCAATTCGTCGAGGTGGAAGTTTTCGGGTTGTAAGTCCATGCGCCCTGATTCAATTTTGGCAAGGTCGAGAATGTCGCTGATCAATTCTAGTAGGGTGCGCCCGTTGCGTAAAATCCGCTCTACCATATCTGCTTGATTTTCGGTGAGGGGATCACGCCGCTGTCGCAATAGCACTTGCGAAAAACCAATGATGGCATTCATTGGAGTGCGTAGCTCGTGGCTAATGTTGGTGAGGAACTGACTTTTAAGTTGGGTGGCTTCCAGCAGTTGGGCATTTTGCGCCTCGATCTGGTTGATCAACTGGGCGTTGCCGATGGCGATCGCCGCTTGCACTCCAAAAGAACCCAGCAGGTTAATATCCTCTCGTGATGGGGCATTGGTTATTTGCGAATTGGCGATCGCCAAAACTCCCAAACGACCTGAGCGACTGGACTCGATGGGTACAGACAAGGCACTTTGCACCTTGATCCCTTCCACAAATATCCCCTCTCCTTGGCGCATCTCGGCGGGTATGCCAGTGCGAAATACTTGGGTAAATAGGTTTGTTTCCTCTAGCTGATAGGAGATTTGTGATGGGAAATCGGGGTCTAGACCTTTGGTAGCCGAAAAAGTCAAGCTAGAGGTTTTGGGATCATAGAGCGCTAGAATGCCAACCTCTGCCCAAGCGATCGCATCACAGGTAGCCTCTACCACTGAGGACAGCAAAACATCTAAATCTTGCAGTTGTTGGTTGATCAGGTTGGTCAACCTCTGCAAAATACTCATGCGTTTCTGTTGCTCGCCCATGATGCGGTTAGTCTCCTGCATCACCTGATCGCGGTAGCGCTCCTCGGTTACATCGCGCAAAATCATCACACTGCCAATCAGTTCCGACTCCATGCCCACCAGCGGTGCGGCTTTGGTGCTGAGAATTACTTCTTTGCCCTCAGGTCTGTGCAGGACAATCTGATCTTCGACCACCTTGCCTTCTGCCATCGCCCGAAAGATCACCAATTCCGATAAGCCCACTGGTCTGCCATCGGGGCGGCGCATGGCAAATTGCTCAATAATTTTCTCCATCGTAGATGGCACCACAGGAGAAGTATTGTCTGGCTGATCGGGCGGGATCACCCCTAGCATCTTGCGCCCCGCTGAATTGATCTTTAACACCCGTCCTGCGGGGTCACTGAGGAGTACGCCATCAGCTAATTGTTCAAATACAGTGGTGAGTTCCTCCCGCTGACGCGCAATGGTCTGCACACTTTGGGCGTTACTAATGGCAGTGGCAAGACGGCGATCGATGGATTGGAGTAAGTTGCGGCTCTGGGCAGAGAAGGGGAGCAGGCTGGCAAGAAACAAGACCCCCACCACTTGGCGTTTTAGCATCAGGGGAAAGGCGGCAAGGCTTTGCGGTTGCAGGTCGCCTACAGGAGTGCGGTAGATTAAACTTTGTCCCGACAGGCGATCGCCTGATTGATTGCGGAGCAGGTCGCCCTCCCAAATGATCGCCTCCCCCAACTGGGCGGCATGCCCCACCAAGCCATCACCAAAGGCAATTTCCCCAGCGGACTGCCCCACCCGACAGCCCCACTCTGCAGTCAATACCAGTTTGCTAGTCCCTTCAGGACAGAGGTACAGACAGCCCATCTGCGAGTTGGTGAGCTGGCAGATTTTCTCGAGGCTTTGGCTGACTAATTTGTGCAGATCGGAGGTATTGACCAATACTTCATCAAGGGACTGCAAGCCCGCCTGAATATCCCGTGCTTCCAACTGCGAAGCCATGCGGTTAAAAATTGTGGCAAATTCGCCAATTTCATCATTGCGACGCAGGGTGGAGCGCACCGATAAATTACCCGTAGAAATTGCCTCTGCCACTTGGGACAGTTCCGCCAGCGATGGCTTAATACTGCGAAAAATTAAGGAAGCGACAAACGCACCGATACTCAAACCTGCCGTGAGAGCGGCGATCGCCACTTTGGTCATAAATTCATCATTGCCATAGACCAGCAACACCAAGGGGGCGATCGCCAACAGGGTAATGCTGGCAGACAGACCGATCAATACTTGATTAACGAAACTAGCCCGACGGTCAGAGGCGCTCATCGCACGGCTTGGACATCTTTGACCGAAAAACCATGCTTGGCTAATTCTGCCTCAAGGGTGATCGCATTGGGCACCCGATCCACAAACAGCACCCCATCTAGGTGATCCATTTCGTGCTGAATCACCCGTGAGAGCACCCCATCCACTTCCAGCTTTTGCGGCTTACCGTCAATGTCGCGATAGGACACCCTAATTTTGTCAGGGCGCACCACATCCATAAACACATCAGGCACGCTGAGGCAACCTTCCTCAAATTTCACCAGCTTGGAGGGAAGCACCGTGATCTCTGGATTAATCAGCACCAAGGGCGGCTTGTCTGCCTCTTGCGGCGTAATATCAATAACAATCAACTGTTTATGTACCCCCACCTGCGGGGCGGCAAGTCCGATGCCATCGAGGCTGTACATAGTCTGAAGCATTTGCAGAGCGAGCTGGCGCACTTCATCATTGACCTTGCTGATGCGCTTGGCTGGCTGACGCAGGGTGCGATCGCCCAGCTTATGCACCACTAGAGGAGGCTTTTTTAGTTTTTGCTTGCTAACTTGTAATGGAGAAATAGTAGGCATAATTTCTAAGACAAAAAGGGCAAGAGATTTATCCTCTCACCCCCAACCTCAGTAAAGTATCAGAAAATCAACTACCGCCTTTGGGTTTGAGAGAAACCAGCAAATCTAGTCTAGCAGTGTTTTTATCAGGCAGTACATAGGTAGCGCTGATGCCCCTTATTGCCTTGAAAAAGGTATTGGCTTCAGGCTCGATCGCGTTAGCTGGGACTTGCTTCTGCACTAGGCTCCACAATTTCTCCATATCGAGGTAGAAATAGCCTCGCCCATTGGTAATCAGCGGCTGAATCAGAGCCTTGAAACCCGCATCAGCATCAAGGGTAGAACTAGGCTTGGGTAAAATCGCACTCACCAATGGACCAGCAGTTACAAATAAAGTATCGGGCTGTGCCCAGCCATGCGCCAAAAATACAGCCTGCCCCGCTGGATCAGACCACTCGGTTACCTGCGCCCCGCCCACTTCCCGTGTGCTCACCTTGGCTAGATTTTGCTCGGCAATACCATCCAGCTTTTTCATCAGTGCCTCTGCGGCAGGGCGATCGCTAGTTTGGATCATCACTACAGGTCCTACGCCTATTTGCGCCAAAAAACCTTCTGAAGATGGAATAGCGGCAATGCCATATTCCCCATCCATCCAGCCGAACACATCTTTATCCAAGTCGACTTGGAGCGGCTCTCCCTTGGCGGCGGCGCGCATTTGAGCAATAACTTCCTTGACTTCGGGGAATTGGTCTGCTTGCTTGACAAACCGCGCCCACTCATCTTTGATGTCCATGCCCGTAATTGCGCCCATAGTCTGAGATGGGAGCATGGAAAGCAGCTTATTTGAGGAAGGTTTGGGATCGGCGGATACTAACTCTAGGTTGTACTTGGCAGAGCCTTTGATGCGGATTCCCTGTTGATCCACACCCAAAACCACGCCAGCATTTTGCATAGTTTTCAACTGGGGTAAGATGCTAGAAGGAGAAGTAGTCCTAGTTGGTTCACCTTGAGCAATCAGTGCCGCCAGCGCTTCGGCATTCTCAGCCACATTGGGAGCGTAAAAACTAATTAGCGGATTCTGGACATCTAGCCCTTCGCTCATCAGCGACTCAGCGATCGCCGCGCCACCGTTGGCAGTGTCAATCACCTTCTGAATAGATGACTCCTTATTAGAGATCACCAAATAATCCTTCACAAAAGCGGAAAGTGGTGCTTTGTCCCCTCCCACTTCAGGAATAGTAATCTCCACACCCTTGTAGTCCGACTTTTTGACAGCGCCACCAGCCTTAGTGCGAGCAGTATCAATAAACTTAGCGGCACCCGCCCTATCCTTCACCTCTGCCACAATTACAAAATCAGGGATTGTAGCAGGGGGCTTGACCTCCGCTTGAGCGGCACGCCACTGCTTGCCATTCTGCACGCTCACTGGGGTATAAACTGGGATGTTCTGAGCAGTTGGTTTAGAGGGGGGTAAAACAGCAAATACCACCTGACCGCCAGCCCAAGGTTGAATATCTCTAGCAAAATCAATCTCTTGGTTGCTTAAATCTTTCTGCACTTTAGCAAAAGGCTTATCAAATAGCTTCTTCATCTCGGGTGATGCCAACTGATTTAGCTGATCTAGTGCCTTGCCATCGGTGTTAATAGCAACTAACAGTATAGCCTCCCTAGGCACGACACTGGCTACGGAAACACTGACGGGTGCTGTAGTTGTTACAGTTGTTGTAGTTTGGTTAGCAGTATTTGAGAAATAGAAGTAGGCTCCTGCACCACCTGCCGCCACCACCACCGCACCAAGAACTGGCAGTAGAAATTTAGATTGGGACATAAGTATTTAATCTCGTTTAGTTGGAAGCTAAAGATAAATCCATGCGCCATTATACCCACTGAGGTGGCAAAGTCAAACTAGCTATTTCTCTGCTATTTGGCTGTAAACGGCACCATGGAAAGATGCCAAGGTTCATCTTAGCCACGCTTTCAGCTAGAGGTATATCTGAAATCCAGACTAACTAATTTTGTAAATTTTTGTAAATGTTTGCCTTTCAGCTAAGTGTATTTAAGCCTGAGCCAAAAAACACACAGTAAAACTGCACCATGCTGTATGAAATTGCCCCGCTTTGTTAAGTTTCTTTGGCTAAGAAAAATTTTCGGCAAATAGCAAATACTTACATAGGCAACTAGGCAGAATTTCCAGCCTGACATCGGTCAGACAAGTGGCATAACACGGGCTTACCTCATGCAGAACCTCACCAAACATGTCACCATCTGCCAAAATTGTTAGAGTGATAGGCTGGTTGTTTTCGCAAGTAACTATTTGTACTAACCCATTCACAATCCGCCAAATGATGTGACGATGCAGGGGAATTAACTCCCCCGCACGATAGTTGTAAGTCATCAAGTGCATCATACGCGCAATACTGCCCTAGCTTCTTTCAAAGCATCTCGCAGACGATTAGTAGCTCTGACGATTTTTTGCCTGTCTGCCATACCTACTTGGCTATAGGGAGTTGTTATTGCCTGATTGGGCACAACAAAGGGTGCAATTGTCGCCATTGCTGATTGGTAAGCCGACTCCACCATGTCATTAACTCGAGGATTAGCTTTGGCGATCGCTGGTGCAAAAGGACGATATTGACTGTAAATACCATTCCAATTTTCACGAAAGATCAGAATACTCTGATCTGACCATGTTTCTTCTTCACTGGAAATTTTCTTGGCTCCCACTTCGTTGGCAAGGGCAATCATGCCGTCAAAGTGCTTAGTGGCATTGAAGTTCTGCCGCTGTTGCAAGTCCTTGATTAACTGCTGGCTACTCACAATTAGGCGTTCAGCGAAGGGAATCGCTGATCGCAGGTTGCCATCCCGAAATATTAATGCCTCAATCTTATGAAATCCCCGAAATTCAGGGTCATCTTCACCCCGCTCAAAGGCATAGGGGCGGGCATCAATGTCTCTATCAGTCTGTTCATAACTGCCAGCATGAACTTCAATCTGTTCGTAGGGCGGACGGGCATTGATATAGGCAAGCTTTGCCTTCTCTAGGTCATTGGTGCGCAAAACTGCTAATAGTTCCTGACAAAGGGTGAGGTTTTGCTGTGCTAAATTGCGAAGAGATTGCAGACCCATGTCCACCTCTTTGTTAAGGGCAGGTCTTGCCCAAGAGCGCTCATCCCCTAGTCCATAGACTGCCGCCCCGACCCCTGCCAAAACCGCAGTGTTAATTAGGTTTCTCCGAGAAATTCTCATAGCTACTAGACTAAAAAGTTAATGATAATTATACGCAATAAAGTTAGCCAAAAAAAGGGGTACGCTTATTGTTAAGCATTTCTTAACAAATCGGCGATCGCCCCAAACAGCTAGAAATACACCCAAGGATTAGCAAAAACTAGAGTCCAAACTCAGATTTGAGAATGGCGCACCACTTTTGGATTCTGTCTTTAGTTAGCTCAGGTTGATTATCTTCATCCAGTGCCAAACCGACAAAGCCCTCATCCCTTACAGCCTTGGACTCGTTAAAATCATAGCCGTCAGTTGACCAGTAGCCCACGGTTTGACCGCCCCGCTCTGAGATTTTTGCCTCCAAGATGCCCACAGCATCCATGAAGTTATCGCTGTAACCCACTTGGTCGCCACAGCCGAAATAGGCGATCTTTTTGCCAGAGAAGTCAATGCTATCCAGTTCAGGATAGAAGCCATCCCAGTCTGCTTGCAGTTCACCCACATTCCATGTTGGGCAACCGATGATCAGATATTGATAGGCTTCAAAATCATCAGCCCCTGCCCCAGAAATGTCGATTAAATCCACATTATCCTTACCCAGAGATGCTTGAATCATTTCCGCCGCTGATTGGGTGTTGCCCGTTTGTGTGCCATAAAACAGACCGATCTTTTTTGCCATAAATAAAAGTTCCTTACCATTGAAAAAAATTGAATATGACTGACCTGTGAGATGGAAGAAACCTATTAGGCGATTAACAGCCAAGTAAAGTAGCGTATCCAAGAGAGAAAGGAAACAATCACAGAGGCAATGATCATTCCCCACAAGTAGAGGCGGAGAGTTCTTGCTGAATAGAGCATAATTAGAACCTCCATAGACCTAATTTGATTCTGGAACGAGCGGCGTGCCAGATGTGCCCCCCTAGGGTAACCACTCCCAAAAAGAATTGGATTACTGCTAGTTTGTCGCGATCACTCCCAAAAAATTCCCTTGGAAACACCAATTCATTATAGCCTACAAAAACAGCAGAGATGAATGCCATCAATGCCAGTCCTGCCAAACTATAGGAGAGAATTGCTTCTGCTTCCAAAGGAACCCTAGCTTTCACCCAGTCAAAAGGTTCAGAGAGCAAATGCCAGATACCGCCCCCGATCAGCATTATGGCAAGCCACAAATGTCCACCCACTATGTCCTCTAGGTTATCCACAGCGGCAATGCCCAAGGGATTCCATTGACCATGTACTTGACCAAAGAGATAGCCAAAAATGATCAACGGATTGAGAGTAGGATTTACTTCACGAAAGGCGTCTAACTGGGCATCGTAGATACCGCCGCCAAACATTGCCTTGAGGACAAATGCCAGTGCCGCCAAACCAAGCATTAGAAGATGATGACCTAAAATCATAGATAATTGCTTACCGTCGTTCCATTCATAATGGAACCAGCGGGCAATCCCACCCCCATCTTTGAGTACTGCTGGACCTTTGAGCACATGGAACAGTCCGCCTGCTCCCAATACTGCTGAGCCGATCAAATGGAGCATTCCGATCACAAAGCATGCATAACTATCATCCCAACCCAGCATAAACAGGTGGGGTAACAGCGTCATCCTCTGCATTCCTAGGGGAACTTCTGGGTTATAGCGCAGTGCCTCACCCACCGTAACTGATCCCGCCCAAAAGGCAATCAATCCCGCATGGGCAATGTGCGCTCCCAAGAGCCTTCCTGATAGATTGATCAGTCGGGCATTGCCGATCGTCCAAGCACCATTGGGGTTATCGGCGGATAGGGATAATTCGGGCAATAAATCATTGGCGATCGCCATAGATATTCCTCCAAATTCAATAGGAACTAAATCCCTCTCATATCAGTTACGCATATCAGTTACGAGAGGGAAGATAAATCAGTAACTAGGCGCTAGCAGTTTCTTTTTTGGGAATTGGTTTCGGAGTTTCCTCTGCTAATTGAGAGCCGTCAAAGAACTTATCCAGTTGGGAAAAGTCCACCCCGATCGCCCGTAAAGCGTGCCAGAGATGACCTTGTAAGAAAAAGAAAGACAAGAAGAAGTGAGCATTAGCCAGCCAGCAACGGGGTGTGTGCGCTCCCAGCGGCAAAGTAACCGTATCAGCAAAATAGGGAGTAATCCCCAACTTCATTTCCAACGGTGCGCCATAAAATTCCACAGGATAGGCAAGGGTATTGACAGCACAGAAGTAGCTCGCCACAAATCCCGCCAAAGCAATACCTCCCAAAGAATAGGAAAGAATTGCCTCCCCCGAAAAAATGAGCAGTTTCTTTGCCCAAGCATTCGGTTCATTGAGAATGTGCCATACCCCGCCACCAATCAGTAACAGACCGACATAGAGATGACCACCCACCAAGTCTTCCAAGCTGTTCACAGTCGCAAAGTGAGTTTGATAGCCATAGATTACTAGGGGGTCAAGGGTGGGATTGGTTACTAATCTGACGGCATGGATATTGCTATCGTAAAGACCACCCAAGAACATGGCTTTTGCCACTAGCAATAATGCCCCTGCGCCCAAAAAGAGGAGATGATGCCCCAAAATAATGCCCAACTGCTTACTATCTGTCCATTCAAAGTGAAACTTTCGCACATTCTCTTCAGGAGAATCCTTGAGGTTCTCAGGAGCTTTGGTGAGGTGAAACAATGCCCCCGCCGCCAGCACAGCAGAAGAGATCAAGTGAAACGCCCCAATCACAAAATAGGGATAGGTGTCAGTAATCACCCCGCCTTCACCCACCCCAAAACCGAGAGTAGCTAGGTGGGGCAAAAGAATTAAGCCCTGTTCGCCCATCGGCAGAGCAGGCTTATACCAAGAGATTTCGTAGAGCGTGAATGCCCCTGTCCAAAAGGTAATCAGCGCCGCTTGTGCCACATGAGCCACAATGAATAGCCCAGAGAGAGCGGCAAAGCGGGCATTTCCCGCCCACCAATCATATTTGACCGTTGAATTGCCATAGGCTTGCATAGATTTTCCTCCAAATAGAATGAATTTAGAAATTTAGAAAGCCAGAGAAGTAAGGACTACAAACCAGCCGATTCCAAGGGGAAGAGATTGCCTACAGTTAGATTGCTCAAAATCAGATAGGCAAAGAAGGCTCCCCCCACACTGCCCACAAAGAAGGAGGCAGTGAATTGGCTCCAACCGTCGCCCGTAGTCAGGCTCTCTGGCACATTGGGGACATTGCCCACCAAAGCAGGGCGTGGTGTGGTTACTAGCTTCTTCTCAAAAGAAACTGAGCCATAAATGGAAAGGCAAATGGTGAGAATTAACAGCAGTCCACAGGCGGAGATAAAACCCACCTGATTGGCATAGGCTGTATTTCTCAGGGGACTGAGTTTGATAAATGGACCTACTAGCCAGTAGCCGTGCGCCATGCCAATTTCCAACCCCCGAAACAAAGGTGATAATCCCTTGCGATAGATGGGCAGATTGCTCAACAAAGTCAAAGTGAAATCAGAGGAATTGACAGGAGTGATTAAATTTCCATCCACAGGAGAAGGACTAGGCTGGATCAAATTCCCCTTTTGGAAGTCAAAACCACTGGCTAGCCCCCTTGCTCTGATGGCGTGCCAGATATGCCCTGCCAGGAATAGTCCCCCCAAGACATAGTGAAAGGATGCCAGCCAACCCCGCGCTGAAATCACTCCTTTGGAGAGTTCCCAATTACCCAAAGGACCAAAAAAGACTTCAGGATAGACAGTGTTATTCACACTGATGAAGTAGGCAGAGAAGATGCCCATGTAGGCGATCGCCCCCAAGCTGTAGGACAAATAAGCCTCCCCTGAATAGATGAGAATTCTTTTTGCCCATCCAAAAGGCTGGGTGAGAATGTGCCAGATGCCCCCAGCAATGCAGATACAGCCAATCCAGATATGCCCGCCCACCACATCCTCCAAGTTATCCACCGCCGCCATGCCCTCACTGCCCCATGCACCAAAGAGGTAGCCAAATATCCTCACAGGGTTCAGGGTAGGACTGGTGATAATTCGTACTGCGCCGTTCTCATAGTGTGGGTCAAAAATACCACCCCACACCATCGCTTTTAGCACCAAGAGCCATGCCCCGATGCCAAGGAAAATGAGATGGATGCCGATGATGGTAGTCATCTTGTCGCCATCCCGCCAGTCATAACCAAAGAAGCCACTGAAGGAATTATTTTTGGGTAAAACATCCACACTGAGAAGGGAATGGAAGATACCCCCTGCCCCCAAAACAGTGGAAGAGATGAGATGCAAAACTCCAATTACAAAATAGGGATAGGTATCGCTGATACTGCCGCCCGCTGATACCCCAAAGCCTTGGACAGCCAAGTGGGGCAGAATAATCAAACCTTGTTCATACATTGGTCTGCCAGCGTCGTAGCGGGAGAGTTCAAACAGGGTCATCGCCCCCGCCCAAAAGACGATCAAACCCGCATGAGCAATGTGCGCCCCAAGGAGTTTGCCTGAGAGATTTACTAGACGAGCATTCCCCGCCCACCAACCCACTGTGGGGTAATTTCCCGATACGGCAGGATTGCCCTGCTGAAGTCCAACTGCTGTCATAGCTTATTGCGTCCTTTATTTAATGAAAATCTGATTTATTGCTCTTAAGTAGCATTAGCAGTCGCAGTAACACGCCGACCTTGTTGAAAATCAAAGCCAACAGCCTGCATGGCGTGCCAGATATGCCCTTGCAAGAAAAAGAAAGCTAACCAAAAGTGAGCATTAGCTAGCCACACCCGATTAGAGGGCACAGTAGTATCAGGCAAAGCGAAATAGGGCAAAATTCCCATCTTGATCACCAAAGGCTGACCATAAAAAGCCTCTGGGTAAACCGTAGTATTCACAGCTACAAAGTAGGTGGCAATGAAGCCCATGAGTGCCAGTGCTCCTAAGCTGTAGGACAGGTAAGCCTCTCCCGACCAAGTGAATAGGTTTTGTGTCCAGCCGTAGGGCTTGGTGAGGAGATGGAAAATACCACCAGCGATGCAGATAATGCCGATATAGATATGCCCACCCACCACATCTTCTAAGTTATTCACCCCTGCGATCCAATTTTTACCAACAGCACCAAATAAATAGCCAAAAATTACGCCCGCGTCGAGGGTAGGATTCGTTACTAATCTTGTGCTGTTGATCGCTGGATCGTAGAGACCACCAAAGATAGTGGCTTTTGCTACTAATAGCCATGCTCCCGCTCCTAGCAAAATTAAATGGAAGCCTAAAATGTTGGTCATTTGATTTTGATCTGACCAAGAATAGCCAAAGAAGCTAGAGAAGCTTTCTAACTTTTGGGGTGCTTTGAAGATGTGAAATAAGCCACCAAATCCCAAAAATGCTGAAGAAATTAAATGAATTGCCCCGATCGCAAAATAGTTGTCGGAACTCCAGCCCTCAGTAGCTAGATGGGGCAGTAGGATTAGCCCCTGCTCATACATGGGGCGGGCACTATCAAAACGGGCGCATTCGAATAGGGTCATCGCCCCTGCCCAGAGGACAATTAAACCAGCGTGTGCCACATGGGCACCCAGTAATTGCCCCGAAAGGTCGGTGAGTCGAGCATTGCCCGCCCACCAGTTAATGTTGGAGTTACTCATGGCGTTACTTGTTGACATACAATTGCAATAATAATATAGATGCACACTTGCCAGCTATTGCTAATAATTTTTAACAATCTGCAATAATCGACTGGGTTTACTTCCGCAAACGCTGGGTTTGGGGACTAATGGCGCATAATTGGGGTATGGACTTAGAGGGCTGTTTAGCCGCACTGGCGGAGTTGATTAGGGTGGTGGCGCAGTTGCGATCGCCAGAGGGGGGGTGTCCTTGGGATTTAGCGCAGACTCCCGAAAGCCTCACGCCCTATATCATTGAGGAGGCATACGAAACGGTGGATGCCATTAGAAGTGGGGATACGGCGGCGATCGCTGAGGAGTTGGGCGATCTGTTATTGCAGGTGGTTTTGCAAGCGCAGATTTTCTCGGAGCGTCAGCAGTTTAGCCTCAAGGAAGTGGCGCAGGGGATCAGTGCCAAGCTAGTGCGCCGTCATCCCCATGTGTTTGGCAATCTAGCTGTGGGGGGGGTAGAGGAGGTGCGTGCCAATTGGGAAACGATTAAGGAGCGGGAAAAGCAGGCGGAAACCCTCAGTGAGAAACTACAGCGCTATGGGCGATCGCTCCCGCCACTGCTGGCAACCATGAAAATCTCAGAGAAAGTGGCTGGCATTGGCTTTGATTGGCAGGAAGAGACGGAGATTTGGGCAAAGTTTGCCGAGGAACGCCAAGAATTTCTGCAAGAGACTGACCCGCTGTGCCGTGAAGCGGAATTTGGCGATATGCTGTTCAGCCTTCTGCAAATTGCCCGCTGGCACAATATCGACCCCAGCCGTGCCCTCAGTACCACCAATGCCAAGTTTGCCTATCGCTTTGCCCTCATGGAACAACAGGCAGACCGCCCGTTATCTAAATACACAATTACTGAGCTAGAAGCACTGTGGCAGTTAGCCAAACAGCAATAAACTGCCAGACCCGTTTGATTTTGTTAGTATGGTATGAATAATTACTTTTTCGAGGTTTTTGTCATGTCCCTTTTCCTCGAACAGGATCAAACCGTTAAACAGCAACACACCAAATCCCAATCCAAGATCGCTATTCTCGATTTTGGTTCCCAGTATTCTCAACTGATTGCACGGCGCATTCGGGAAACTCAAGTTTACTCAATGATTCTGCCGTACCATACCACCGCTCAAGAGCTTCTTGCCCATGAGGTGAACGGCATTATTTTGTCAGGTGGTCCCAACTCAGTGTATGACCCTGATGCCCTGCTGTGCGATCGCCAGATTTGGGAACTGGGTGTGCCCGTGCTGGGGGTGTGCTACGGCATGCAGTTGATGGCGTTGCAGTTGGGGGGCGTGGTAAGTCGTGCAGAACGGGCTGAGTATGGCAAGGCACAGCTAATTATCGACGATCCCACCGACCTCTTCACCAATGTAGAGGACGGTACGACTATGTGGATGAGCCACAGCGATTTGGTTACCAAGCTCCCCGAAGGCTTTCGCATTTTGGCACATACGCAGAATACCCCCTGTGCGGCGATCGCCGATCCTGTGCGTAGTTTTTATGGCGTGCAGTTCCACCCCGAAGTAGTGCATTCTGTGGGTGGGATGGCGATGCTCCGTAATTTTGTCTATCACATCTGTAATTGCACCCCTTGGTGGACCCCGCAGTCTTTTATTGAACAGGCGATCACGGAAGTACAGCAACAGGTGGGTAATAAACGGGTTCTGCTGGCGTTGTCGGGGGGCGTGGACTCCTCTACTCTAGCCTTTTTGCTACACCGTGCCATTGGCGATCGGCTGACCTGCATTTTCATAGATCAGGGTTTCATGCGAAAGCTAGAGCCAGAACGCCTCGTCAAGCTATTTAGGGAGCAATTTCATATTCCTGTGGAGTATGTCAATGCTCAAGATAGTTTCCTGAAACAATTAGAGGGAGTTACTGACCCTGAGGAAAAGCGGCGCCGAATTGGGCATGAATTCATCAGAATTTTTGAGCGAGAATCCCAACGCCTTGGACCCTTTGATTTTTTGGCACAAGGTACGCTCTATCCCGATGTGATTGAATCAGCGGACAAAAACATGACCAAAGATGGCAAGCGGGTGGCGGTGAAAATTAAGAGCCACCACAATGTGGGCGGGCTGCCCGAAAATCTGCGCTTTGTGCTAGTCGAACCCCTGCGCCAACTCTTCAAAGATGAAGTGCGCAAAGTGGGCATGGCGCTGGGTTTGCCCGAAGAGATCGTCAAACGCCAACCCTTCCCTGGTCCTGGACTAGCCATTCGCATCATCGGCGAAGTAACTTTGGAACGCCTAGAAATGCTCCGTGAAGCCGATTTGATCGTGCGTCAAGAGATTAACCGCAGTGGCATCTATGACCAACTATGGCAAGCCTTTGCTGTTTTGCTACCCACCGTGCGCAGTGTGGGGGTAATGGGAGATCAGCGCACCTATTCCCACCCTGTGGTACTGCGGCTGGTTACCAGTGAGGATGGCATGACTGCCGACTGGGCAAAGGTTCCCTATGAATTGTTGGAGACCATTTCTACGAGGATCGTCAACGAAGTGCGCGGCATCAATCGTGTAGTATTTGACATTACTTCCAAACCCCCTGGAACCATTGAATGGGAATAACAATTCGTTCTGCCACTCGAGAGGATACTGGGCAAATTTTTGCAATGATTCAAGCCTTGGCGGAATATGAAAGTTTGACCGTAACGGGAACCGCTGAGGCATTGGCAGATCACCTGTTTGGCGATCGCCCCTTTGTTCACGCCCTGATCGCAGAATGGGAAGGGAAGGTAGCGGGGTTTGCTCTCTATTTCTACAACTACTCCACCTTCTTGACCAAACCGGGGATTTACCTAGAAGACCTGTTTGTTCTGCCAGCCTACCGACGGCGGGGTATTGCCACTGCCCTGTTACAGGAATTGAAGCGCATCGCTATAGAGCAAAACTGCGGCAGATTGGAATGGAGCGTTTTGGCATGGAATCAATCGGCGATCGCCTTTTATGAGCGCATGGGTGCGCAGGTATTACCCGATTGGCGCATCTGTCGGATTATGCTTAATGACTGGGCATAGTTATTAAATCCTAATGCTTCAGAGAAAAAAGAGAAAAAGTTATGAAGTGTATTCCGCTCTCACAGCAAAAGGGAACTCTATCGTCTAATAACCTCAGGGAATCTTGTTTAGTTGGCGGGGCAGTTTATGTTTTCTATTTTACCAAACTTCTAGTTTTCACCTTAATCTTTGAGTTTCATCAGATGGTTAAATCATACCACTTTACCCCTTACCACAAGGGGATGGAGGCGAACCACTGACAACAGCATCACCCATACTGTCTTGACCTCAGGGACTTTAGTTTCTTGCCACTGATTGGGTTGACAATACAGGTGAGGAATCAAGGGACGCATTGCCGAAATATCCCATTCCGTGAACTTCAGACCTACTCTCAATTGATTCCCTTCCCAAATGCGTATATTCTTGGGAACTAATTCAAAAGGTATGCAGACACCCGCAAGAGGGCTGGGAGCAACAAACTCCAAGGTGCCAGTTAATGCTCCACGATAGGGAAAACTTTGTAATTGTACTAGAGTACCGCCCTCAGAAATGTCAACTGTCTCACCAGAAAATATCTCACTGCCTATAATCAGGCGACAAGCTTCTCGGCGCGGAAAGCGAACATGTGCTCGCTGAGGCACATCGATCGCTGACATGATACAAATTGTCAGTAGTATGGAGTTGTATGCTACCCAAAAGGCATTGATTGCTAAACTCTCTGGATTGACATTGGTATCTCTGAGATTAAGCGCCTGTCTGAGGAGACCGAGAATGCAAAGAATCACAACTAGCAAAAGGGGACGGATCAAAAACCAGTTGACCCTTATTTGGTGGGGATTGACATCGCCTTTGGGGGTAACTTTGAACGGCTTGTTGTAGGGGTTGATCAGGGTTTTAATAACTGTAATCGCCATGGGCAAGCATATAACAGTTTCATAGACATCCGACCAAAAAGCAGAGCGACGATTTTCCGTCAGCCAAGAAAAGCACATGGCACCACTAATCCAGTAGGGTAAATAAAAGAATATAATTTCATTGATGGTGGCACGCAGAGGCGCAATATCAAATAATAAATAAGCTAGGGGGAAAAACAGAAACATCACCCTCGGTATGGATAAAAACCAGTAGAGCACTCCAAGGGAATGGGATAATCTTTGCCACCATTTCAGATTAGGAATAGTGAAGAAGTTCCACTTAGAAAATACTAATTGCAAAGTGCCCTGTCCCCAGCGCAGACGCTGATTGATGAATGCGGCAATGGTTTCGGGGGCAAGACCAGCGGAGAGCGCTTCGTTGAGGTATTTTACCTTGTAGCCAAGGGCTTGCATTTTTATTCCTGTGAAATAATCTTCAGTGATGCTGTCGGTGGGAATGCCGCCAATTTCATCAAGGGCAGAGCGACGCATCACAAAGCAACTGCCACAGCAGACCACCGCATCGAGACGATCGCGACTGGGTTGGATATAGCGAAAAAATAAAGTCTGTTCATTATTCACAATTCCTTCCAAACCCAAATTCACCGAAATGGGGTCTTCATTGAAGAAATTCTGGGGGGTCTGCACTAGGGCTGTTTGGGGGTCTTGAAAAAAGCCCACAGTGCGTTGTAAGAAGTTCCTGCAAGGCACAAAATCGGCATCAAATATAGCAATTAACTCCCCATGAATGGTGGGCAGGGCATGGTTGATGTTTCCTGCTTTGGCATGGCGATTGTCCGGGCGATCGCGATATTCACAACCTAAATCCTTCGCTAATTGCCTCACCTCTGGTCGCCTAGTGTCATCCAGCAAATAAATTTTCTTATTGGGATAGTCCATTGCCTGACAGCCAATCACCGTTCTGCGCAAAATTTCTACCCCTTCGTTGTAGGTAGGGATCAACACATCCACTGAGGGCAAATACCTACCTTCTAAAACCGCTTTGCTCCACTGGTCCGCCTCTTGGGAGCGATCAAGGCGAAAGATATTATGAATATAAAAAAAGATGGAATTGAGTAGAGACAAACATTCACCAATGAATAGGGTAATGGACAGGGAAGCACTAATAAAATCATCAAGATTAAGGCTAGAAAATAGTCGCCAGAGTAGATAGCGTGCCCCCAGAAAAGCGGTTACAACACTAACAATAGTTCTACTGATGGCATTGGGCTTGGGAAATAGTTCTTTTAGTAAAAAAGTAAAAGATAGCCACACCAGAGCAGGCAGTAATAATGCTTCTAAAGTGGAGCCGCTTGGGCGAAAAAAGAGACTTCCCCAGTGCCATATGTCAAGCCACCAGCGTAGTAGTATGCTGAAGTCAAAACTAGGCAGTAGCACCAGTCCAAGACTGACAAAACCCAGAAGCAGGAGATAAATGTCAAACTTGTTAAAGAGCTTGAGATTGTTCCTCATAGCGGTTAGGGGAAAACAACTTCTACACTCTGACCCACACTGCAAAATCTACCTCCTGATAGCTCTTCACCCCGATCGTCTAATGCAATTTGTACTTCCAATTCATTTCGCACCAATTCACTGGGAGGAACCGCCACATCAGTCCCTGCATTTACTCTACCTACTCCACCACGAATCGATCGGACGCGCCCTGTGAATACTCTATTAGTGCCATCGAGCAGTCTGACTTCTGCGGGCTGTCCTAAATGTAATTTTCTATTTTCTTGTTCTGCTACTAATGCTGTTGCCCATACCTCTTGGCAATCTAGTAGTTGCAAAATGGGAGTGCCTGCACCTATGGGTACTCCTAACCTACCCGTACGCACATTCACTGACCACACTACCGCCTTGATGGGACTTTTTAGCTTGGCTGATCTCTGCAGATTGAGTTGCACCTGTGCTTTGTGCAGTTCCTGTTCCAAAACTAGAATGGAAACTTCAATTTGGCGCTTCTCTTGGGTCAAATCGGCAATTTCTCTCTCGAGGTCGAGGAGGCGAATCTGCGGGAAACTGAAGGTGCGGGCTGAGTCCAGTTGTAAACCTTGCTGGGTGGCATTGAGAGCGCTGATACTCCTATCTACTTCGGCTTGGCGACTTAGCACTAAGGCTTCGGCTGTCTTCAATTCAGCGATCGCTTGATCGGCTCTCTGTTGTGATACAACTCCTTCTTGGGCAAGGCGCGTAAATCTTTGTGCCTCCTTGCGGGCTAGGTTCAAACTAGCCTGCGCTTGACGCAGTTCACTGCGGGTGCGATCGAGGTTGGCACGAAAAAACTCCATATCCAGCGATGCTTGACTACTAGCCTTTTCGGTCAAAAAATCCACCAATCTTTGTCGGGTGCTCAGCCGTTGATTCACCGATTGCAGTTGACTTTTAGCAAGCCTCAGCCGACTGCGTAGATTCTCCACATCAATTTCTATCTGGGGATTGCGATCGTTAGTGATGGAACCGATCGCCAAACCCTCAGGTAAAACACCTCCCACATCTACTCGCTCAAGGGTGAGGATTCCTGTAATCGGGGCATGGATGGTAATTAGTTCCGCATTTATGTAACCCACACGGCTTACTACTTTGGATTGCCTTTGCCAGAACAAATAGCCTGCGGTTACTACCAGTCCTACACCAAAAATTACCCGAAACCAGCGAAAGAAGTTACGCCGAAGATTGCCCTCATTAGTCTCTTCTTTCTGCTTGTCCTTAAGCATAGTCAATGGCATGAGTGTCTTCATATTCGTGAAACAGACTTGTCTGAGAGAGCAAAAATATTTAAGCTAATCCTAGCTTACCCAGCCATAATCTTGTATTTATCATAGCTATTAGCAAAATAGCGTGAATTTATCATGTAGATTGCAAAAATCTGTGGTAACGACAAAAATTGCGGTGTGTGTCTTTGGATAATGTCCTTGCAACACAGTTGTCAGCATAATGAAGCCCTTGCCGCAAAGGAGCTAAAAGTTCTTTTCCAGTTATTTAAGTTCCCACTTTTCAGAGGAAGAAGTTAAGAATCTAGGATGCTGGGTGGTGCTGAATGGAATTCCCAAAAGCATTCTTAATTAAGTGAGAATTTAGGTAAATCAAATATAGCAGTGAATAGGCTTTTGGGGAGACACTTTGGAACTTATCCCTCTTTTGTAATGGGAAAGAGATTTAGCGTAAGCGAAGATTGATAGGGTGCGTAAGCCAAGTAGGCAAACGCTATAACTCTGAGAGATGACAATCCTTCTGAACTTCGCTACCTGCCGCCAGTTCAGAGGTTAGCACAGGGGCAAATTTCTACAACCTAAGTGTAATTGTCTCATTGCCAAACCTAAGGGGAGTGAGAAGCCTTAAATAGACTCCTCAGGGCAATGGAGATATTTTCAGACTTTTATTGGAGTAAGAATTTACATACTCAACAGGCAGGAAACGCTCGATGTTGGTGACACGAAAGATCGATTTGATGGCTTCGTGGCGCACCCCCCGCACTTGTAAGCTCACTCCCGCGTTTTCTGCCAGCTTAAAACCTTTAATGAGGACGCTCAGACCGTAGGTGTCCATAAACTCTACATTAGTGAAATCAAAAATGATGGGTTTAACCCCACCGTCTAAACCTTGACTAAGGATGTTCAGGTATTCTTGATAGTTAAGAGCATTGAACCTATAACAAGGTGCAATAACTAGAGGATCGGACATGTGAGGGAGAGCCAGCAATTTTGGTAAAAATCAAAAAACAACGCTCCCAATTATACACGAAACTTTTCTTCCTGTGATGTTATTTGTGAACTAAGTCGTATTCCACAGGGAATAATCGCTCAATGTTTGTAACCTGAAATACCATCTTCACTGGTTCATGCCTTACGCCGCGCACTCTGAAATGTACTTGCTTTTGCTGGGCTAGTCGCCATCCTTTGACCAAAACACTCAGACCGTAACTATCTAGGAAAGTGACTTGACTCAAATCTACGATCACTTCCTGGCAACCTTCTTGGATCGCCCGCTCAATGTTTTTGAGATATGGCTGATAGTTTGTACTATCCATTCTGCCCAGGGGAATAGAGATGATCGCTGTCTGTAACATGTCATTATTCCTCTTGATTTGTGAATATTTGAGAAATGGGAAGCTATGCAAATCTTAACATTTTTAGCTTAACCCTGTGTTTCAGGCTTCATTCTTTACAAAGTTTTTATCATTATGCAGATAGGGGGTATTTGGGGGAGGTCTCATGCAGATTATTCAAATGAGTGATCAACTGCTGAATTAGCTCTAGGCTGGGAAATTTATACCCTTTTTGGGGTACTTTATCGCAAAACTCTGGCATATTTCCTTTTTTTATCTCATTTGGTGTGCGCTCCTCCTTCCGTTATTGTACAGAACATAATACATCGTCTACACAAAATTTTATGTTTTTATTGATACCTAGCTGTAAATCTGGTTTAGTAATGGACAACCTAGTCAGGGTAAGGCTTAAGGACATCTTGCAAGAAATGCAGGGTACTATGCCGCAACGCCAGTTCGCCAAGGTGTTGGGTGTTTCGCATAGTTCTCTGGCTTCATGGATGCGGGAGGAGTCTTTCCCCAGCCATGATAGTTTGATCAAAATTGCCAGTCTTGCTCAAATCTCGTTAGATGAGTTGTTGAACAAACTGCGGGGTGAGGTGGAGGTGCGGCGGATTCATCGCGCTGAGGACTTACTGCCCCAAGTGAATATCCTGTCCCCAACAGAGAGGCTCAGATTGTTAAAACTGATTGCCGAGCAGATTGTGGAATAACCTAGCGGTTTCCGCTTGTGGCTTTGGTTAGTTGCGTGCCCCCCCAAAGCTGGTGCTACTAGGCTGAAAAGAAACTAGGGCATTCATGAGAAATTGGCAAATTGCGCTAATATGTTAGTTACTTTTACTCTCCCCAGATTTAGTAATTTCAGGCAAGAATTTATGTCGAGTGCTGATCGTGTTTTGATTTTTGATACCACTTTGCGGGATGGTGAGCAATGCCCAGGTGCCACCATGAATGTGGAGGAAAAGCTGATCATTGCTAAGCAGTTGGCACGACTGGGGGTGGATATTATTGAGGCGGGGTTTGCTTTTGCTTCGCCGGGGGATTTTGAGGCGGTGCAGAAAATTGCCGAACAGGTGGGTACGGAAC
>Ga0272446_1002467_pt1 | contig 25127 bp, 28 predicted proteins | sample YNPCB0061_FD_194587 | JGI IMG/M metagenome (GOLD analysis project Ga0272446, IMG submission 194587) | Hot spring microbial mat communities from Yellowstone National Park, WY, United States - YNP-CB-006-1 | ecosystem: Environmental > Aquatic > Thermal springs > Hot (42-90C) > Sediment | place...
TCGCCTCGTTCATCCGGGCCAGGGTGCCGCTTAAGTCTACGGTGGGAATAAAGACATTCCATGCCGTGTCAGCCTTTCGCTGTTTTGTGCCCAGATCCCGCTTCGTATTGGATAGGCTTAGATTGTGTTCTATCGCAAGACGCACCGCCTGATCCATGGTGAGCTTCTGGGCGTCCTGGGCATAAAGCCCCATACCCATCAGCACCAGGACCAACAGAAACCCTTTTTTCATGCTTTCCATCCTCGTACTCCTGTAACAATGTACCTATAAAGGTCTTTAAGATTATTCAGCGATTCAGCCTCACCCACATCATGGCGAAGTTCCACCATAAGTTGATTCACCACGAGAAATAGGACCCAGCGAGCCAGGGTAAGCACATCCCAATCGGCCAGATCAGGCCGTAAGGGCAGGTCCCGGGCAAAGGAAAATAGTGCAAGGCTCCGTTGGGGTATAAGCATACCGAGAGAAATTCTCTGGAGCCGCACCCAATCCATAACAAAAAGAATATCCCTATGGCTGCGCAGATACTCCGTAACCACCCGCATGGTAAGGTAGAGTTTATCCAGGGGTTCCTCCGACAAGGTCAGGGCAGATTCCATGAGGTTTGCCAGGGCTTCGAACTCATTCAAAAAAAGCTGGCGGAGCATTTCTTCCTTGCTTGCAAAATGGGAATAGAGACTGCTCTTAGCGAGCCCCGCCTTTTGGGCCACAATGTTCATAGAAGCTTCATAGGGACCCAGTTCTCCAATCGCCCGGGCCAGCGCAGAAAGGATCTGACCAGAGGTACTCTCCGCATCCCGCGAAGAGCTATGTACTGAGCCAAGCCATTCCGTAAAGGCCCCATCCAGGGCAGAAAAATCTGGCAGGTTCGGACCAGCACTGGCTGAACAAAGGCCATGCTCAACCAAATCGGTCACGGACCGCAGCGCATCCTCAGCCGGCACGACTGAAGGTTCATCAACCTGACCCTTTTGTTGTATATGAAATAGGGCCACCGAGAAGACTACCGTCACCGATACGATCCGCAACAGCGACAGAGAATCCTTTTTTCCCCAGCACGCATCGAGACTGCCGATAACCAGTCCCCGGCGTTCCAGTTCCTGTTTAAAAACCCGGCCCGGTTTTTCCTGGCCCAGCACCAGGTTTAGGAAGAAGAGAAAGTCATACTTTTGGTTGATGAAATACTGGGCCATAATGTTGGCCATGGTAAGCGCTTTGTCCTGCAAAGTCTCTTGCGGAGAAATTGCGGGCAGGACCTGGGCTACAAATTCGGCAAAACGGTCAAAAAAATCGGTATAGAGGGCATCCAGCAGGGCTTCTTTGCTCGAAAAATGCCGGTACAAGGCGGGCTTTGTTACCCCCAGATACTCGGCCACCTCGGTGAGATTCATTTTACTGTAAAAGTTCCGCCCCCAGACGATGAAAGCGGCCCTAATAATATCCTGCTGTGTCATTCCTATGTTACCGACCGGTCGTTAACATAAACTGGTACGGCTCGGTATGTCAAGGGACCGGTGAACAGCGCCCCGGATTACCGGAAAAGAGGCTTACCAGAGGGGTAGCTTACCGGAGGGGACGAACCGGGGGGGTAGCTTACCAGAGGGGCGAACCGCCCTGGGGCTTATTTGTAGCGGATTGCCCCTTCGGCCTGTTCTTCGTAACGGGCCAGCATAAAGAGGAGGTCCGAAAGCCGGTTTACAAAGCGGCGGGTCGGACCGTCTACAGCGTCCTGACGGGCCAGGGCCACAATTCGCCGTTCAGCCCGGCGGCAGACGGTCCTGCATATATCAAGCTTGGCCGAACTGTCGGTGGAGCCCGGAATGACAAAACCCGTGAGGGGCACCGCCGCCTCGAGTTCATGAACCCAGTCGGTAAGGCGGTTCACATCATCCTCCGTAACGGGCTGTACATAGGCCCCGGGGCCGGTTGTAGCAAGGGAACCCGCCACCCGAAAGAGGTCCCGCTGGAGTACATCGATAATTTCCTTGACCCGGTCGGTCTTAACATGCCGGCGGGCATCCCCCAGGAATGCATTCAGTTCATCGATGGTACCATAGCTTTCGACCCGAAGCGAATCCTTACCAACCCGCTCGCCAGACCAGAGGCCCGTTGTTCCGTCATCACCGGTTTTGGTTGAAATACTCATGTCGTTCTGCTCCTTGTATAAACTTATTCATCGCATCCCGGGACGTAAAGGCTCCCTGGTAATAGGTGGGTCCCCCGCCGCCAGAACCGCCATGGGCTTCCAGCAAGGCCTTGCAGACCGGCCGGAGGTCCACATCGGTCCTGCTCGATAAAAGGGCTACCTTCAGGTCCGGTATCGAGGCTACCAGAATGAACTGGCTGGTTTCTTTCTGCAAAGCCCGGCCTACCCGGAGAACATCATCCATAGACTTATCAGAAAAGGTTTTGGAAAGCAGGGACGAATGGCCCTGTTCCTGCAAAATCTGGGCGGCCTCGAATTGGGCAAGCCTTTCCTTGAGGAGGATGAATTGCTTTTCCTGGAGACCCAGTTTTTCCGTCAGGGCCGCCACAGCCCCAGCCAGTTCATCCTGGGGGACCTTAAGAGTCCGGCTTGCCTGGCCCGCAGATTCCCGGAGAGCCCGGTACTCCCGGATAACCCTCTGGCCCGCAATAAAGGAAACCCGCATCATCCCCTTATACTTTTCTGCCCCAATAACAGCCAGGGCCCCAATAGGTCCCGTGGAGGGCAGGTGAATCCCTGCACAGGGCGAATAGTCGTACCCATCAATTTCTACAATACGGAGCTGGCTTTCTCCTTCCGGGGGCTTTTTCCGCAACGGGAAGCTATTCACATCCTCCGGAGGGCAGAGATGGGTAATAATCCTATAATCTTCGCGGATAATTTCCTGCACCGAATCTTCGATTACAGCCAGTTCTTCCGGCGCAAGACTTGGGGTATCCACATCGATGGTATTAAACCGGTCGCCTAAGTGCATGGAAACGGTGGGGGCCCCGGTAAGCCGTAGAATAGTGGCCGATAAGAGATGCTGGGCCGTATGCTGGGTAGAAAGGTCCCGACGCCGGTCCCGGTCTAATGCGAGCCTCGCCGGCCCTGGTTCGAGGGCGGAAGCATCGGAGACAAAATGGAGTATTTCATCATGAACAAACTGCACATCCAGTACAGGCACCCCGTTTATCCAGCCATGGTCAGCGCCCTGACCGCCCCCTTCCGGGTACAGGATGGTTTTATCCAGCACCAGGGCCGGCCGACCCTCGTATTGGGTCTTTGCAAGTATCGACACATCAAGTTCATTCAGGTGGCTTTGATCATAATAGAGGATTTGAGTTTTCATACCTTTAGTATGATGGCAAGCCGGCGGGGGGTCAAGGAGTGATAAAATCCTAAATGACAAGCAATGCAATGTGCGGTATACTACAGATCAATAATGCGTAATAAACTGACCAAGGAACTTGCAGTCTGCGGCCTGAATGCCGTCACGGCCCTTGCAGATGTACATCCAGAACAGATTCGGCGCCTCTTCCTGCGGCAGGACCGCCTTAAGCACTTTACAGGGCTTTGCAAATACCTGGCGGAACAAAAAAAACTGTATAAAATCTGCGAAGATGAAGAATTAGAACGGCTCTGCAAAAGCCCCCGGCACCAGGGGGTCGTTGCCATGATCCAGGAACCGGAATTGCATCGGATTAGCCCCGAGGAGCTTGATGAATGGCGCGATAAAAAACAGACCGGCCTTATTCTCGATTCGGTGGGTAATGATAACAACCTGGGGGCCATGATCCGGTCCGCTGCCTTTTTCGGTGCTACCTGGATCATCCTCTCTGAGCGAGACCGGGAAGCCCGGCTCACAACCAGCGCCTATCGGGTAGCTGAAGGCGGCATGGAATATGTCCGCATCCGAACCGTGGGTAATATAGAAGCCTTCGTAAGCGCTGCGGCAAAAAAAATCTTCGTCCTGGGAGCCCACCATAAGGCTCGGCTTCGCCTTCAGGACCTGCCCACATTGGCAGAACCGCCGTACCGGGGTTTTGCGGTTGTAGTGGGCAATGAAGAAACCGGCCTTTCACCGGAGGTAGAACAGGCCTGTTCGTATCTGGTCCGGATTCCCGGCTCAGGCCAGATTGAAAGCTTAAATGTCGCCCAAGCGGCAACCCTTTTCCTCCATGAAATATCCACCATTGCTTAAGAGGCTCACCCTCTGGATATTGGGTGAACAGGAAAATTCCATTATTACGCCCGACAGGATGCGGAAGGAATATCTGGTTCGCTTTCTTGTTGTATTGCTCCCGGTGATACTGGCTACAATCAGTCTTGATATTTTTCGGGGAAATGATGTATTTACCGTAACCCGGATTGGTTCCAGCCTTTCAGTCGCCCTCTGCCTTTTGCTGCTCAAACTGAATTTATATGAAGTTGCTATACCGGTTTTATTTTTCGGCGGCAGCATATCGGTAGCCGCTGCCCTCATTCCCTCGGCCCTGTATGAAGCTACTTCAGGAGCCCTCATGCCCCTGGCGGCCCTGGTGTTTTTTGCGGCCATCGTCCTTATAGGCCTGTATTCGGATAAACTTCGCTGCGCCCTGGGACTGCTCCTTATTGCTATAACCTTTGATATACTGGAACTACTGTTCAATCCGCATCTAACACCAGCGGTCCTTAATGCCCGGCTGGGGGTCATCATACTGCATGTGTTAGCCCTGGGTATAAACACCTTTCTCAGACACTACTTTGAACGGCTTACCCAGATTGCCGAAGCCCGACGTATCATGAACCGGCACCTGGAAAAACTTATTTCCGACACCCGCCAGGACAGCCTGGATCGCCTGGCTTCCCTCACCCACGATCTGCGTTCCCCTATTACGTCGATCATGGGGGTGCAGGCTTTGCTCGCGGCGACCGAACTAACGGAAGAACAAAAACAGTATGTGGATATCCTTTCCCGTTCTAACAAATTGATGTTTGACCTGGTTCAATCCATCCTGGAACCAGAAACTCAGACCGATACAGAAACTGACCATAAGGACACCTTAATGCACCTGGTCGATCGGGCTTTAAGCAGTCATCGGCTGGTGGCTCAAGCCAAAGGGCTTTCCGTGTCCATTACTATTCCAAAAACAATTCCAATACCCGACATGCCTAAAATTGAATTGATTCGCATTATGGAAAACCTCATGGATAACGCCATTAAGTACACCAACGAGGGCGGTATTACCATTTCGGCAAAGAAAAAACAGGAAGATACAAAACAGTACATTATACTAACCGTCAGTGACACCGGTCAGGGGATAAGTCTGGAACGGCTTAATGAGATTAAGAAGGGCACCGTATCGCCGGACCCCCAATTTGCCTCATCCCATGGGCTGGGACTGATCGGAACCATCGATAAGATTAGCCGTGCAGGGGGCAGTATGGACATTACCAGCACCCCCGGCAAGGGCACCACCATTACACTGATACTCCCAGCATAACCGAAGCATTGTTTTCAGCCTTCTGCTGTTCCTCAAGCTCCCGCTGGGCCTGCATTTCCATCTGGTAAGCCTGGGCAGCCACTCGCATATCCGCCGGTGAAGGGGAACTAACCGCATGGGCCGCACTGATGATTGCCCGGGCTTTCCGGATGGTAGCCTCAGGGTCCCCTGGTACCGGGGTAAGATCTACTTTGATGGACCCGCCCACCGCATATTTGGAACCGTCGGGCAATGTAATATAGGTATAGTTGATAGCCCCCGACGCATAGGGGCCCAATACGGCCATGTGGGCATCTTCGTGGGCCTTTACCTCCACATCGGCAGAAAGAAGTTCTTTGCTCGGCACAACTTTCGTGCGTATCGGTTCAACAGCACTAACAGTCCCAACCGGACCAATCATATCTTACACCTATAACATAAAGCCTAGGCCCGACTACAGAAATAGTCAAGGTCACAGTAGCATGGGTGAGGCGATTAAAATATTCAGCCAGTCAACTGACCAAATTAAGCTAATTTTGGTCAGTTGTTTGATAATTTTAGTATAATCCAGAATCATAGTTATTTAGGAAAAACCATGCTTATCACCCGAATGCTCACAAATCACAAAGAACGAATTTTCTCATCCACCGGTGAAGATATGGATCTGGCTGGCATTCTGACTGCAAAATCAGAACCCCATTATGGAATTGGTTAAAAAACACGAATACGTAGGAACCTTCGCGCAATTTTATTTTTGGCGCACCTATGATCAGAAAGAAATTGATCTTGTCATTGAAGCGGGAGGAGCCCTTACAGCCTACGAGATAAAATGGCAGAGCCAAAGGATCAAAACACCGAACCAATGGCTCGAAACATATAAAACCCCAGTAAACCTGATTTCCCGAGACCAATTCCTCAATATACTTCTTGAGCCTACACCGTCGGCAGAATAGAGAACTTATTTCTGTAAAGCTGGAAAAGGGCCAAGAGTACCAAGAGGGCCGCTCCAATCACTGCAACAAGAGAAAGCTCTTTGTACGCTCCAGAGGCATCAATTGCAAGAACATTTTTGTAAATCCCCCAGAATGCCCAGGCAATCGGCACGGGGAAGAGGGCATTCTTGAGCTTCATGACAAAAAGCACGGTAAGCACAATGGCCACAATAAGTAATATAACCGCCCACAATGCATGGGAAAGCCCAAACCCATTCCATTGCAACTGCACGAGCCAGGCAGTGATGTTTACCACGGTGGCAATAAACAGCCAGCCAGAATACATGCCAAAGGCCGCGGGTACCAGCCATCGCGTAGCGGTTTGTATTGCACCAAGGCGCAGGTCAATCAGCAGCAGTATTACAAAGAGCAGGAAAATAAAAACGCTCGATAGTCCAATCAGATTATAGGAAAAGCATACAATCCAAACTATGTTGAATACACAGGTGAGCCAGAAAAGCAGTGAAATTTCATTTATAACCTGCTTGTAATAGTAATCATTGCTTTTAACAATCATCACAATGAGAGAAGCAATAAGCAAGGTATAAATGACACCCCAGATGCTAAAGGCAAAGGCGGCGGGGGTAATTAACGTAGGATACATATCCGACACAGCCTTTTGGGACAGCCCGTTTATTAAACCCGAAGCACCTAGGAAATTAACAACCAAAGTAAGAACCAGTAAGAGTGCATTCAATAGAGCCTTTGACTTTTCTTTCATACAAATTCCTCCTATTTTTCCATTATAAACCGTTGCTTCTCAGCCCAGAGTCCCAGGGCAGGATTCGGGACAAAGAAAATACGTTCCCCATCGGCCATGGTATTCCACCCCAGGTTTAAATTCTTTATATCATACCGCTCAAGGGCATCAGAAAGGCTTCCCCACGCATAGCCCACCGATTCAATTTCCTCCCGGCTCACTCCCGGCCCCGGACAATAGCGGACCGTAAAACGGTTTTCACTTGAACCATGGATAAGGTGGGCCGCAGCGCTTAAGGCTTCCTGCAGTTCCCTATCTGCCTCTACCCGGCGCCGAATTTCCGCCCCAGGCCGGTAGCCATGTTTACGAATCAGGGCATCAATTTCCCGATCTTCGCCAAAACGTTCCAATCCTGGGGCAAGAATAAGCAGTTCTCCGCCGTCGGCCATAGCCATCCGGGTCCGGTAGACCGCCTTGTTTCCCAGCCAGGTGGTCCGAAACTCCTCGGGTTCCAGGTACACCACCGCCTTTTGTATGGGCTCATCCAGAAGGTCCACATTTACCTGCCGGGCTAGGGCCGCGGCCTTTTCAAAGCAGGATCGGCCAAAACCTACAAAAAGGCCCCGGACCGCCAGGGACCCGGGTGCTTTCCCGCTTCGGCGGGCTTCGGTCTCACTCCGGCTCCCTACCACCGTAAGGGCCCACAGGATGGGCGGCAAAAGGTTCCCAAAACGGTGATAGCCCTCATCAAAGAGAGCCCGGACCGGTGTATTGATCCTGCCCATCATCCGTTCCATGCCATAGGCCGCACCGGTAAAGTGGCTTTTATCGATAGCCTCCTTCCCGCCGGTTCCCACAAAGAGGTTTTTCAGGTGGTTGGCCATCCCAACCACTTCATGGGGCACCACCTGTCCCAAAGAGACAATGAGGGAATACTCGCCTTCCAGAAGGGCCTTATTCACCTGCACCGGCCAATCAAAACGGACCGCCCCCTCCGCCTCCTGTTCTACCCAATCGGCCTCAAGCCGGCCAAGAGTAAGCACATCCCGGCGCCAATTGTGGCCGCGGAACTTTTGCAAGGGGGTACGGGGGAACATACGGCCCAGTTCTGCTTCGGTCATGGGCATATGGGTCCCTAGGGCAGGCATAACCAAGCCAAGCCGGTCCCCCGATGGCCAATTGGTAAGAATAGCACTTGCAATATCGGTTAGGTAGCCTGCCCGGGAATGAAAGCGGGTCCCATCCGGCGGAAGCAGTGCCACCGGCCCCGAATGAACGCGCCCCAGGGCCCGGTGCAAAGCCGCGGAAAAACATTCATCAATTTCATCATCCGATAGATCCGCTTCTACGCCCCCCCGCTCAAGCAAAAGCAGATCCTCTCCGGCTTCGATTAACCTCATTAGTTATCGTCTTTGCCCTGCTTAACACCCAGGGCATCGCTTAAGGTTTTACTGTTTACCATGAGAATCGGCTGATGGGTCGCTTCCAGGGTATCCCGCCAGAGACTGCCCTCGGGGTCCACATGGTTCCGGCGGGAAACCGCAATCTTCGTCGGCAGGTGGACAAATTCGTTGTTCACCAATCCTATGAGCACCTTGGTTTTTCCCGCCATAGCCGCATGGACCGCCGCATTTCCGAGCCGTTCACAGTAAATAGAGTCGATGGGCTCCGCAGGGGATGCCCTGATGGTATAGCTGGGATCGATGTACTTCAGGTTAATTTCCTTGCCCTTGGCATCAAAATAGGCCTGTATCTTATCCCTGAGGTAAATACCCACATCGGCAAATTTCAGGTTACCCGACGCATCGGTCTTTGCTTCCTTTACAAGCTGATCCTGCAAAGCCCCTTCGGCAACCACGATAACCGCATGGTGCCGTTTTTCAAGGCGTTTTTCCAGATGAGCAAGAAGTCCATTTGGCCCTTCGATATCAAAAGGGACTTCAGGTATAAGCACAAAATTCACTTCATGACTGGCCAGGGCGGTATGGGCCGCAATAAAGCCCGATTCACGGCCCATAACCTTTACAAGCCCTATGCCGTTAATCTGAGAATGGGCTTCCATATGGGCCGCCGTTACCGCTTCTACGGCCTTCACCACCGCCGTATCAAAACCAAAGGACTTATCGATAAAAGAGAAATCGTTATCCACCGTCTTGGGGATTCCCACCACGGCAATTTTTAAACCCCGCCGGTTAATTTCATTGGCGATATCCAGGGCACCCCGCTGGGTCCCGTCACCGCCGATGGCAAAGAGGATATTCAGGTTAAGCCGTTCAATGGCATCCACAATTTCCGTAACCTGCTTTCCGCCGCCTCGGGCGGTTCCCAAAATGGTACCGCCAATCTTGTGAATATCATCCACAATATCCGGATCCAGGGGCTTTATTTCAAAGCCATATTCAGGCAGGAACCCCTTGTATCCATACTTAATGCCCGAAATCCGCTGGACCCCATACAAATACCAGAGGGCCCGGACAATGGCCCGGATGACATCGTTCAAACCAGGGCAGAGACCGCCGCAGGTTACAATACCCGCATGGACATGGTTCGGTGAAAAGTAAATTTTTTCCCGGGGACCGGCCTTTTCAAAGACCATTTTCCGCTCTACCTTGGGCTGATCCCCCAGCTTCACCTCCGACCGATAGCGGACAAACTCATCATCAGTCACATAATTGGCTATAAAATCCCCGGAAACCCGGGAAAGGCTTATGGGCGAATCTATGGTACGATTGCCAAGATCCTCGATGGTAAAATCAAAATCATCACTCATAGGGTCCTCCTTGGGGCCAGTGTAGGTTTCTTTTCATAAGTATACGGTTTCCGCCAGCCCCCTGCAACGGTAGGACAAAAAGTCGGACAAACTGCGGCGATAGACCCGCACCAGCCCCATGGAGTATTATGGTTTTGTATGGAAGAAAAGATACTTCAGGTTGATGAACGGCTGGACCGGCTCGAGATTAAGCTGGCCTATATCGAGGACTTTCTTGAGCGGCTTCAGTCAGCGGTTTTAGAACAAACACGGCAAACAGAAAAACTGAGCCAAGAACACCGGGTACTTAAGGAAAAAATCCTGTTTCTTACCAAGGAACTGGAAGAAATCCCCAACCGCAAGCCGCCCCATTATTAGGGAACTTCTCAAAACTATGGTTTTTAGAGGCCCCCATTACAGACCTTGAAGCAGTAATAGCTTATAGATATACTAAGGTTCTCATTTGGAGGAATATATGCTCGAAGAACGAATTAAAACTGCCCTGGAAGATGTCCGCCCCTCGCTTCAGGCCGATGGCGGGGATGTCGAATTTGTTTCCGTAAGCGAAGACGGGGTGGTCTCCCTTAAACTGACCGGTGCCTGCGGCTCCTGCCCCATGTCCCAGATGACCCTGCGGATGGGTATAGAAAAATATCTTAAAAAAGTTATACCTGAAATAACCGCCGTTATCGGTGTGTAGTATATTCACCCCGCAGTGACCTATCCAGCAGAAACCTTATTTTTACCAGTTTCCCCCAAAGACCTGGCCGATCGCGGCTGGGATAGGGTGGACTTTGTCTTTGTCTCCGGCGATGCCTATGTGGACCACCCATCCTTTGCGGCCGCAGTCATTGGCCGCCTTCTGGAAGCCCAGGGCTTTCGGGTGGGCATCATAGCCCAGCCCGACTGGACTAATCCTCAGTCCTATCTTAGCCTGGGCATTCCACGGCTCGCCTTCCTCGTAGGGGCAGGCAACATGGATTCCATGGTGGCCCACTATACGGCCAACCGCCGTAAACGATCCGAAGATGCCTATTCCCCCGGCGGCAAGGCAGGTTTCAGGCCCGACCGGGCAACACTAAAGTATGTAGAGGGCATCCGCAGTGTCTGCAAGGGCGTCCCCATTATCATCGGCGGCATAGAGGCCAGCCTCCGCCGCCTCGCCCATTACGACTATTGGTCGGATAAGGTCCGCCGGTCCATCCTGCTCGATTCCAAGGCGGACCTGCTTGTATATGGCATGGGCGAGGCCCCCATCACTGAAATCGCCCGCCGCCTCGCCGCAGGGGAACCGATACAAACGATAACCGATGTACGGGGTACCTGTGTCTTTAGCCACGGCGAACCGGAGCTTGATCCAGAGCGTACGGTCCGGCTCCCCGATTATGAGGTGGTTTCACAAGTCGACGAAGCAGGCAGGCGGGCCTATGCCCAGCACTTTATGCTCCAGAAGGAACATGCGGACCCCCTATCGGGGAAGATAATCCTTGAAAAAACCGACACCCGCTGGGTAATACAAAATCCGCCACCCTTTCCACCCACCACGGCAGAACTGGATGCAATATACGAGCTCCCCTACACCCGCAAGGCCCACCCGCAGTATCAGGATGCGGGGGGCATCCCGGCACTGACCGAAGTAGCCTTTTCATTGGTCTCAAACAGGGGCTGTTACGGCAGCTGTTCCTTCTGCGCAATCACCTTTCACCAGGGCCGGGTAGTCCGCGGCCGGAGCCAGGAAAGTCTGGTACGAGAAGCAGAACTGCTTCGGGACCTGCCAGGCTTTAAAGGCTATATCCACGATGTAGGGGGACCCACGGCCAACTTCTTCAGGCCCCCCTGTCCAAAACAAGCCAAGGGCGGAGCCTGCAGTACTAAGGAATGCCTTTCTCCAGAAGCCTGCCCGGCCCTTACCGCAGACCATACAGAATACCTGGCGGTACTCCGCAGACTCAGAATCATACCAGGCATTAAAAAGGTCTTTGTCCGGTCAGGCCTCCGTTTCGATTATTTACTGCTGGATAAGCGCCATGGGGACCGGTTCTTGGAAGAACTCTGTGCGTACCATGTATCGGGACAGCTCAAGGTAGCCCCGGAACATATCTCTGATAGGGTACTTTCAGCCATGGGAAAAAGCGGAAACCGGGTCTATGAACAATTCAGACAAAAATTCGAAGCGGCAAACCGTAAACTTGGCTTAAAACAATACCTGATACCCTACTTTATCGCCAGCCATCCGCTCTCCGGTCTGAATGAAGCTATAGAGCTGGCCCTGTACCTAAAAAGAACCGGCTTTGTTCCGGACCAGGTACAGGATTTTTACCCCACCCCAGGAACCCTTTCCACCGCCATGTATTACACAGGCCTCGATCCCCGCACCATGGAACCCATCTATGTTCCCCGGGGAGAGCGGGAACGGAAACTTCAGCGGGCCCTTCTTCAGTTTGATAAGCCTGAAAACTGGCCCCTGGTTCGCGAAGCTTTGGTACTGGCAGGAAGGGAAGATTTAATCGGAAATGGACCGGAATGCCTCATACCGGGCAATAAAAAGCCGGAGGCTTCATACAAAAAAAGCGAGCTCCGGTCAGGAGGAGGAAACCGACCGGAGCTCCAAAATCATCTCGCCGCACGCCCTCGTCATAAAGGTAAACAGCGAAAGCCCTAGGTGGTTACAACTTTTTTCCCCAAATTATTTCTGCAGCCTGTTCCCGCACCAGGTTTCGTATCGCCTCATCCCGTACACGGCTGGAACCCCGAAAACTCCCATTCCGTACCGCCCCATGGGCTTCTACCGCCTTGGTTATGGCATCCACAAAAACAGAACCGGCCACCACCGCATGCACATGGTCCGCCACCTGACGAGCCTGGGCATGACTGCGGATACCAAAGCCCCCCAGCACCTTAGAACCGCCGCTCCGGCAGAGGGCGAGAAATTCCCTGGTACTATCGGAAATTTCTGTAGCCTGGCCCGTAATACCCGTGCGGAGCGCCGCATACAGGTAAGGCCGGCCAAGGGATGCCATATTGATGAGCCGATCCCGGCTCATGGAGGGGGCGGCCACAGGTACTGCGGAAATGGGCGGGTCCGCCAGGGCCGCACAGGCGTCGGCAAGCCCCTCGTCGTTATCAAAGGGGAGGTCCGGCACTATAAGGCCATGCACACCCCCCTGATGAAGCCGGTCCACAAAGACGGCCACCCCGGGACTCACCGCCAGGTTTGCATAGGCCATAACAAAAACGGGAATATGAGGATAGCGCCCCTTAAGTTCATCCACAAGATGGAGCCCATCCGCCACAGAAAAACCCGCCCGGAGGGTTGCCGCACAGGCATTCATGATGCTTTGGCCATCCGCACTGGGATCGCTAAAGGGGATTTGGACCTCCAGATACCTCGTACCGGCCTCTACCAAAGCCTCGGCCGCCGCAAGACAGCCCGAAGGATCCGGATAATTAGCCACCAGATGGGCCATAAGAGTTACCGGTTTCATCGCTCGCCTCCCTGTGCAGTTACAGCCGCCCGCTGAGCCTCCAGAGCCTCCAATTCCCGCCGTAAAAAGGCCTCCCATTCCCGGGGCCGGAGAAGCGGCGCCGTGATAAAGAGGTCCTTATCTCCCCGACCGGACATGTTTACCACCACGGTTTTCCCTTTCGGAAGAGAACGGGTCAGGTTGATGGCCGCCGCGCCGGCATGGGCGCTTTCCAGGGCAAATACGACGCCCTCATGGCGGGCAAAGAACTGAAGCGCTTCCAGGGCCTCCTGGTCTGTGGCCCGGCGGAATTCCAGACGGCCCGAACGGCCCAGGGCCGCCAGCTGGGGCCCGATACCGGGGTAGTCCAACCCCGCAGATATGGAATGGGTCTGGCCCACCTGGCCGTCTTCGGTAAGAAGGAAGCGGCTCTTGTACCCATGAACAATGCCCGTACGGGCCCCCTCACCGGTCATACGGGCCGCATGGTTTCCCGGTTCGGGCCCCCGCCCCCCCGCTTCCACACCGATAAGCCGGGGCACTTCCTGATCCAGATAGGGTTCAAAAAAGCCGATGGCATTAGAGCCGCCGCCGACACAGGCTACCAGGGCATCGGGACTGCGGCCAAATTCAGCCAGCTGTTGCTGAACCTCCCGGCCCACCACGGACTGAAAGGTCCTTACCATATCCGGGTAAGGGGCAGGACCGAGGGCACTGCCGATGATATAAAAGGTGTCTTCGAAAGAAGCTGCCCAATCCCGAAAGGCTTCGTTTATTGCATCCTTTAAGGTTCGGGAACCGCTCTGGACCGGTATAACCTGGGCGCCGAAGAGCTCCATGGTGGCCACATTGGGCTGTTGGCGGTCCACATCTACGGCCCCCATGTACACGGCGCAGGGAAGCCCCAGTTTGGCGCAGGCCGCCGCCGTTGCGAGGCCGTGCTGGCCCGCCCCGGTCTCGGCAATCACCCGCTTTTTTCCCATCCGCTTCGCCAGCAAGGCCTGCCCTATGGCATTATTGATCTTATGGGCACCGGTGTGGGCCAGCCCTTCCATCTTGATAAAAAGGTCCGCACCACCGAGCAGTTTACTGGTATGCTCCGCATACAGAAGCGGCGTCGGCCTCCCGATAAACTCATGCCTGAGCCGTTCCAGTTCCCGGATAAAAGCCTCATCCTGCAGGGCCTCGTAAAAAGCCCCTTCTATTTCTTGAATGGCTCCGAGGAGCACCTCAGGTACATAACGCCCACCATAGGGGCCAAAGTAACCCCGTTCGCTTTTCATCAATATACTCCCTGTTAACTAATAAGGACTTCTAAATAGTTTTTTTCAGAAGCCCCTTAAACCTGTTCCACCTCATGCACTCGCCGTAATTTCCGCAAAGAAGGCTTCCAATTTTTTCCAATCCTTTTTTCCCGGTTCGGCTTCGAGCCGGCTCGAGGCATCCACCAGTTCCGGTCTATAGGTCTTTACCAGGGGACCCACCGTATCAGGCCCGAGACCGCCGGCGATCCAGAGCTGGCTTGCAATGTCGGGGATCTCCCTGCGTAGTTCATCCAGAAGGTCCGCGCGAATCATGGTGCCGGTACCACCGCTTTGGCCTTCCACCTTGGTATCCAATAAAAGACGGACCGACCCCGCTGAAAACAGCCTACGCACCAGAGCCATGTCCTCAGAGGAAGCCACAGGGACTACCCGGTAATGGGGCAGCGGCTCCAGGCTGGGATGGACCAACAGGGGGTCCCCATGCCATTGGATAGCATCCAAAACACCTTCCCTGCAGAGGGCTAGGGCCTCCGCCGCGAGGGGGCTTTCGATCTTGTTGATCACCCCTACGAGCAGGGGTCTCCTGCCCTGAGATTCCGAAGCTGGATCCAGGGTTTTCCGAATTTCCCTGACCACCGAGGCCTGGGCGGTCCGCTTGCTTTCTGCAAAAACAAAGCCAAGAATATCCGCCCCAAGTTCCGCCGTTTTTATGGCGTCTTCGGTTCTTGTAAGGCCGCAGATTTTTACCAGGGGCATACCGCAGGCTGGCCCTTCCTGGGTTTCCGCGGACCGCCCGGTATATCGCTTTTCTTCCCGCCGCTCCGCCAAAGACCGCCAGAAAAAGCCTGTTCGAGAGGCTTCGCTGGTCATACCTGGGGCTAAAAAAGCCGAAACCAGATCTGCCGCTGTTTCTGGATGTTTGGCGGCCCCTTCGCCCACCAGGATGCCCTGATACCCCAATTCTGCCGCATAACGGGCCATAGCGGGGCCTTGTATACCCGATTCATACACGGCCTGAATCGGCAAACGTCCAATCATGAGCGCCGGAATGAGCGGATCGATGGCAAAGGTAGCCAGGTCCCGGGCGTTTACCCCCGCAAGAACCGGATAGATTTTGCTGACCGCCCGGAGTTTTTCCAGATCTTCATCAGTTCGGACCTCTACAAGGGAACGAAGCCCCAGTTCATGGGCCCTGGCGGCCATGGCCATAAGAAGGTCCAACTTTAGAATCCGGGCGATAAGAAGCACCGCATCGGCACCGCAGCGGTAACTCACATCGATTTCATCCACCGAAAGGAGAAAGTCCTTCCGTAAAAAGGCCAGCGAAGCATCACTACGGGTGGCGGAAACCAGATCCAAAAGGGAGCCCTTAAAGAAATGGGGCTCCGTCAGAACCGACACCGCCCGGGCACCGGCCGCACGGTACTGCCTGCACAGGGATGGCACATCCAAGTGGGGGGCAATAGCTCCCTTTGAAGGAGATGCCCGTTTAATTTCCAAGATTACCCCCCGGTCTTGCAGAAAGGGCATCACCGGCCGTTCCCGTTGAGCAGGCAGGTCCAGGCCAAAGGTGGGACCCAAGGCTTCCAGGTCCCCTTTCCGCCGCTCAATAATGGTATCCAGAATATCAGGCACAGGCTTTCCCTTCCTGGGCAAAACAGCGCAGGGCCTCCAGCTTTTCTGCCACCGCCCCGGAAGCAAGGGCATCGGCGGCCATTTTAGCCCCATCGGCGATGGAGGAAACCCGGCCTGCCACATAGAGGGCCGCCCCGGCATTAAAGGCTACCGCCGCTTCCAGAGCTGGGCGGCCCGCACCAGCCATCAGGTCCAGGGCCAGGCCTGCATTATAGCGGGCATCGGCCCCCATGAGCTCAGCAAAATCATAGGTACCCAGGCCCAGCGCCGCAGGGTCAAAAACAAAGCGCCGAACCGAGCCCGATTCATCAATCTGGACGATATCCGTTGGGGCTGAAGGGGAAATTTCATCCATCCCATCCCGGCTATGAACCGTCAGCACCCGTTTTACACCCAAGAGGTGGGCCGCCTCGGCTACGGTTTCCAGGAGGGCTTCGTCATAGACCCCAATGACCTGATAGGTTGCATCGGCGGGATTGGAAAGGGGCCCCACCAGATTCATCAGGGTCTTAATACCCAGGGCTTTTCGGGCCGGAGCGGCAAAGCGCATGGCCCCATGGTAGACCGGGGCAAAAAGAAAGACAAAATTGTGTTCCGCCAGCATGGAGCGGGCTTCGGCGGGGCTTAAGGTTACGGGGATTCCCAGGGCTTCGTAAAAATCTGCACTGCCGGACCGGCTCGATACGGCCCGGTTCCCATGTTTCGCGATGGGCAGTCCGCAACTGGCGGCCACCAGGGCGGCCATGGAACTGATGTTAAAGGTTCCAAGCCCGTCGCCGCCGGTCCCACAGGTATCGGTAAGGTCCTGGAACTGAGGTCCGCCCTGGCCCAGGAAGGGAGTCTTTTTGCGGCGCAGTACCGAGGCACAGCCGGCGATTTCCTCTGCGCTGGGCCCCTTGGCGGAGAGGGCGGTCAGCATGGCTGCCACTCGGGGGGTGTCCAGGGATCCTTCGGTAAGTTCTTCCATAAAGGCTTCCGCTTCCTGCTGGGTCAGATGTTCACCCCGCAGGGCCTTTTCAAAGGAACCTTTAAAAGCAAAGGGTTCCCGCCGGTAGTTCAAAAAGGCCCGGATAAGGGCTTCCCCTTCGGTACTGGCGACCGATTCAGGATGGAACTGAATACCTTCTATGGGAAGGCTCCGGTGCCGCAGACCCATGATGTCCCCATCGCTGGAGCGGGCGGTAATTTCCAATTCGGGGCTCAAGCCTTCCTCGGCTACCACTAAACTGTGGTAGCGGGTAAAGGTCCCCTTCTGTCCGATAGTCCTGAAAAGACCCTTTCCATCCAGATTGATGTCTTCAACGACCCCGTGGCGGATGTATTTTGCTCCCACAATGGGGGAACCATAGGCGTAACCGATGGCCTGATGCCCGAGGCAAACCCCCAGGATGGGACAGCGGCCTGCAAAGTGCCGGATTGCCGCCACACTGATACCCGCATCCTCAGGCCGGCCCGGACCGGGGGAGATGACCAGGTGACTCGGCGTAAGGGCTTCCAGCTCTGTAAGAGAAATTTCATCATTCCGGATGACCCGAATGGCTTCACCGGTAAGGCGGGCAAAATACTGGTACAGGTTATAGGTAAAAGAATCATAGTTATCTATGATGATGATCATCGCGTTCCTCCTGATAGGGCCGTCCGCAGGGCGGCCAATTTTTCGTTCGTTTCTTCCCACTCCCGTTCCGGTGTGGATGCATAGACAATTCCTGCCCCGGACTGAAGGTGCCACAGTCCGTCCTTAACCAGGGCCGAACGGATGGTAATGCAGGTATCAAAGCCACCATGGACATCAAAGTAGCCCACCGCACCGGCGTAAAAACTCCGGTCAAACCGTTCCAGGGCAGACACAATCTCGATAGCCTTAAGTTTTGGCGCACCGCTCACGGTGCCGGCGGGAAAGGCGGCCCGCAGAACCTGGGGGCCCCCAACACCTTCGTCTGGAATGCCCTCCACCTCCGAGACGATGTGCATCACATGGCTAAAGTGCTCAATCTCCATGTTGCGGCTCACCGTCACCGAGCCGGGCTTGCAGACCCGGCCCAGGTCATTCCGTGCCAGGTCTACGAGCATCAGGTGTTCAGCCCGTTCCTTTGGGTCTGCCAGCAGTTCCTGCTCTAACTGGGTATCCTCTGCGGAAGTCCTGCCCCGTCTCCGGGTCCCTGCAATCGGCCGAATTGATGCAATACCGTTTCTCAGGCGGACAAGACTTTCCGGTGAAGCCCCGAGGATGTGGTAGGTCCCATAATCAATATAAAAGAGGTAGGGAGAGGGGCTGGTGGAACGGAGCCGCCGGTAACCTTCCAATGCAGAAAGGCTGCTGCGACCCGTAAGACGCCGGGAAAGGACAGCCTGCAGAAGGTCCCCTGCCACAATCCGTTCATGGATTGCCTGAACGCCCTCCTTAAAGGTCCGCTCTTCCAGCACTTCATCACTGACAATTTCAAAGGGTGCTGGTTCGGAAGCCTTTTCCAGGTACGTAAAGTCCAGGTCATCCAGACGCCGCCTGATGTCGGCAATCCGCTTTTCCAGGTCTATCTGGTGCTCTGCATAATTAAGCCCCACCAGGTGCATGATATCCGTGTAATGGTCGATGATGAGATACAGGTGCCCCACGATGAATTCTGCTTCCGGAACCGCGATAGGGTCCGGTTTTGATGCAAGCCGAACCGTATCACAGCGGCGAACGAAGTCGTAGCCTAAAAATCCGATACCCGCTCCGGGTACAGGAAGATCGGGGGCCGTATTCTTGTTCTGCAGAGCCATCTGGGCAAGCACATCCAGAATGTCCTTGGCAGACCGGTCGGGCCAGGGACTTTCCTTGCCGTTCAGTTCCCAGTACACCCCATCAGCCCTTTGGCGGAGCCTAAAGGCTTCATCGAGCTGGATAATAGAATAACGCTCCCGCCCTTTCTTAAAAGAGGCGGACTCGAGTATGGCGACAGCCCCCAATTTTTTAGCTGCCGTAAAGGGGGTGAACCGCTCACCGGGCAGCGAAACCACTACCCCATCTTCCCGTATTTCTGCCATGACGCTCCCTCATGTTTCTTTATATAGTAACATAAAGGAATATAGCAATAGAGTACGTTTCTGTCAATAGAAACAATATACCAATTCTCGATTTTTTGTAAATATTTAAAAATATTAGTACCAGATGTCACTTAGAAAAGGAAACAATACAATCAAAAATAAACAGAAGAAAAACGACTGGGCGGATACTGTTATTGTAATGTACCCCCGGGCACGTACAAGACGTACCGAGGGGGAAGGTTATAAAAGTCTTACCACCAACGGAAGGCAGTGCCACAGCGGGTCAGGTACCATACAAAAATGATACCAATAACCACTGCATAGGTAATGAACCAGGGCATCATGGCACCCCGATCCTTCTTAAGCAGAGCCCACTGGAAAAGACTGAACCCAAGGCACACAATATAACCGATGAGGGAAAGGATGCCGTAGGTAACATTGGGAAGGGCTAAAGCATCAATCCCAAATACAAAGGTAAACGCAAAAAGCACTACAAGGACTAAAAAGAGTAACATACTGGTTCTGTTATCCATCATAAACTCCTTTACGAAGCAATACGGTAAAATTAGTATACCTTGTCAGCCCCAGCTTGTCCATTACAAATAACACTTTTTCTCATTTCGTTGACGATTCAGCAAGGCTGTGCTATATTATGAGTAATCCAGTTTGGAATTCCCCTATCATTATTCTTTTGGACTAAGCCATGCAGTATTTTGATACTCACGCCCACATAGGGCTCATCTATGATGACCCTATCGAGCAGCTCATTGTTACTCAGGAAGCCCGGCAGGCATCGGTAAGTCGGATTGTTTCGATCTGTAACAGTCTGCACGACTTTGTCAAAGTGTACGAAAATTTAAAGTCGGCCAACCATGTCTATCATGCGGTTGGTGTTTCTCCTTCGGAAGTTCAAAATCCCGGGAAAAATTGGGTTCAGACCATCGAACAGAGTGTCCGTTTACCCCGGGTTGTAGCCATCGGCGAAATCGGTCTGGATTATTTTCGTAAATTTGGCGATAAAAAGTCACAGATAGAGCTCTTTATCACCCAACTCGAGCTGGCCGCAAAGCTAGACCTCCCTGTTATTATCCATAACCGGGAAGCCGGTCAGGATGTCCTGGAAATTCTGCGGGATCGGCTCCCACCCAAGGGTGGAGTCCTGCACTGTTATTCAGAAGATGGGGCATACGCAGAAAAAGCCCTTGACTTAAATCTCTATTTTTCCTTTGCAGGAAATCTTACCTATAGGAATGCCCGGAACCTCCATGAGACCGTACGGATATTACCCCTTGATCGTATTCTGATCGAATCGGAAAGCCCCTTCATGGTACCCGCAGAGTATCGGGGCAAGCGGAATATGCCTAAGTACCTGCCTTCTACAGCCCGTTTCCTTGCAGACATGCTGGAAATGGACGATGAAGAGCTGGCCGCAATTCTTTGGGAAAACTCAAACCGGTTCTTCGGACTTCCAAACACGTAAGGGAAACCTGGTACAGTTTCAATGTCAGAAGACATGGCAGACCGCACGTTTCCCCTCTACCGCTCAGTGCACATAGGCAGTTTAAAGTTAGAGGGGAACCTTTTTTTAGCTCCCGTTGCAGGTTACTCAGACCGAGCATTCCGCTCGGTCTGCATTGAGCTGGGGGCTTCTTTTACCTGCACTGAACTCATTTCATCAGAAGCCCTCATCCGGGATGCAAAGAAATCGGCATATCTTTTGCAACGGGCGGAAAACGAGCGGGCCTATGCGATACAGCTCTTTGGCTCTGACCCCCAAATCATGTATGAGGCCGCCCTTCGCCTGGCGCACTATCACCCGGAAGTGGTGGACATAAACTGCGGCTGTCCTGTTCCCAAGGTTGTAAAGACTGGCTCTGGTTCTGCCCTCCTGCGGGACCCGCGCCGTTTAGGGCAGATCGTAGCGGCAGTTGTTAAGGCTTCCCGGGAAGCCCTGGCTAACGTACCGGTTACCGTAAAAATTCGATCCGGCTGGGATGAACAGAGCATTAACTATCGGGAAACGGCCGCAGTAGCAGTAGATAACGGGGCCGCCCTGGTGGCCCTCCATGCCAGGACCCGCTCTCAAGGCTATGCCGGCAAGGCAAATTGGGAACACATTGCGGACCTGGCAAGCCGCCTTACGGTCCCCGTGGTAGGGTCTGGGGATCTCTTTAGCCCCGAGGATGCCCAGAAGATGCTCCAGGAAACAGGTTGTGCGGCCCTGATGTTTGCCCGGGGCGCCATGGGAAACCCCTTTATTTTTACTGAAACCAGAGAACTGCTCGAAACCGGTACCTACACCCCAGTACCGCCAGAACGGCGGATACGAACCGGCTTTACCCAACTTAAGCGGCTCGCAGCAGATATCGGCGAAACCATCGCCTGCAAAGAAATGAGAAAACAGTTTTGTGCCTACACCAAGGGCATCGAAGGCGGAGCCGCCCTGCGGAATGCACTGGTCCACGCTGAAACAATACTTCAGTATGAACAGATTTTAACCGATTATTTATAGTAGATTTCTTTAGCTACCTTGTAAAATTCAGTAGGAGGTGCTAGCATTTCTGTTATGTCTGAATCCGACAACCAAAATATCGAACAAGAACTACACTCCCCAGAAAGCTTTGACCCCTTTGTCTTTGATTATGAAAAACAGATATTTGACCTGCGCCAGCTTCTGGAAATATCCAAAAGTCTTAATTCAACTTTAGATTATACCATTCTGATAGACTCTATTCTTTTTATTTGCATGGCCCAGATGAAGGTTATAAAGGCTGGAATATTTACCAAGAAGGGCCTCGATTCTGACGAATTTGTACTTCAACGAAACTTTAAGGGCTTTGAAATAGATCTTACCAAGGATTATGCCATCCCGGAACAGCATCCACTCATCAAACTTTTTTCCGATCATTATGGTTGTTATACCCTGAGCGACATTCACAACAATATCGGCCCCCTGGCAGGTCTTGAGCATATCGAAGCTCTGGAACCGTCTCTTATCGTACCGCTTAAAGCAAAAGGACAAATAAATGGGGTCATCATCCTGGGAGAACGGATCGATGAAACCGACTTTGATCCCTATGAACGGGAATACCTGTTAAACATTGCAACTCTGGCGGCAATTTCTATAAATAATGCATTCCTCTTCGAAATGACCACCACCGACATGATGACCAAACTGAAAATGAAGCATTATTTCTATACAGTCCTTCAGGAACGGTATGGCAATAAGGATATGCCGCCCAAGGGTTATAATATCATCATGTTGGATATCGATTTCTTTAAGCGTTTTAACGACACCTATGGACACTCCTGCGGAGACCTGGTACTTGTTGCCGTAGCCAGAACGATTGCCGAACATGTCCGCAGTACCGATATTGCAGCCCGTTACGGCGGCGAAGAATTTGTGGTACTTATCACGGATGACGGCCAGGATACGGCCATTAAAATTGCCGAACGAATCCGCACAGCCATCGAGGCCATGGAAACCGAATTTGAAGGACAAAAGCTTAAAATTACCGTCTCATGCGGCGTAGCCAGCTATGATAAAACCATCGATGATAACCCGAAAACGGTCGTAGAACGGGCGGACCGGGCTCTGTACCAGTCCAAACAGCAGGGCCGAAATCGGGTGACCTTCCTCGCACACTGAGATTACAGCGGTGGCACAGATAAAGGTTCATCAAATTGATGGAACTACAATCCTTATTCCTGCTTCTCCTGCGATTTCTTTAATCAATACACTCCTGTCTGCGGGCATTTCCATTCACCACCGCTGCGGCGGCAAGGCCGAGTGCGGCACCTGCCGGGTACGGGTGATTTCAGCAGCCCAGGGGAAAGGGGCAGCCAATACCATAAGCCCCAAGGAAGCCCAGCGGCTAGAGGCTATGAACGCCCACCCAGAAGAGGGCGAACGGCTCGCCTGTCAGACCTATATCTATGGTGACTGCGATGTGTATCTTTTTGGTTGACCAGCCCTGTTTAAGCAAAGTATGTTATAGGCTATGAACAATATTATTCGAAAACCCTTCCGGTATCGTTATGACAATGTGGTGCTCATCCTCATCGGCCTGAATCTCCTCGTGTTTCTGGGGCAAAACCTCTTTCCCGAGGCCACGGCCTATCTTTCCCTTAACACCCAGCTTGTGCTCCGCTATGGCATGGTGTGGCAGTTTATTACCTACATGTTCGCCCATGGGGGCATTTCACATCTGCTGTTAAACATGCTGGGACTCTTTTTCTTCGGGACCCCCGTGGAACGGCAGATGGGGTCTAAAGAGTTTCTGCTTTTTTATCTGGTGACCGGCTTTTTTGCAGGGCTCTTCTCCTTTGGGATGTACTGGATCACCGGATCTGGCTATGTGTTTCTCCTGGGGGCTTCAGGGGCCCTCTTTGCAGTTCAGCTTGCCTATGCAACCTTTTTTCCCGATTCAATTGTCTATCTCTGGGGCATCCTCCCCCTTCGGGCACCGGTCATGGTCTTAGGGTTTACCGCCCTGGAGCTCTTTTCATCAATCTTTGGGATGGCAAGCGGCATCGCCCATATTACCCACCTGGCAGGTTTTGCCTTCGCCTGGATTTATTTTGTCATCCGGTACGGAGCAAATCCCTGGCATTATTTGCGTTTACACCGGTAAAGGGAGGCATCTACGCGGCAGGGACGATTATGTAAGCTCATTACAGCCCTCTTGCTCTTCACTGCCGTACCCCTTTTTTCTCAAACCGTACTTCGGGGAGAAGTGCGGGTCGATCTCGAACCGGTTTATGCACCCTATATTGATGAACCCTATCCCCTCGATACCAGGACTGCCCAAAAACGAGCCCTGGAAGAGGGGGCTCTGTATTTTTCATCCATGATCTACGGTTGGGCCTACGATTATGAAATCGGAGAAAAGGCCCGGGCAATCCCAGAACAATTTGAACTGAAAAGCAGAGGTTCCATCCTATTCGGGGATACCAGACTCACTGTCACCGACGCCCGGTTAGAAGACAGTTATCTTTATGTATGGATGGATTACCGCCCCGATGCAATACAGGAGCGCCGACTTGAACAATGGAAGAGCGGCACCATAAAGAAGGTGCAAGCCGTCGGTAACGGCCCCCTGGCAGGCCCGGGGGGCTCGTCCTGGCTGGAGGGAAAACGTCAGGCCCTGGAAGATGCGGCCCGGTCAGCGGTCCGGTCCCTCCTGCGAAGCACCGAGCGAAACCGGCCAAAACACAGCACCGGTTTTGTCGCCCTGGCCGCCTTCCCCCGCTATTGGGTAGATGCGGGCCGCTGGCAATGCGGTGCCACCTTTTATATAGACATTACAGAGGTCACCGCCTTTTCATCATATTAGCCCTGCGGTCCAGCCACACAAAGCCCTAATCTTTTAGCTCCTTTCCGTGTGCAACCCGCAAAACTACTCGCCGATAATTTTTACCAAGACCCGCTTTCGGCGCTGGCCGTCAAACTCGCCGTAAAAAATCTGCTCCCAGGGCCCAAAATGCAGTTCTCCCCGGGTAATGGCCACCACCACTTCCCGGCCCATAATCTGCCGTTTCATGTGGGCATCCGCATTATCCTCCCCCACATTGTGCCGGTAGGCAGAAACGGGCTCATGGGGCGCCAGTTTTTCCAGCCAGACATCAAAATCCTGATGCAGGCCCCCCTCATCATCATTGATGAACACACTGGCGGTAATATGCATGGCGTTCACGAGGCAGAGGCCTTCCTGCACCCCCGATTCCCGAACGAGGTCGGCTACCTGAGGCGTTATGTTAATAAACTCTCGCTTCTTTCTGGTCTCGAACCAGAGTTCTTTGGTTAGGGATTTCATAACTTGTATTATGAACTATAGGGACCAAATCGTCCAACAATATTTTGG
>Ga0272446_1002468_pt1 | contig 25123 bp, 18 predicted proteins | sample YNPCB0061_FD_194587 | JGI IMG/M metagenome (GOLD analysis project Ga0272446, IMG submission 194587) | Hot spring microbial mat communities from Yellowstone National Park, WY, United States - YNP-CB-006-1 | ecosystem: Environmental > Aquatic > Thermal springs > Hot (42-90C) > Sediment | place...
TCTGGTTGCGTGCTGAGTTGTGGCTGAGCCTGGGGTTGACGTACCAAGAGCAGGCCGACGGCCGCCGCGGGATGCTGCTCGAAGCGATCAAGGCTTATCAGCAGGCGATCGCGTGCGGGTTGAGCATGGACTGTCACGCCGACCTGTTCGCCGAGGCTCACAACAATCTTGCCTTGGCGTACCTCTCCGTGCCGCCGACCGCCGCCAGCGACCAGTTGCGGATGGCGGTAGCGATGCAGTCGTTCCGCGAGGCCCTTAAGGTGTTCACCAAGGAGGCACAGCCCGAGCGGTGGGCAAGCACCACGCTGAACTTGGCCAACGCCCTGCAATACCTGCCGTCTGGCCACCCGGCCGAGAACCTGATGCAGGCGGTGGCGCTGTACGACGAGGTGTTGACGGTGCGGACGCGAGCCGGCGACCCAGTGGGCTACGCGCGCGTGCTCGCCAATCAGGCGAACGCCCTCGCCCATCTCGGGCAGTTCTCGCAGGCACTCGAGAAGCTCAACGAGGCGTACAAGCTGTTTCACTGGCATGAGGAGCCACAGGCGGCCGCGAGCGTCATGGAGCTGGTAGACCAGATCACTGTGGCCCGGAACCAAGCCGCCGCGCCGGTCGGAGGTTGACCGTGGATCTGCATGAACGGCAGCAGTTCGACTTCCTGCTGGCCACGGCGGTGGAGCGGTTCGTCGAGCGGCTGGAGCAACGGAACGAGGGGGCGGCGAACGCTCTGGCTCGCTTGCGGAACAACCCCGACCACGAGTCGGTCCGGGTCCGCGAGTTCGTGGTGGCCGTGTTCGCCGACTTCCTGCTGGACAACCCGGATGGAGCGTGTTTTGTGCTGCGGGCACTCGCGAAACGCCGGCTGCCGGCAATCCCTTTGACCGGAACTGTCGCCGAGGCGTTGCAGGCGCTGGCCGCCGCCGTCTTCGCCGATCTCCTGAGCCAGAAGGCCGAGGAGCTGCTGGAGCAACACGCCGCGTACCAACCGTGAGGATCGTGCCGATGTCCGCATTTCCACCGAGTATCCCGACGCTGGCCACGGAGGATTTTGAACAGTTGGCCGCGAAGGTCGATCAGGCCGTTGCTGAAGTGCGCGGCTTATCCGAGGATGCCCGCCGCCGGGCGTTCGCGTTGAAATCGGCCATTGAGGAGGTCCACAAGATCGGCCTGACCAAAATTGTGCGGGCTTTGAAGACCGATCCACGGGGCAAAGAGATCCTCTTCGAGCTTGTGGACGATCCGGCGGTGCGGATGCTGTTCGCCATGCACGGGCTGATCCGGGCCGACGTGCGGACGCGGGCCGAGCGGGTCGTCGAAATGATTCGCCCGCACATCCAATCGCATGGCGGGGATGTCGCACTGATCGCCGTCGAAGGCGGCGTCGCCTCGGTGCGGCTGTCCGGTTCATGTACCGGGTGCTCGATGTCGGCCGTCACCCTCCGCACGACCGTTGAAGAAGCGCTCAAAGAGCATTGCCCGGAGATCACCGAGGTGCGCCATGTGCCGGACGAGCCGAAGGAGGAGCCACCGGCGACCGTGATGGTCCAACTCGGCCTGCCCGGGAAGTCCGAGATCCTCAGCGCGAGCGGTTGGGTGGCTGGGCCAGCGGTGAACGACCTGCCCGACGGCCGCGGCGTGGCGATGGACACCCCGGTTGCGAAGGTGGTGCTACTGAAGGCGGCCGGAGGCATCCGGGCTTACCGCAACGAGTGTGCTCACCAGGGCCTGCCGCTCGACGGCGGGACGATTGATCCGGAAGCCAACACGCTCACCTGCCCGTGGCACGGCTTCCACTTCGACTGCGACACGGGCGAATGTCTGACCGCGCCGGCTGCGCAACTCGAACAGTTCCCGGTTCGGATTGAGAATGGCCTGGTGTGGGTACGGCCGTCATGAGGCCGGTTCTGTGGCTCGGGGCACCCGCGCCCGGCGGGCTGGCCCTGCCGGACGCCCGCCCGACGGCATCCCACTTGTACGCCCCCCGCGGCGTCTGGCTCGATGATCACAGGCTGATCGTCGCCGACAGCGGCAACCACCGGCTGCTGATCTGGCACACGCTGCCGACGCGGGACCACCAACCGGCGGACGTGGTGCTCGGGCAGCCCGACTTCACCAGCGAAGGGCCGAAGCTCTTGCACCTGCCCACCGGCGTGGCCGTCATCGATGGCCGGCTGCTGACCTGCGACGCCTGGCATCATCGCCTGTTGGTCTGGGACACGGTGCCGACCGGCAGTGACACCCCGCCGTCCCAGGTGATCGGTCAACCGGACTCGCGATCGGTCGAGCCGCACCACGGCCCGGCGATCAGCGGCAGCCGGTTCTACTGGCCATATGGCCTCGGCTGGGTGAACAGCTGGCTCTGGGTGACCGACACCGGCAACCGCCGGGTGCTGGGCTGGCACGGTTTGCCGAACGATGGCCGGCCGGCGGACGTGGTGCTCGGGCAGCCCGATGCGTTCAGCGGCGAAGAGAACCGTAGCGGGCCGGTGGCGGCGAACTCCTTCCGCTGGCCGCACGCAGTCGCCGGAACTTCCCAGTTGCTGCTTGTCGCTGACGCCGGCAACCATCGCGTGCTTGGCTGGCGGACTCCTGTGACCGACCGCCCGGCGGATGTGGTGCTCGGCCAACGGGCCTTCGACACCAACCGCGAATGGCCGCATGGCAAGCAGGGGCCGTCCGTCCTGCGGTTTCCGTACAGTTTAACAGTGTGGGGCGATGAACTGACCGTGGCCGACACCGCGAACAACCGCGTCCTGCACTGGCGAACGGTACCGACCTACGGAGCCGGGCACCCCGCGGACGCGGTGATCGGGCAAGATTCGTTCGACGACAACGGCGAGAACCGATGGAAGGCCGTGACGCCGGACTCGCTCTGTTGGCCTTATGGCGTCTGTCGGCACGGCAACCGACTGGCCATCGCGGATTCGGGGAACAACCGTGTGATAGTTTGGGATTTGGAGGCTTAACGATGTGCCTGGCCGTTCCGGGGCGAGTGGAGTCGGTTTATGAAACCGACGGAACCCGCATGGGCAAGGTAAACTTCGGCGGGGTGGTGAAGGAGGTGTGCCTGGCGTACCTCCCAGAGATTACCGTCGGAGACTATGCCATCGTTCACGTCGGCTTCGCCATCAGCCGAGTGGACGAGGCTACCGCACACGAGACACTGCGGACGTTCCAATCGCTTGGCCTGTTGGAGGAGGAGTTCGGGGAGGGAGAGCCATGAAGTACCTCACGGAGTTTCGCGACGGCGAATTGGCCCAGAAACTGGCGGCCGAGATCCGCTCCGCCGTGACGAGGCCGTGGGCGATTATGGAGGTGTGCGGCGGGCAGACGCACTCCGTCATCCGCAACGGCATCGACCAGCTGCTGCCGCCGGAGGTGGAACTCATTCATGGCCCCGGCTGCCCGGTGTGTGTTACCCCAATCGAGTTGATCGACAAAGCGCTCGCGATCGCTGCAACACCGGGCGTTATCTTTTGCAGCTTCGGTGACATGCTGCGGGTGCCAGGCACCAGCGGCGACTTGTTCACTGTGAAGGGCCGCGGCGCCGATGTGCGAGTCGTTTACTCCCCTCTCGACGCGGTGAAGCTCGCGAAGGAGAATCCGGCCCGGCAAGTGGTGTTCTTCGGCATCGGATTTGAAACCACCGCCCCGGCAAATGCGATGGCGGTACATCAGGCGAAGCGGTTGGGGTTGCAAAACTTCTCGGTGCTGGTGTCGCACGTGCTCGTTCCGCCGGCCATCGACGCCATCATGAGTTCGCCCACCAACCGCGTGCAAGCGTTCCTCGCCGCCGGGCACGTCTGCAGTGTGATGGGCTTCCATCAGTACCCGCCGCTGGCCGAAAAGCATCGCGTGCCGATTGTCGTGACTGGGTTCGAGCCACTGGATCTGCTTGACGGTATCCGCCGCGCAGTCATCCAACTCGAGGCCGGCACTCACACGGTCGAAAACGCTTACCCGCGGGTGGTGACGTTTGAGGGCAACCGGCCCGCTCAGGCACTATTGGCCGAGGTTTTCGAGGTGACGGATCGGGCGTGGCGGGGTATCGGCATCATTCCGAACAGTGGCTGGCGGCTGCGGGACGAGTACCGAGCGTTCGACGCCGAGGCCCGGTTCGCGGTGGCTGGCATCCGCTCGGCAGAGTCCCCACGCTGTCGGAGCGGGGAGGTCTTGCGGGGCACGCTCAAACCTCACCACTGCGAGGCGTTCGGCAAGGATTGCACCCCGCGAACTCCGCTCGGGGCAACCATGGTCTCGAGCGAGGGGGCCTGCGCCGCCTATTACAACTATGGTCGGCTGGTGGAGCTGGGAACGGAGCGTGTGCCGTGTCCGGTATGAACTTCGACTCCTGGAGTTGCCCACTGCCGCTGCGGGACTACCCGCATGTGGTGATGGGGCACGGCGGCGGCGGGAAGCTCACGGCTGAGCTGATCGAACATCTATTTGCGTCCGCCTTCCGTAACCCGACCCTAGAAGCGTTCGGCGACGCCGCCGTCGTGCCGCCGCTGGCCGGCCGGCTGGCCCTCACCACCGATTCGTACGTCGTCCGGCCGCTCGTCTTCCCCGGCGGATGCATCGGCGACCTGGCGGTCAACGGCACGGTTAACGACCTCGCCGTGATGGGAGCCAAACCCCTCTATCTTTCCGCCGGGTTCATCCTGGAGGAGGGGCTGCCGCTCGCTCTACTTGGGTCCATCGTGGAGCGGATGGCGGCAGCGGCGCGGGCGGCGGGCGTACTGGTCATCACTGGCGACACCAAGGTCGTGGAACGCGGGCACGGCGACGGCTGCTTTATCACCACGGCGGGTGTAGGCGTGGTTCCGGACGGCTTGAACCTCAGCCCGGATCGTCTCCGCCCCGGCGACGTGGTCGTGATCTCCGGACCCATCGGCAACCATGGGGTGGCCATCCTCAGCGTGCGCGAAGGGCTGGAATTCGAGACCGAAATCGCCAGCGACACCGCTCCCCTGAATGGGTTAATTGCCGAGATGCTCGCCGTGTGTCCGTCGATCCGGGCGATGCGGGACCCGACGCGTGGCGGAGTGGCGGCCACACTGAACGAGTTCGCCGCGCGGTCCAACGTCGGCATCCAGATCGACGAGTCTTGCCTGCCGGTGGATGACCAGGTGCGAGCGGCGTGTGATCTGCTCGGCCTGGATCCGCTGCTGGTGGCGAACGAGGGGAAAGTCGTGGCGGTCGTGCCGGCCGATGCGGCTGAGCCATTGATGGATGCGATGCACCGCCACCCGCTTGGCACGCGGGCCGCCATCATCGGTCGGGTGACCGATAATCATCCGCGGATGGTCGTGGCTCGGACGGCAGTCGGCGGCAAACGCGTGGTCACGCTGCCCGTCGGCGAACAACTCCCGCGCATTTGCTGATCGTTGGCTACCTAATTTTGTCGCCGCGGTCGAGGCGGTATCCGATCCGATCATGGCCGCCCTGATCGAAGATGATCGAAGATGAGAGCGCCGGTTCCCCCGTCACTTCTCAGGCTCATCAGTGGCAACCGGAGATCAGTATCTGCATCGGCGACCGGACTCCGGCCAAGCACCGGGAAGACCCCCGTGCCGAACAACCCGGCAAAACATGGGTATCAGCCGGCCCGTAGTCGGTCACGTCCGGCTTGTACGATCGAGAATCGGATCACCGACAAAGCCGGGAGTTGCGAAACATCCAAGGCAACAGAAATCGTGTAGCCGGCCGGGGCAAATCCCTGGATACTCTGGGAGAGATTCTCAGAACCAATCCATAAAACTAGCAGGAGCTACCTGATGTCCCCCCGGTCGATTCCTCGTTTGTTGGCTCTTGGAGCGATGTTTTGTACCACGAGCCTGGTGATCGCCCAAGCATCGCCCAAACCCGTCGGCCTCAAGCTCAGCGAGAACCGGCGGTTCCTCATGACGACCGACGGCCGGCCGTTCTTTTACCTCGGCGATACCGCCTGGGAACTGTTCCACCGGCTCAACCGCGAACAGGCCGAGAAGTACCTCAAGGATCGCGCCGCCAAGGGCTTCACCGTGATTCAAGCGGTGGTGCTGGCGGAGCTGGACGGCCTGCGAGATCCGAACCCGTATGGCCACACCCCGCTCAAAGGCAACGACCCGACCCAGCCCAACGAGAAGTACTTCGAGCACGTCGATTGGATCGTGAACAAGGCGGCCGAGTTGGGGTTGTACATCGGCATGCTGCCGACCTGGGGCGACAAGTGGATGTCCGAGCAGGGCGGCAGCGGCCCGGTGATCTTCACGCCGCAGAACGCCGCCGCCTACGGCGAATGGCTCGGCCAGCGCTACAAGAACCAGCCGAACCTGATTTGGATCCTCGGCGGGGATCGCAGCGTCAAGACCGACCAGCACCGCGAGATCATTCGGGCGATGGCCAAGGGCCTTCGCCGGGGGGATGGCGGAAGCCACCTCATCACGTTCCACCCTCGCGGCGGAGAAGGGTCAAGCCAATACTTTCACACCGAGGAGTGGCTCGACTTCAACATGCGGCAGAACGGCCACGTCGCCGAGTTCACCGGCCGCTACGACAAGACTCGGGCTGACTACGACCTGAAGCCCACCAAGCCGGTGCTGGACGGCGAGCCGATCTACGAGGACCACCCCCTCTCGTTCAAAGCGAAGGAGCTGGGCTACTCGACCGCAGCCGATGTGCGCCGCCCTCTGTACTGGGATCTCTTCTCGGGGGCTTGCGGGCACACCTACGGCCACCACAGCATTTGGCAGATGTACGACACGTCCCGCAAGCCGATCAATGCGCCCCTCATGACTTGGGAAGAGGCACTGAACCAACCGGGGGCCGGCCAGATGCAGTACGGCCGTCGGCTGCTGGAATCGCGACCGTACTTCAGCCGCATTCCCGATGATTCCGTGATCGTGCCGGACCCGGTCACGACCGCCGCCGTTCCCGGTGCCGGCATCCGACGCCTGGTCGCCACGCGTGACGAGGCCGGCAGCTATGCGATGGTCTATGTTCCCGTGGGGCGGAAGTTCGCGGTGCGGATGGACACGATCACGGGGGCCAAGGTCAAGGCGTGGTGGTACAACCCGCGCAACGGCGAGGCCACGCTCATCGGCGAGTTTACCAACACCGGCACGCGGACCTTCACCCCGCCCAATGTCGGTGAGCTTCTCGATTGGGTGCTGGTGCTCGACGACGCGGCCAAGAACTACCCCGAACCGGGCCGCGTGAAGTGACCCCGCTCGGGCAGTGCCCGTGTCGTCTTCGTCAGCGGCTCGCTGCTTGCGTAGTTGCAGAATCCATTCTCCGTCAGCCGGCGGGGTCAGGTTCTGGCCGTCGCGCGCGGTCCAGCCGATGTGCCTCCGCTCACCCATGTCGGCAAAAGACAGACCAGACCGCCGGTAGCGATCGAGCGGCACCGGTGCAGGAGCACAGACTGCCCGTAATTCGTCGCCGGCGAAGTGGTAAACTCGCTTGCGATCCATAATGTAATCGCCGAGTCGCCAGAATCAGTCGGCCCTTGCGCTTGCGGAAAGAAACCATGGTTCGCACCAGTCTCGCTGTTATCGTCGGCCTCATTCTCCAGGTGCCAGCTGCTTGGTCGCAAGACCAACGCCCCGCGCCGGCCTTACCTGCTGCCACCAACAACCGCAAGCCGATCAAGGTGTACGTCCTTGCTGGGCAATCGAACATGCAGGGGCACGCCAGTGTGGCGACTTTCCCTTCGATGGCCGACGACCCCAAGACAGCTCCCCTCTTGAAGAAAATGCTAACCGCTGACGGCAAGCCGAAGGTCTGCGAGCGGGTGTGGATTTCGTCGATTGGCTGCCAGGGGGATGCTTACACGGACTTGACCGAGAAGACCGGCCGATTGACCGTTGGCTATGGTGCGCCGATGAACAAGATCGGGCCGGAATTCACCTTCGGCCTCACGATGGAGGAGCGGGGCGATGGGCCTGTTCTCATCATCAAAACCGCTTGGGGTGGGCGGAGCCTGCACACCGATTTCCGCCCGCCCAGTGCCGGACCCTACCAGTGGACCTCACAGCAGTTGGAACAGTATCGGCTACGCGGCAAGGATATCGAGGAGATCAAGGCGGAGAAGGCGAAAGCCACGGGCGTGTATTACCGTCATATGATTGAACATGTGCGAAAGGTGCTGAACGACATCAAGCGTGTGGTCCCCGACTCCGACGAAAAGCAGGGATACGAGCTGGCTGGTTTCGTTTGGTTCCAAGGGTTCAATGACTACGTCGATGGCGGGGTTTACCCACAACGGCACCAAGCCGACGGCTATCAACTGTACACGGACCTGCTCTGCCACTTGATCCGCGACGTGCGGAAAGACCTGTCGGCCCCGAAGATGCCGTTTGTGATCGGCGTGATGGGCATCGACGGCGTCGAAGCCGACAAGAATCATTCACCGATGGCGAACTTCCGCAACGCCCAACGGAAAGTGGCAACGCTCGATGAATTTAAGGGCAACGTATTTGTGGTCGAGACGGCCCCCTTCTGGGACGAACAGCTGGATGCGTTGAAGCAAAAAATGGATCGTCTCAACGACAAGCTGAACCAGCAGTTCCAAAAGGACCCGACGTTGACTCGCGAGGCGAAAGAAGCGGCTCGGGCCCGGGCCATTGCCGAGGCCTTCACAGCGGACGAATACAAGCGGCTCAAGGAGGGCGTTTCCAACGGCGGGTATCACTACCTGGGGGCGGCCAAGATCATGGCCCCTATCGGCAAGGCGTTCGCTGACGCGCTACTTGACCACAAACCGTCTGATGCGCCTCAGGCTCCTGTTCCACCGCCCCAACCGGCGGAGATGGCCGGTTACCTGCTCGTGCCGCACTCACGGGTCGGCAAGGGGTATAACGGCGGCTTTTCCATGTACGTCGCCGCGTGGCCACTGTTAAAGAACTACCCCGGGCAGAACTTCCAGAGCGGTCTGTTCGGGACCTGGATGTTCGCTCAGTACGACGGGAAGAAGCCGGAGAAAGCGTATTCCGACATCGAAGGTGGCCTCGGCTGGTGGCGCGATACTCGCTTCGCCACGGAGACGCCGAAATTCATCATGGGCGGGGTGGCCCTGAACTTTGTCGAGTGGGCTAACGGCCCGGGTGCTGGCAAAGGCCGCGACTGGAAGAATCCGATGGGGCACTATGCCGTTGCACAACTCAGCCCGTGGGTGCTGTGGCCGCCGGACGGACTGAACGTGAAGCAAGGCACCAAGGGTGAACTGTTTGGGTATGGCTACCTGCCGCTGCCCCTCATACCCGCCAAGAAGACAACGGGTGGCAAGAACGTCCCCACGGGCGACCACTGCTGGACGCTGTTCCTGAACACCGGCAACTTCAAGGGGCCGGTCACGTTCTTCGTCCCGTACTTCTGGTCCAAACCGACAATTGAAAAGCCTGAACTCGCCGGCATGTTCCTTGATGCGCGCCCCTCCGAGCCGAATAAAGCGGTGCAGATGGAAACACAACACATACCCGCATACATCGGCACTGACGCAACAGGGAACACCTACGCGCGAGTTGCACCGATCCTTTTCCCGGCGAAGGCCGACGGCGTTGCTCCGCTCATTCACCGCATCACTGCCTACAAGAAAGAAGCTCTTTGGGATGGCGTGAAAGCCTGGTTTGAAGGCGGTCCGGAGGTGTCGGGTACGATTCATGCCTCGGCGGCGGCGGTTCACACCTTCGAGAGCAAAGGCGGAGCAACGTGGCAGATCTACCTGCCCAACACGCCGCGGGACAAGAAACACCCGATCGATTGGAGTTCGTTCGCCACGCCCATTGCGATCGACGGCACCACCTACGGGTACAAATGGGCGGACGATCGGGTCACGAAGGACGGCGACATGATCATCCTGCCCGAGTACTACAAGCTGACGAAGGGAGCGAATGGGAAAGAGCAGTGGGTGGTGGTGTCGGCGTCGGAAGTGCCGCCAGAAACTGGACTGGCGAAGGTCACTTTCCCAAGGAAACGCACCACCAGGCCGCAGCCGTATGTGACGCCCGACGAACCCGAGAGCACGTGGAAAAAGCCAGGGCCGGTAGCAGGACCGTTCGAGGTTAAGTTAGGCGATGGCAGCACCGTGACGTATGCTTGGTACCGCTTTGCCGACCAGCCCGCCCTGTTGAACGCCGACCTGACCGATTCCGAGCGGGAAGCTCTGCAAAAGCGCGTCGAACTGCTGCACGCGAAGTGGACGAAGGACAAAGAGTACCTGCCCCCGCCGACCATCGGAAAATTGGCCGACCTCGACCCCGCGGTCCTCGTCACGCCGCCCAAGGGACTGGAGGTCGGCTATGTACCGATCGTCCTCCGGCAAGCCAGAAAGGCTGAGAATTCGGGAGGCCGTCCAGATGTAGCCGCTGGCGGACGCCGCAACTCTGCCGACTTCGAAGAGTGACCGGAGAGTTGATCCAATAAATGAGAATCTGACCCATCCCGCATACTAACGCTTGTTTTTTAACGGCGGGGCATAAATACCCAAATGGCTGGCCGCGACCCGTTCGGTGCCCGACTTGCCCCCATGAATCGGGCGGTTCACGATCTTGAAGCCTGGATCCTGCTCGATGACCAGCGTCGACGTCCCCCCACCGTCGAGATTCAGACCATTGTGGGCCCCCAGCTTGGCCAGCCAATGTCCGACTTCCTCCGTGGTTGCCCCCAGACTGTAGTCGGGCTGCCGGCCGTCGATCACCAGTAACAATAGGGTCTTGCCATCCCGCGCGATACCCACTGCCGTGCGGGGGTGAACATCTTTGCCCCCCCGAATCGGCTGACCCTCACGCAGGACGATGTTGAAGCCACACACCGCATTCTCGACGCCGTCGAGTTTGAAGGGTGGCTCGGCGATCGTCGCGCGGTTGTCTTTGGTCAGCAAGAGAGCCGGGTAACCGGGTTGCTCGGGCGACACGACTCGTCCCCCCGAGATGGTGAGGCCGACGATCTTTTGCGGCTTACCTTCCGTGGCGTGAATCGGACTGAAGGGTGAGGCGTTAATCGCCAGTTGGCACTTGTAACGGGTGAGAAAGCTGCTGGTTCGTAGCCCGTCCGTGTGGTCGGGGCGGTCGCCATTATCCGGTGTCGCCAAGAACCGCAACTGTGGGGTCTGCAAATCAATTCGGACGGCATAGCCACGCATCAGACGAGGCTCCTTGGCTTCGAGTTCAAGAAGCTCCACTCCTTGAAACAGGGGGAGCCAATCACCACGCTGGCTAAACGGCTCCTGTGCGGCCGCTGATTGGATCAATAACAGGAAAACACAAAACGATTTAACGATCAAACGCATCATGGCGAGTTTACCTCCACTCGCGCAACGGATCTCGGAACGCACCAACTGTCCCCCCACGAAGCGATCAAACCGGGTTGCTGCAATTTTAGGTCAAGCATCCGACGACGGCGATCTTCGCGGCGGGCCCAAACCGGGCCAACCCGCTGGTCCCAACATGACGGCTCGAAAAAAAATTGACCAAAATTGGAAGCGATTACTTGACAAACTTACACCACTCCGGAATAATCTACATATGTACAGTTTCTTGATCGGGCCGCAGTGGTTGTCCACACGGACTTCCGAAGCGAATCACGGCAATGTCACCCCGTCGATTTCGGAGAAAGACCGGGATGGCGAGTTTCTGGCTGGTGGCGTCACCATCGATCGGGCTGAGCAGACGATCGTGCTCTCGTTCCCGGCTTTGCGACGCTTGAGATTCCCTATTAACGGTGAAGCCCAATCGCGTCTGGAAGTCGATGTCGCGGCTCGGACCGTGCTGGCGGCGCTCGGGCTGTGTGCGGCGGCACTGGCGGCGGCCGCGGGTGTAAGCGCGACGTTCGGGGTGCTGGCCAACCGAGCCGCGACCGAAGCCCGTGAGAACGCTCAGAAAGCGCACGATGCGGAACAGGCGGCCCGCGACGAGCAGGCCAAGACGTTGCAGGCGAACCAGCAACTGGAGCGGGTCGCAGATCTCCAACGTCGCACCCGCTACGCCGCCGAAATGAACCTGGTTCAATCGGCGTACACCGCGGGCAACCTGTCGGAAGTCGGGCGGTTGCTCGAAGCCCAGCGGCCCAAGCCCGGCGAGTCGGACCTGCGCGGCTTCGAGTGGCACTATCTCAATCGGAACTTTCATCAATACGATCAGGAGACGAGGATCGATCTGCCCGGAGTCGGCACGAACCTGGACCTCGAAACGGAGATAGCCCTGAGGAACGGCGGCCGATTTATTAATCGCGGAAAAGAATGCCGAATTTGGGATCTGAGCACAGGAGAGTTCGCGGATTACTCCGATTCATTTCGTGACGAACAGGGACAGTTTGTTTCCTTTTCGCCGGATTTACAGTGGTACGTCTCGCACACCAAAGCCGCAGACCCGAACGACTCGCGAGTTGTCATTCGCACCGTGACCGACGGTAAGGAGGTGTTCTCCGTGACGGGTGTGTTCAACGCCTCCGCCTACCTGAGCCCCGATCGCAAGCACGTGCTTCTGCGGTATAATTCGGAGCAGTTGAAACCGTTCGACCCGAATACCCCGAATACGCCGCCGAAAATCACACTCGCCTGCTGGGCCATCGGGAACGAAAAGCCGCTCTGGAAGTGGGACTCGGACAACCCGCGCCGACAATCCGACTTGCGTTTCAGCCTCGACGGCAGCCGTTTCTTCACGCATTTGACGGAAGAAGGCAAACTCATGCTGAAAACCCACGAGACCACGACCGGCAAGGTACTGAATTCGACCCTTATCGGCCCTGAAGGAGAAGATGACGGCGTGAACTCTATCGACGATCGGCCGATCGAAGTCGATCAAGCGCAGCGGTGGGTGACGATCAGTCAGGCGAACGGCTTGAAAGCGGTTCCGATTCAGAAGACCGATGCCGGCATGGGCGGGCCTTTCGGCCCGCCAAGGAGGTGGGGCACGACGCTGGGGGTGAATTTAGAATCGCTCGATGGGTTTCCCATGAGTCACCGCTTCGCCCCGGATGGTCGGGTGGTCACGTTGCACGCGAGCAACGGTCAGGCCGTGATCCGTTGCTGGACGATCCCAACGCTTGCGGTATTGAAGGATGATCTCGTCACGTTTGGGGTCGGCACCCACAGCCCCGACCGCCAGCTCATCGCCGTTCCGACCTACGTTCATAATTCCAACTGGGTGCGGGGTACATCACTAGCCGTCTATGACAACCTTGGCAATTTGCGGTTGGGGGTGCCGTTTCCCTCTTATGCACCCCAATACCCCTGTTCCCTCGACTTCTCCGCCGACAGTCGTTACTTGTTCGGGCTGCCCTCGCTGGTTGAGGTAGCTGTTACCCAAGAACCGCTTCGAGAGGAAGAGAACCGACCGCCCCCCGATCCGCATCCACTCTTGGTTTGGGACCTTCAGACCAAGAAAGAAAGCCTCCGCATAACGCCAACGCCCGGGAACTGGCTTTGCCAAGCGGTGCTGTCACCGGATCGGCAATCCTTACTCGTGACGGAGTGTTCGCGTGCGGAGGCCAAACGCTGTAGCCGCGCAGATGGAGTCAACCCCGGACCGCCAGACGAGATTATCTTTAACCCAATGATCGCGGTGGCCAAGGTCTATGCGTTCCCATCCGGTCGGCTGCTCACATCGTTGCAACTTCCCGCCGGCGAACCCATCGACCGGCTCGCTTTCTACCAACATGCGATCGTGACTTACCCGAAGGAACCAGGCCAACCCGAGCCAGTCCATCGCTGGAATCCTCAAACCGGTGAGTACCTTGGCAAGGGAATGAACGAAGAGGTCGAAGTGACGATCCAACACGCTGGAGAACGGGTCTTGCGGTTCACACGCCGAGCGAGCGCAACTCAGATGGAGTTGTTCGAAGCGGGTGAGAGCTGGGACAAGCGCCCGCCAATTCTGTCCGAGCAACTTCGTGGGTTCGGTGCCTTGCCAAGTCTCGATCCCACGGGGACGCGCTTTATCGCCCCGATGGAGGAAGAATTCCGGCTTTACTGTGCGATCACCGGCCGTCGGCTGGTTACCCTGAACATTCCCCCAATGCTGAACCCCTACTTTTCGGCCCAAGGCCTCTGGTCCGCCGATGGCACCCAGTTCTGGTACGCGGTGGGTAGCAAGGGCAAGCTCGTCGGCTTCGATGCCCGCCCACTGCCGGAGCCGAAGCCATGAGCGACATCACGTGCCTCCTCATCTGGAAAGCGCACCGCGATACGACCCGGATCGGTCGGACACTGGCTGTTTACGATACTGCGACCGGACGGTTCCTCGCCGACCTTTCGATCGACAACGGTAGTGCCAGCTCCGACGGTTCCATCGCGTGGAGTGCGGACGGCTCGAAGATGGTGACGGGCCTGCGTCTGAGCACGGGTTTGGGATCGACTCGTGGAGCACGCGACACGGGACTGCGGCTCTTCGAAGCTGGGCCCGTGTCGCAACCGACAAAGTGAGCTAAAAGGGGACGACTACTCTGGCGGTGGCTCATCCTCCGAAGAGCCTACGAGATAGACCTGACAAGGCCGTGCTGGCAGAGTGAGTTGGGCGCACTTCGATCGACCAACTGCTCAGGGAATTCGCCCTCCGGTCCGGTTCCTCCTGGCGAACGATGATCCGGTACTGCACGCGTCGTGATTGCCGAACGAAAACCCGGGAGAAACCACATGACTCGACCGAAGGAGTCCATGGGGATCAGCACGTGGTATGGTTGGGCACTGGTATCTATGAATTGACATCATGTCGTGTTCTACGTTATACTTGTGTAAACCGTTCGACCCGCTTGTCTGGACTGGCGGGTAGGAAGCCCGTGAATCCGTTGGTCATGACGACAGGTTGCCCATCCTGCTGCGATCGGCAGGACTCGTCCGAGCTAGCACCGCCCCGGTTGGGGCGTTGGTGGTGGTAACGTGATGCGGGTTCTGCCCGCGGCCGTGGTGCGTCCGGCATGCCCAGCTCTCCGCATGAATCTGCTGTGCCCGAGCCGACCGGACATCCTTTCCCCGGTCCCCCCCCCGCAACAGAGCGGCAAGATGACGTGCCATCCGTACCCACCGGGTCCACGGGTTCGCATCATCCCGAGCCGCTTTCGAGCGTCACTCGCAAGTCCGCCCCGGGGGATCGCGGATCCACCGGGTCCGACGTTCTCGGCGTACTGAGCAACCCGACACCAACACCCACGCCTAGTAGCGATCCGAACGCCAATAGCGACGATGCCCCCACCGTCATCACCCGACCGCAACCGCCTTCGGGGCCGATCCCCCTTTCCGCCGTCACGCTGGGTGCCGGCGACACACCGTTGATCGCTGGTCGAAGGCTGGGGCATTATGAGTTAATCGAAACCGTGGGCGCGGGAGGCATGGCCGCTGTGCTCAAGGCCCGCGACCTGGAATTGGGGCGAATCGTTGCCTTGAAAATCTTGCCACCGGAAGCGGCCCGCGACCCGGAGAGTGTCAACCGGTTTAAGCAGGAAGCTCGTGCGGCGGCGCGGCTGGATCACGAGAACGTCGCCCGGGTTTACTACTGCGGTGAAGACCAGGGGCTGCACTTCATTGCCTTCGAATTTGTCGAGGGAGAAAACCTGCGGGTGCTGATCGATCGGCGCGGGGTGCTACCTGTTGGGGACTGTGTGCGCTACATGATTCAGGTAGCGACCGGCCTCAATCACGCGGCCGAACGCGGTGTCGTTCACCGGGACATCAAGCCGTCGAATATTATCATTACGCCGGATGGTCGTGCGAAAATCGTCGATATGGGGCTGGCCCGACACCTGGAATCGGGTTCGGTGAACGGCGGTGTCACGCATTCCGGCGTCACCCTGGGCACGTTCGACTACATTTCACCCGAGCAGGCGATGGACCCGCGCCGGGCCGATGTGCGCAGCGACATCTATTCACTGGGCTGTGCCTTCTATCATGCCTTGACCGGCCAACCGCCCGTTCCGGAAGGAACGGCCGCCAAGAAGCTGCATGCCCACCAGCACATCGACCCGCTCGACCCCCGCGAACTGAATCCGGCCATCCCGGATGAACTGGCTGCAATCTTGTCGCGGATGATGGCCAAGGTTCCCGAGCACCGCTACCAGACGCCCAAGGAATTGATCGCGCACTTGAAAGGACTGGCGGAGCGACTCGACCTGGGCAGCGATCTCGGCGTGTCCGACTCGAACGTGCAACCCGCGCCGCGGCCGCCGCTGCCTGAAGTTCCCCATCTACGACTGGGCGGGATCGCAGCCGCGGCCGTCATCACCCTGGCCGTGGTGGTGTTTGTGCTGTCCACGCAAAGTCCGAACCAGCCAATCGACCCTCCATGGGCAACGACCAAGCCGACCGCCAAGAGCGAGCCGCCGCCCACGGTCGCGCCGACCCCGCCCCGCACACCCCCAGTCGCGGACGGAGTCGTTCGCACTGCCGAGCAGCTGGCCAGCAAACTGGCCGATCCGACAACCACCAAGATCGAACTGGCGGGCGGTCTGTTTGACCTGACGACTCTGACGGAGCCGGTCGTTTTTCGCGGCAAGGAGATCGAACTGATCGGTTCCGTCAACCCGCCGACCACGATTCGTGTTCATCCGGGTGATGCAAGTCCGCTCCTGCGCGGTGCAGGCCTGGATCGACCCAGCCCGGGCACCTTCTCGATCAGCCAGGCGGAATGGGTCACCCTTACGGGAATTCGGTTCGAGGTCGCCGATCCACGCAACAAGGAGCCTCGCTACTTCGCGGCAGGATTGACAATCGCTGATGCCGGCCATGTCAGCGTGACCGATTGTGTGTTCAGCGTGGCTCCGTCGGCAGCGCGGTCCGGCAATGCCGGCTCGATTCGGGTGGTGCGCTCCAGCGATCGGCTGGCCAGCCAGATCCGGGTGTTACGGTGTGTCTTTGGTCCAGCGAATTTTGCCGTCTGGGCCCCAGAACAGGCGGTGGTCACCCTGTCCGATTGCGGGGTGGGGCCCCACGAGAGTGCCTTGCGGGTGGACGATGACCCCACGCAGGCGGCCTTCTTCAGCATGGTCGACCCCCAACTGCGGGAGACCGTTTTGCATCTGGAGCGGTCATCGTTTTTGCTCGATGCGAATTCAGCACTATTGGGCGATTCCACCGCACTAGCAAATGGTCATTCCATTCAGGTGTCGGCCAGCTATTGTGTTTTTGCTCCGGTGGGAACGAACGGCTTATTACCCATTTTCCCGGAGTTAAGCGGTCGGCGACCCACCGTGATTCGCCTGAGTGAACCACCCACGGGAACCATCCAGTACAAGGGGCAAGCCGGGCACAAAAACGTGTACTACCGAATCGAGCCGTTGGCAGTGACCGTTGGCGAGACCACCAAGTACTACACGTTTGACGATTGCCGGGCTGCCAAGCTCCCCATCGAAGACACGGACGCAGTGCTGCTGGCGCAACGCCCCTGGAGCGAACCGGACCCCCTAGCAACGCTCGCGGGTTCCAACCCCTGGCGGGCGTTTCGCCTGCGTTTGTCGGACCCAGCCGTGTTCACGCCGAAAGATCCGGCGGTGCGGGTGGTCGGAGCGCAATTCCACAACCCACTGGGCTCACCGCCCCGTCGAGCCTACCCCGAGGTGCAATGGCCACCGGATCTGCCCAAAACCCCACCGACCAGTGAGCCGCGGCAGATTGTCTGGCAACCCGATGCAACCGAACCGCTACCTCCCGGAACTTATTCGGATCTGGCCACGTTGTTACGCAAAGTGCAGCCCGGCGACGAGATCTTGATTCGTCATAATGGCCTGTTAGTCCTCGATACCACGATTGAACTGGAAAAAGCCCGTGGTGCGGCTTCGGGCGAGCTACGGCTGACCTTCAAGCCGGATCGGGGCTACACGCCGGTACTGGCCCCCCCGGGTGGCGAACGGGTGGATCAAACACTCTTCCGGCTCATCAACGGCGAAGTGACCTTCGAGGGGGTGCAGTTTGCCCTGAAGCCCTCCCGGCCCCGGGATCAATCCGTGGCGGCGGTCACCGTGGTCGGCGGTAAGGGGTGCTGGTTCAAGAACTGTGTGTTCACGCTTGCTGAAGAAGCGGATTCCCGGGCGGCGGTGGTGCTAATTGCCGACCCGGCCAAGATCATGGCGATGGAGGCCACCAATCGCCTACCCCCGGTGATTCGCTTCGAGCGTTGTATCCTCCGCGGAAAAGGGCGCGGCATCTGGACCCCCGTCAGTCGCGCGATGGAACTGGAATTGAGCCAGTGTTTGACCGCCATCGATGGCCCCCTGTTCCTGGCCGAACCGGCGGGCAAAATTCTTCCCGGAGCGCGGACGGTGCTCCGACTGAATCGCCTGACCGCACTGGTGGGTGGGCCGATCGTCGAGTTGCACGGGGGCCGCGTCGGCGAGATGCGAGCCAGCGGTCTGGTCCCGGTCGAGGTGCAAGCCGACGAGTGCTTGTTCGCTGCCGTCCCCACGGCCGGTCAGCCCCTGGTGGCCTTCGATGGCATCGACCCCACCGAAGTGAAAACGATTCTGGAATGGCAAGTGCGCACCGGGAACCGCTATGCCAACTTCCCGCCGGGTGCTCCCGCCGTCATTCTCCGCCCCAATTCGGACGTGATGCTCCAGCGTGAATGGGACTGGAACCAGTGGATCACCTTCGCCGGGGAACCGGGAAACAAGCCCGTGGGAACAGTCATCTTTGAGCAAGGGCCGCAAAGCCTGCGCGATCTGGCCACGATCCGACCAGCCGACGTGGTCATCACCGATGTGACCTTCCCGGATGTGGTCGGAAGCCGAGCCACCGACGCCGGAGCCGACGTGCGTCTGCTACCGTTGCCCAAAGTGCCGGGGCAACGCCCGGACTGAGCCGCCGGGCCGCGATTCGCACTCCCGGCCGCGTGGAATGCGAATCGCAGCCAGGACCCTCGGCTTACTTCTTCTTGCCTGCGGGTTTTTTCTTGGTGGCTGCTTTCGCTTTCGCAACCGGTTTCTTGGCCGGCTTCTTTTCGGTTTTCTTACCGAAGATGGCTTCATACCCCGCCGCGAACTTCTTGTCTTCTGCCAACCCCTGCCGAACGATGCTCACGGGAACCTCCGCCTGATAAGGAAATTGAACTGTCTGCGCTTAATTAGTGTAATTCGAAATCGGCCGGATGTCACTTCCCCCGAGCGAACTGGAAGAGAATCTCGGCCGCGGGGTCCAATTGTGCCAGATCAATCCATTCATCCTTGGTGTGCGCCTGGGCAATATCGCCGGGGCCGAACACCACGGCGGGTATCCCGGCCGCGGCGATGCGCGAGGCATCGGTACCAAAGGGAACCGCCTGAACCGTGTGCTGGCCCACGACGGCATCAATCACCGCTCCGAAGCGGTTCACCAACTCCACTGAGCCGGCGGGATCCAACGGCTCGCAGCCGGCCGAAGTCTGGGTCAGGTTGAACGGAAAATCGACTTCGGGAATGGCCCGCAGGAAGGTTTCCAGGTCCGCGGTGGCGGCGGCGACGGTCTCGCCGGGCAGCAGGCGGCGATCCACGTCGGCCCGGCAGAAGTCGGGTACGGTGTTGGGCGAGACGCCGCCCTGAACCCGGCCCACGGAGATGGTCCGCGCGCCGAGCACCGGATGGGGCGACCGGGCATGCAACAGCTCGGCATAAGCTTCCACCCCCCGCAGGAGATGGGCCATCCGGTAAACCGCGTTCACACCATTCTCCGGGCGCGAACTGTGGCATGCCCGACCGGTGGTTTCCAGCTGCCAGCGGGCCACGCCTTTGTGAGCGTTGACAATGTTTAACCGTGTCGGCTCGGCGACAATAGCATAATCGGCTCGGACGCCGGACCGCATGAGCAAACTGACGCCGCTGCCCCCGTGTTCTTCATCCACGGTGAAGGCAAGGATGACTTGGGCGCTGCCGGCCGGTTTCTCCCGCACCAGCCGCGCAAAGGCCGTGAGCATGACAGCGACACCGGCTTTTACGTCGCAAGCCCCACGGCCATACAGCCGGCCGCCTTCCACAATCGCCGCGAAGGGGTCGATCACCATCCCATCGACCGGCACGGTATCCTGATGCGCCTCGAAGAGAACGCGAAACGGTACCGGCGTGGGCGGTGTATACGTGGCCACTAGGTTCTCGCGGCCATCGGCGAACCGCTGCCGGACATAGTCGCATCCGAGTTCGCGCAGGCAGTCCTCCAGGAACGCGGTGACCCGGGACTCGTACAGATAATCCGCCGGTATATCAGTTCGGCCCATCGGGTTGACCGACGGGCGGCGAACGAGTTCGGCCAGTAGGTGGGGGAGTTCGCGCATGCTCCCATCATCACCGGTCCCCTTTCAGCGGTCAACCGTCGCCACTATAACAGCCCCGTCATTTATAGAGGAGCAGGTACGGAAAATGGGCCGTTCGACCGACGGCACCAGGTGCGAGCTTGCGACTTTCAACTGGGGAACCCGATCCCATGAAAATTCACGAGTATCAGGCCAAGGAGTTGCTCGCCGCTGCCGGAGCAACCATTCCCAAGCACATTGTCGTCCGAACGCCGGACGAAGCCGGTGCGGCGTTTGATCAACTGGCCGCGGGCGGGGGGGTCGTGGTCAAGGCCCAGGTCCATGCCGGCGGCCGCGGGGCGGGCCAGCTTCTGGGATATCCCGATAAGCTCGGCGGCGTGAAGTTCTGCCCCACCCGGGAAAAAGCCGTCGCCGTGGCTACCGCGATGCTCAACCACCCCCTCAAGACCAAGCAAACCGGCCCCGAGGGCACCAAAGTTCAGACGCTCATCGTCCAGGCCGATGCCGAGCCCGCCAAGGAGTTCTACCTGGGCATGGTACTCGATCGGGCTCGGGGCGTCCCGGTCATGATGGCCAGCGCCGAGGGCGGCATGGACATCGAGGAAGTCGCTGCCTCGCATCCCGAAAAAATCCTCAAAACCGCGGTGGCTCCCGAAACCGGCCTGCTACCGTTCCAGGCGCGCCGACTGACCTACGAACTCGGTTTCACCCCGGATCAGGCCCCCACGGTCGAGAAGATCATGCAGGCGTTGTCGAAAGTGTACCTGGAGAAGGATGCCTCCCTGGCCGAAATCAACCCGTTGGCCCTCACCAAAAAAGGCGAGGTCGTGGTCCTCGACGCCAAGCTGGACTTCGACGACAACGCACTCTTCCGGCACCCGGAGATCGCCGCCCTGCGGGACTTGAACGAGGAGAACCCTGCTGAGGTGCGCGCCAGCAAAGCCAACCTGAATTTCATCCAGTTGGACGGCACCATTGGCTGCCTGGTGAATGGGGCCGGCCTGGCGATGGGCACGATGGACATCATCAAGCACCATGGCGGCAACCCCGCGAATTTCCTGGACGTGGGCGGCAGCGTGACAGCCGAGGGAGCCATCGAGGCCTTCCGCATCATCCTTTCGGATGCCAAGGTCAAGGGCATTCTGGTCAATGTGTTTGGTGGCATCGCCAAGTGCGACTTGATTGCCGAGGCACTGGTGAAAGCGGGCAAGGAAGTGGGCTTCAAGGTACCCGTCGTCGTGCGATTGGAAGGTACCAATGCCAAGGAAGCCCGCGAGATCCTGGCAAAAGCCGCCGCGGAGTTGCCCACCCTCAAAACCGCAACCGATCTGACGGCGGCCGCCAAGCTGATTGTGGAACTGAGCAAATAGCCGTGTGGATCGAGGCGCAAACCCAACCGGAAAGGAACCCGCATATGATCTGGCCTCAACTGCTGCGCGTCGTTAGCGTGGTTACCCTCGGTATCGGTTTGGTTGGGGTGTTACCCGGTTGTAACCCCAAACCCCAACCGCAAGGCAACGACCAGCAAAAAGGTTCCGGACCCACGGATCCCAAGCCGACCCCGCCAGGGAACGGCAGCGGCCCGGGGGAACCCGGTACCACGACCTTGCCCCCCCAGCCGGCCAAGGTGGACATCAACTCGGGTGTCGGTAAGGAAGCGGTCGATCTCCTTCAAGCCGTGCGAATGGGTACGGTCCCGGCGGATCTGATCACGACCAGTTTCGCCCGGCTCATCGGTTTGCCCGCCGAGTTGCCCAGCGACAAGGCCAAAGGTTACAGCGGCGATGCAGCGGAAAGTTGGCTCCGGCGAGTCGGCAACGCCGTGCCGTTCGGGCTACCGCTGAGCGCCAACCAGGCTGGCCCCGTGGCGGTGTTCCGTGGAGCCTTGGCCGGCAAGCCCGGCGGTTATGCGCTGCGACTGGTCCAAGAAGGTGGCACCTGGAAACTGGACTGGCTCTCGGCCTCGTCCGTGGTCGTCGAACCGAGTCGGGCGGTGCCACCGACTAACGCCGAGGCATTATTCCAGGAGTTCACTGCTACCGCCGTCTTCCAGGCCATCTGCGACAAGGACGCCATGGGCAAGGACGAACGCATTGCCGTCATTGCGGCCAGCCTCACCCCCGCCTTGCGCGCCCAATGGGCACCACCCTTCGAAGGTGACAAGGCCAAGGGCTACGACTACAGCCCGGCGCAACTGGGCCTCGAGATTGGCAAGATCGGCAGCGGCGTGGAATCCGTCACGTTCGCCCCCCAAGGGGATGCGGCTTTCAAGGCGGACGTCACGAAGGCCGGTGGGGCCAAAGCGACGTACCTTATCAAGCTGACCCGGGGAACCTCACCCGGGCAGTGGCTGGTCGAGAGCGTGACACCCCACTAATCCGCAGGTGCACCCATGCCCGGCGATTCCCTCGAACGACTGCAGCGCGACCTGGGCCTGAAGCGATTGTCGCACGGTTGGGCCAAGGTGGAGATCCTCGTTGGCCTCATCGGTGCCACTGTGGGTTTATTCGGCGGGATCCGTCTGGCCGTGCAGGAAATCGGTACCGGGTCCGAACCCGTGTGGACCGCCTGGCTGAGTCTCGGGGCACTGGTCGTCTTGGGAACGTATCTGGCGCTCGCCGGACACCGCAGCCACTTGTATCAATCGAATAACCAACTCACGGCTTACCTGGCCGAGTTGGTTCGTCAGCATCATTCGCCACCGTCCAGGACCACATTATGAGCATTCTGGTCGATTCGAATACCACGGTGATCTGTCAGGGCATTACTGGTGGATCGGGCACTTTTCATACGGATCAGTGCCTGCTCTACGGCACCCGATTCGTCGGGGGTGTAACGCCGCGCAAAGGCGGCACCACCTGGGAAGGTCCGCAATCCAAGAAGACCCTGCCCGTGTTCAACACGGTTGCCGAGGCGGTGCGGAAGACGGGGGCCACCGCCAGCATGGTATTCGTGCCCCCAGCCGGAGCGGCCGATGCCATCATGGAAGCTGCCGATGCCGGCATCACACTCATCGTGGCCATCACCGAAGGTATCCCCGTACTCGACATGGCACGGGCCAAGCGGTTCCTGCAAACCAAGCCGGGTGTGCGGCTCATCGGGCCGAACTGTCCGGGCGTCATTACTCCGGGGCAGTGCAAGATCGGCATCATGCCCGGCTACATCCACACGCCCTGCGAAGCGGGACAAAAGGGCATCGGCGTGATTAGCCGCTCCGGAACGCTCACTTACGAGGCGGTGTTCCAACTCTCGTCGCTAGGCTATCCGCAATCGACCTGCGTCGGCATCGGCGGCGACCCGATCATCGGCACGACCCAGATCGAGCTGCTGGAACTGTTTCAGAACGACCCCGGAACGGAAGCGATCCTCATGATCGGCGAGATCGGCGGCAACGCGGAGGAGCAGGCGGCCGAGTACATCGCCAAGAACGTAACGAAGCCGGTGGCAGCATTCATCGCGGGGCAGACGGCACCACCGGGCCGACGGATGGGCCACGCCGGGGCGATCATCTCCGGCGGCAGCGGCAGCGCCGCCGACAAGATCGCCGCACTCCAGAAGGCCGGCATCGAGGTGGCCCCGACGCCGGCCGATCTGGGCACCGCGGTTCAGAAAGCCATTGCGAAAAAGTAACGCTCGCCTCCAGCAGCACCGAACCGGCCCACAGCAGATGCTCTCGGCCCCGGCAACCCCGCCACGAGTGCCGACTGGGTTCAGTTCTTGAAGCTCATATCGGGGTGGCGGAGCTTGCGGTCGGGGTCGAGGAAGCGTACGTACAGGCCGTTGCGCTCGCCGCCCTTGACCACAATCGTCAGCGTGTGCTTGCCAGCGGAGAGCGCCACGTCGAATGAGTCTTGGTCGGGGCGCAACTGCTTGCCGGTACCCTTGCCGACGCCGACCACCTTGCCGTTGAGCCGCACCTCGTAATCCGCCGACGAACCCACCAGCAGTTTCGTCTTCAGTTCCTCGGTCGCTGTGATCTCCGCCTCCACCACCGCGGGCGCGCCCTTGGTATCGGGCAACAGCAACCGCCCCGGCACGCCGACCGTCAACTTCTGGCCGTTGACCGTCACTGTGGTGACGAACGGATGAGCCATCACATACCGCACCAGGTCGCGGAAGTCTTGCGGGGTCATGTTGTACCCCAGCCCCTCGGGCATCAGCGACTTCTCCGAGACACGGATCTCGGCGATGGTGCTCTTGCGAATCGTCTTGAATGCAGCCCCTTCCAGTTTCAGGGTGATGGTGTTGTCGTCTTCCTCGGCCAGCAGGCCCTGGAAGATGCTGTCGTCTTCGGTGCGGACGGTGCGGACGAAGTACGGGGCACCGATGACGCGGTTGGGGTCGAGCACATTGGTGAGGATATACTCGATATCGCGGCCGGCCCCGTCGAGCGGCGGGCCAACCTCGTTGCCCACGCCGTCGAACTTGTGGCACTTGCCGCAGTTGTTCTCGAAGACTTTGCGGCCCCGCTCGAACGAGGCCGGGGCTTCGTAGAGCGACTCGCGGGTCTTGTCGATCAGTTTGGCGAGGTCGGCGGGCGTCTGCCGGGTACGGCCCCAGGCCTTCTCGATGAGCGAATTCAACTCCCGGTCGTTGAACGCCTGAATGCGGAGGATCGCGTTATCGGTCACGTCGGCCCGATCGATCGTCTTGTCGGCCAGGGCCGAGAGGAGTGCCCGGGCCCACTCCTTGCGGGCGGCCAGGGTGTTGATGACCTCGGCCCGCACGACCGGCGGGTAGTCCTTCCAGGTGCCGAGAAGTTCGGCCGCGAGCCTGGGGCTGTCGAACACCGCCAGGGCGCGGGCGGCCTCGGCGCGGACGAGGTCGGAGCCGTCCTTGCGGACGACGTTCAGGAGCAGCGGAACGCTCTCGGCGGCGCGGAGGGCGGCGAGTTGGCGGACGGCCTCGGCCCGGGCTTCGGGGGTGAGGTGGACGCTGCT